>Ga0213825_1000625_pt1 | contig 25569 bp, 21 predicted proteins | sample MC6MC0900MG_FD_179896 | JGI IMG/M metagenome (GOLD analysis project Ga0213825, IMG submission 179896) | Enriched soil aggregate microbial communities from Iowa State University, Ames, United States - MC6-MC0900-MG | ecosystem: Environmental > Terrestrial > Soil > Unclassified | place: USA: Iowa... | reverse complement strand
CTTTTTCTCTGTAGGTGATTTCCATACCCTGACCACCTAACACATAGGAAGGTCTAACAAGGACAGGATATCCAAGGTCTTCAGCACCAGCAATTCCTTCCTCAAGATTCCATACTGCTATTCCTTTAGGTCTATTAATTTTAAGATCTTCAAGCATAGCATCAAATCTTTCTCTATCCTCGGCTCTATCTATTCCGTCAGCATCCGTACCTAAAATCTTAATTCCATTTTCTCTTAGAAACTTAGATAATTTTATAGCAGTTTGACCACCAAATTGAAGAATTACACCTTCAGGCTTTTCCTTATTGATTATGTTAAGTACATCTTCTTCAGTTAGTGGTTCAAAGTAAAGTTTATCTGATATATCAAAATCCGTAGATACAGTTTCTGGGTTATTATTTACAATTATAGTTTCAATGCCTTTTTTCTTAAGAGCTCTAACAGCATGAACAGAGCAGTAATCAAACTCTATTCCTTGTCCGATTCTAATAGGACCTGAACCTATAACCATTACTTTTCTTTTATCAGATACTACTACCTCGTCAAATTCTTCGTAGGTTGAATAGTAGTATGGTGATATGGCATCAAACTCTCCAGCACAAGTATCTACCATCTTATAGGTTGGCATAATGTTATACAGTTTTCTAAGGGTATATAATTCTATAGGGCTAATATTCATTAAGTCTGCAATACCCTTGTCTGAAAAACCCTTCTTCTTTAATAATTTTAGGTAATCTTTATTTAAATCTTCTAATTTAGCAGTTTTCAAGAATTCTTCTTGTTCTACTATCCATTTTAATTTATTTATAAAGAAAGTATCTATTCCGGTAACTTGTGATAGCTTCTCTACTAGATATTTTCTTCTAAGCATTTCAGCTAGATCAAAGATTCTTTCATCATCTGGCACCATCACACTACTTTTTAGCTGCGATAAAGTTTTTTCTTGAGATGGTTTATGCTCTAACACATATTTTCCTATTTCTAAGGAGCGAATTCCTTTAAGGAAGGCAGCCTCAAAATTAGATCCAATAGCCATGATTTCTCCTGTTGCCATCATTTTAGTTCCTAAGGATTTATTGGCATTTTTAAATTTATCAAAAGGCCATTTTGGTATTTTTACAACTACATAATCAAGAGCTGGCTCAAAGGAAGCCATTGTTTTACCAGTAACGGAGTTTACAATTTCATCTAGGGTATATCCAAGGCCAATTTTTGCAGCTACCTTTGCTATGGGATATCCTGTAGCCTTTGATGCAAGGGCAGATGAACGAGAAACTCTAGGGTTTATCTCAATTACGGCATACTCAAAACTATTAGGATTTAAAGCAAACTGGACATTACATCCTCCAATAATTCCTACTTCATCTATGATTCTCAAGGCTGAAGTTCTAAGCATTTGATATTCTTTATCAGAAAGGGTTTGAGAAGGAGCAACAACTATGGAATCTCCTGTATGAACACCAACAGGGTCTATGTTTTCCATATTACATACAGTTATGCAATTTCCTTTAGAGTCACGCATAACTTCATATTCAACTTCTTTCCATCCCTTAATACTTTTTTCTATAAGCACTTGATTTACAGGACTAAGATAAAGACCGCTTTCTAATATGGTAATTAGCTCTTCTTCAGTATCGGCAATACCACCTCCGGTACCACCTAGGGTATAGGCTGGTCTTACAATTACAGGGTAGCCAATCTTTTTTGCAAAGTTAATTCCAGTATCTACATCATTAACTATGTCTGACTCAATAACTGGCTCATTGATTTTTTCCATTAATGCCTTAAATAAATCTCTGTCTTCACCTTTTTTTATAGACTCTACCGAAGTTCCTATGATTTTAACTCCATATTTATCCAATATACCTTTTTCTTCAAGTTCTATTGTTAGGTTTAGACCTGTTTGTCCACCCATACCGGATAAAATGCTGTCAGGTTTTTCTTTTACTATAATTTTCTCAATAAACTCAGTAGTTAATGGCTCTATATATATTTTATTTGCCACTTCTTTGTCAGTCATTATAGTTGCAGGGTTAGAGTTTATTAGTATGGTTTCTATTCCTTCTTCCATAAGTGCTCTACAAGCCTGGGTTCCAGAATAGTCGAACTCAGCTGATTGCCCTATTACTATTGGACCAGATCCTATTATTAATACTTTTTTTATTTCATTTCTTTTACTCATTGATTATTCCTCCTACATGAAAGCTCACTGTCTTTCTTAATGTAATTTATTTTATTAAGGTTAAAAAACTATCAAATATAACGTTATTTTCTTTAGGCCCTGGTGATGCTTCAGGATGATATTGTACACTTGCTATTGGTAATTCTTTATGCATCATACCTTCTAGGGTGCCATCATTAACACTAATATGAGTGACCTCCATATCAATAGGTAACTTAGAAACATAGTAGCCATGGTTTTGACTAGTTATGTATACTTTATTTGATATAACATCTTTTACTGGGTGATTAGATCCTCTATGACCAAACTTAAGTTTACTAGTTTCTCCGCCAAAGGCCCAAGCTAAAAGTTGATGTCCAAGACAAATACCGCAAGTAGGTTTTACAGTTGCTAATTTTTTTACTTCTTCAACTATATTATCTAGTTTCATAGGGTCTCCAGGACCATTAGATAAGAATATTAGGTCTGGGTTTGAAGAGAGTATTTCTTCAGCCTTTGAGGTAGCTGGAAACACAGTTAGTCTGCAGTTTCTTTCTTTAAAGTTTCTTAAGATATTTGATTTAACTCCAAAATCCATAACGGCAACGTGAGGTCCACTGCCTGGTATCTCATATGCTTCATCAGTAGATACTTTATATACAGCATCATCATTTTCAAATTTTTCTAACTTATCATTTATATCTTCTAAAGATAAGTTTTTAGTTGTTATATAACCCTTCATGGATCCATGGTCTCTTAGAATTTTAGTAAGGGCCCTTGTATCGATACCTTCTAGTCCAAAAATTTTGTTTTCTATAAGGTATCCATCTAACTCCATCTCACATCTGAAGTTTGAAGGATTATTAGATTTTTCCCTTACAATAAACCCCTTAACTTTTGGAGAAGAAGATTCTAAATCCTCTAAATTAATTCCATAATTTCCAATTAGCGGATAAGTCATAGTTACAATTTGACCATAATAAGATGGATCTGTAAGAGTTTCTTGATACCCAGTCATAGATGTATTAAACACTACTTCTCCCAAAGTATCATCAATGTATCCAAAGGCTTTACCTCTGAATTCCATTCCATTTTCCAATATAAGTTTTGCTTCAATATTTTTTGTTTTCAAGAAAAACCCTCCAATCAAAATAATTAGTGTACAACAAAAAGGACAACAAACAAAGCAAATTATAAGTTGCTCAATTTATTATCCTATGGGTTTCTCTTCAAAATAATTATACTTCTAGCCATTATTCATGTCTCCCTTCTTGGCCTCTCTGGACCAACTTAAAAGTAGATTTGTCCTTTTGATTTTATAAAAAACTTTCTAAAATGTCAACAATAAAATAAATTTATTAACATAAAATATAATTTCTATATAATTTTTAAAACAAATATTAAATGAATAAATCTAATAAAATTACTAACAATAATCTCGGGAGGTGATAACAAATGAGTAAAAATAATAGTTTGAAAGATAATAACTTAAAAAATAATAATAATTTCCAAGGGGTAAGTTCAAAGGCTATTGGTAATTATACTAAAGGTGCCGTAGAAAGTTTTGAGAATAAAATTGTTAGTGAAACAAATTACTTAGAGAAAGTAAATAAAAATTTAGATAAATAATATTTCTATAGAAGCTTAGATAAATTTAACTTTATCTAAGCTTCTTTTCATTAAATTTTATTAAATTCCGTTGCAATTATATTTAAATTATATATTATATTAATTATTAGAGTTATTTAAGGAGTATATTATGAGTTGTTTAGGAAATATTATTTGGTTTGTATTTGGAGGATTAATTGCTAGTATACAGTGGTTTTTAACAGGGGTACTATGGTGTATAACTATAGTTGGAATCCCTGTTGGAATGCAATGCTTTAAATTAGCTAAGTTACAATTTGCTCCCTTTGGCAAAGAAATCATCACAACCAATGACAGTAGTATGGGATTTTTATTAAATATTTTATGGGTGATATTCGGAGGTCTGCCTCTTGCAATAACTAATTTGATTAGTGCATTACTACTTTCTATTACTATAATAGGCATACCTTTTGCAGCACAATCTTTTAAAATGGCCAAGTTATCTTTAGCACCTTTTGGTAAAGAGGTAGTATAAAAATTAAATTAGTATCAAATATTTCAACCTAATTTAGTGATATTGGAGGAATTATGAGAGATATATCAGAATTCAAAGGTAAAATTTTTAGACATTTTAAGGGGGACTTATATTTATTTGAGGATTTTGTAATAAATTCAGAAACCCAAGAGAAGATGGTACTTTATAGAGCATTATATGGTGAATGTGGACTATTTGTAAGACCATATCAGATGTTTATAGAAGAAGTACCAAGGGATAAAATAAATCCAACAGGACAAAAGTATCGATTTGAAGAAATAACAGTAGAAAGTAAAAATATTCATAGTAAATAATAGTATAAAGGATAAATCTATGTTATAATGATATTTGTATGTTTTAATGAATAGTTCAAAAGGTTTTACCCAATGGGTAAGACTTTTTTAATGATAATTGGAGGTAACGTTATGATTAGTACTACAGGAGTTAGTTTAAGATACGGAGCACGTAAACTTTTTGAGGATGTTAATATTAAGTTCACAGAAGGAAATTGTTATGGATTAATAGGAGCAAATGGGGCAGGAAAGTCTACATTCCTAAAGATATTAGCAGGAGATATAGAGCCTAATACAGGAGAAGTTAGTATAACCCCAGGTCAAAGGCTAGCAGTTTTAAAGCAAGATCACTTTGCTTATGATGAAGAGGAAGTGTTAAAAACTGTAATAATGGGTCATCCTAGATTAGTTGAAATCATGAATGAAAAAGATGCACTTTATGCTAAAGAGGATTTTAGTGATGAAGATGGAATAAAGGCTTCTGAGCTTGAAGGTGAATTTGCAGACCTTAATGGATGGGAAGCTGAAAGTGAAGCGGCTACATTACTTCAAGGCCTTGGGATAACAGAAGATTTACATTACAAGGCAATGAAGGACTTAAATGGTTCAGAGAAGGTTAAGGTTTTACTTGCACAAGCTTTATTTGGTCATCCAGATATTCTTTTACTTGATGAGCCTACAAACCACCTAGATATTAAATCTATATCTTGGCTTGAAAACTTCTTAATGGATTTTGAAGGAACTGTTATTGTGGTATCCCACGATAGACACTTCTTAAATAAAGTATGTACAAATATGGCTGATGTAGACTTTGGAAAAATCCAAATGTATGTTGGTAACTATGATTTCTGGTATGAATCAAGTCAGTTAGCACTACAAATGTCTAAGGATCAAAATAAGAAAAAAGAAGAAAAGATAAAAGAACTTCAAAATTTTATAGCTCGGTTTAGTTCTAATGCATCAAAAGCTAAGCAAGCTACTAGTAGAAAGAAACAATTAGATAAATTAACTCTAGATGATATTAAACCATCTTCAAGAAGATATCCTTTTGTTGGATTTAAGGCCGATAGAGAAGCTGGAAATGATTTATTAGTTGTTGAAAATCTATGTAAAACTATTGAAGGTGTTAAGATTATTGATAATGTAAGCTTTATGATATATAAGAATGATAAAGTGGCATTTTTAGGTGATGGTGTTGCTAAAACTACTCTATTCAAAATATTAATGGGAGAAATGGAGCCAGATAGCGGAAGCTTTAAATGGGGGATAACTACATCTCAATCTTACTTTCCATCTGATAACTCAGAGTTCTTTGATGGTTTTGATTTAAATCTTGTGGACTGGTTAAGACAATTTTCAGAGGAGAAGGCAGAAAGCTTTATAAGAGGATTCCTTGGTAGAATGCTATTCTCGGGAGAAGAAGCATTAAAGCAAGCTTCTGTACTGTCTGGAGGAGAAAAAGTTCGTTGTATGCTATCAAAGATGATGTTAAGTGGAGCTAATGTGTTAATTTTAGATGAGCCAACAAACCACTTAGACCTTGAATCAATAACAGCAGTTAATAATGGGCTAATTAACTTTGCAGGAACTATATTATTTACATCCCATGACCATCAGTTTATTAATACTGTTGCAAACAGAATAATAGAAATTATTCCTGGCGGTGTAATTGATAAAAATATGACTTATGATGAGTATCTAGAATTAAAATAGAGCATAGTATGTTAATAAATCATACTAATGTTTGGTTAAACATCATTATGTATAAACTAAATACTTATTTGTATAAATATGAATTAATTTAGTTGACATTTTACCATTATTTATTTATAATACAAATAATATAAAATTTAATATGGAAATTCTATGAAAAGGACAGTACTTTCTTTATTAATTCTTAAAGCGAGTGAAGGGTGGTGTGAGCTTCACAAGAATAAAAGAATCTTATCAAGTAATTGTAAAGAAATTTATTTATAATAAATTAGGAAGAGAACCTTGGAGAAGCTGCCCAAAAAGTTTACTTAGTAGGGTAAGTCGCTATTGCGTTAAAATTATGAGTGGACTTTTATAAAAGTCAATTAGAGTGGTACCACGGTTATATAACCGTCTCTTTCCTATGGGAAGAGGCGGTTTTTTATATGTAGTTTTAAGTTTTCATAGAGAAAAGAGCTGAAAGAAAGAGGAGGATTTATTATGGATTATAAAAATATAATAGCAGAGAATTTATGTAAGCATATAGATATGGAAAAGGAAACAATAGAAAGGCTTGTTGAAAACCCACCAAAACCAGAAATGGGAGATTTTGCATTCCCATGTTTTCAATTAGCAAAATCTATGAAGAAAGCACCAAACATGATAGCTCAAGATTTAAAAGCATTACTTAGTGATTTAGATGGATTTGAAAAAATAGAAGCATTTGGACCTTATATAAACTTTTTTGTAGCCAAGAATGATTTTATGAAGGAAATCATTGAAAAAGTATTAAATGAAAAAGAGACTTATGGAAATACAAAAGAAGGTGAAGGCAAAAACGTAATTGTTGAATATTGTTCAGCTAATATTGCTAAGCCATTTCACGTAGGTCACTTATATACTACCATGATTGGTAACTCTCTTTATAAAATATTTAATTCTCAAGGATATAATGCTATAGGAATAAACCACCTAGGAGACTGGGGAACACAATTTGGTAAACTTATATATGCATATAATCATTGGGGTGATGAGAATGCTTTAGAGGAAGAACCAATTAAAGAAATGTTAAGGGTTTATGTAAAATTCCATGATGAAGCAGAAAAAAATCCTGCTCTTGATGATGAAGGAAGAAAGCATTTTAAGCTTCTTGAAGATGGTAATGAGGAAGAAGTTAAGCTATGGACTAAGTTTAAAGACTTAAGCTTAAAGGAATTTGATAAGTTATTTGATATGTTAAATATTAAATTTGATTCTTTTGCTGGTGAGAGCTTCTACCAAGATAAAATGGATGCTGTTATTGATGAGATTGAATCTAAGGGTTTATTAACTGAAAGCAACGGTGCTAAGGTTGTTATGTTAGAGGAACTTAATATTCCACCTTGTATAATAAAAAAGGCAGATGGAGCTACGATATATGCAACTCGTGATTTAGCTGCTATGTTCTATAGAAAGAAAACTTATGATTTCTATAAGAATATATATGTAGTTGCAAAGGATCAATCTCTTCACTTTAAACAAGTATTTAGTACAGTTAAAAAGATGGGGTATGAGTGGGCTGATGATTGTATACATGTACCATTTGGATTAGTTCGTTTCCCAGATAAGAAACTTTCTACAAGAAAAGGTGATGTAGTATTTCTTGAGGATTTATTAAATGAAGCTGTAGTTAAAACAGAAGAAATAATAAATGAGAAAAATCCTACGTTAGAGAATAAAAAAGAAGTATCTAAAAAGGTCGGAATTGGAGCTGTTGTCTTTGCTTATCTTAAAAACTCAAGAGAGAGGGACATAATCTTTGATTGGGATGAAATGCTTAGCTTTGAAGGAGAAACTGGACCATATATTCAATACACTTATGCTAGAGGAAAGAGTATTTTAAGAAAATTAGGAGAAGGTACTGGTGAAGTTGATTATAGTAAACTCACTTCGGAGGAAGAGTTTGAACTAGTAAAAACTTTAGCTGGTTTAAATAATTCTATTAAGCAAGCATTAGATAAATTACAACCAAGTATAGTTACAAGATTTACTATAGATGTAGCTAAAGCTTTTAATAAATTCTATAATTCTATAAATATATCTAATTCACAAGATGAAGTAACAAAGAATACAAGATTAGCTTTAGTTAAGGCTACTCTTCAAGTAATAGAAAATGGATTACATCTTATAGGTCTTGAAACAGTAGACGAAATGTAATAAAAGGTTAATATAAAGAAAATCCCTTGGCAATTTATCATCCAAGGGATTTTTCTTTATTTATTATGTTATTTATCATCATCAAGTTTTTTTATTGTATTAACATAACTAGGACACTTAGAGGTACAACTACCACAATTACATCCTTTAGATTTTTTCTTTAAGTTTTTAAAAAGAATAAAGGCCGCTAATACAACAATAACTATAGTTATAAGTATTTCCAAAATATTATCACCTCTTTAAAATATAAGTGAAGCTATATGATATATTCCAAAGGAAAAAATCCATGCCACTATAAATTGATATATAACTGAGAATACAGCAAGTTTTCCGCTGAATTCTTTTTTAAAGGTAGCTATAACAGAAACGCATGGGGTATATAATAAAGTAAATACTAAGAAAGAAATACCACTGGCTACTGTAAATGTAGCAGCGATGCTAGTAGCTAAATCACCAGTATAAAGTACTCCTAGAGTTCCTATAACTACTTCCTTAGCCATAAGTCCTGTTAATAGTGCTACAGAGTTTTCCCATGTAGCAAATCCTAATGGAGCAAAAATTGGAGAAATGAAGTTACCTATAGATGCAAGGAAACTTTCGTTAATCTCGGCCATTCCACTCATATTAAAGTTTGATAAGAACCATACTAGGACAGATATAGAGAATATTAAAGTCCCAGCTTTTTTTAAGAATCCTTTACCTTTTTCCCAAGTATGAAGCATTAAACTTTTAAATTCAGGAAGTTTATATTCAGGTAATTCTATGATAAAGGGTTCTTCATCTTTCTTAAATAAAGTATTTTTAAAGATAAATGCCATTATAAATGCTACTATAAGGCCTAAGAAATATAGTCCAAAAATGACTAAGGATTCATAACCTGCAAAGAGTGCACCAGCAAATAGGGCATATACAGGTAATCTAGCATTACAAGACATAAAAGGAATAATCAGAGCTGTTAACTTTCTATCTTTTTCACTTTCCAAGGTTCTTGCAGACATTATTCCCGGTACTGAACATCCAAAGCCCATTATTAAAGGTATGAAAGCCTTTCCTGAAAGTCCTAATTTTCTCATTAACTTGTCCATAATAAATGCTGTTCTAGCCATATAACCACTATCTTCAAGAAAGCTAATTCCTACAAATAGAGTTAGTATAATCGGGAGAAACACAATTACTGAACCAACACCACCAATGATACCATCGATTATTAAAGATTTAAACCAAGGGGATGTATTAGCTAACGGTATTTCTATTAGGGATACAAACCCTTCATTGACTAGTTTATCAGCTAATTCTTGCAAAGGACCACCAACCCAATCAAAGGTAAATTTAAATATAATAAACATAATTCCTAAAAATATAGGGTAGGCCCAAAACTTATTAAGGACAATAGAATCTATTTTTTCAGTAACAGTATTAATATTTGTTTTTTTACCTTCTACACATCTGTTCAGAATGTTTTCTATATATCCATAGGTTTCTTTTTCATTCATTTTATCAAATTCATGTTTAGAATTTATAGTTTTATCTAAAGAGTTGAAGGAATCTTTATTAATAAGATAATCTTTAACTGCTTTTACACCTTCACCTTTGGAAGCGGATATAGCCATTATATTAACACCTAATTCTTTAGATAAATTAGAGTAATTTATATGAATTCCATTACTTTCTGCTACATCTATCATATTTACTATTAGTAAAATAGGTTTATTGAATTCGGTTAATTGAGAAGTTAAGTAAAGGTTTCTCTCGAGATTAGAACCGTCTATTATATTTATAATTAAATCTACTTCGTCAGTATACAAAAAGTTTTTAGACACTTTTTCTTCATTAGAAAAGGTATCCATTGCATATATACCTGGTAGGTCAACAATTTTTATATCCTTTGATAAATAACCTTCTTTTTTATCTACAGTTACACCTGCCCAGTTACCTACATATTGGTTAGAACCTGTTAGTGCATTAAATAAAGTTGTTTTTCCTACATTAGGATTACCAATAAGGGCAATGGTTTTCATATTACACTGCCTCCTTAATAAAAATCAACTCAGCATCTTTTTTTCTAATAGCAAGGTCTGTCCCTCTTAAGTTTATAATAATTGGATCTCCTAAAGGAGCGGTTTTTTTAACTAAAACCTCTGTTCCTTCAACAAACCCTAAAGCTAATAATCTTTTGGCTAATTTATCATCACATGCAAGTTCTTTAATTAATCCTTTATGACCAGGTTTTAAATTAAAAACGTTCATGAATATCACTCCTTTATGAAAATAATTATCAATATCTATATTTACATTATATTCTAAATGATAACCAATGTCAACTTAAAATATATATTAATAAAACACATATATAATATAGATAAAAGGGATTTATTTGTGATATAATATAATTATATATTTTTATAGTACATATAATTATATATAGGCTTCTTTGGAGTATATTTGAAGCACAATACCTATTAAAGAAATGAGTGGTAAGGTGATAGTTAAAGAAAGTACTATAGACATTGAAAAAGATGAATTTAAACAGAGTCTAAATATTAGCGGAGATAATGAACTTTATAAAAAATCAGTTTTCTTTGATTTAGAACATTATGTTTATAAGAAACCTATATGCATAGGGGTCTTTGGAGCAGGATATTATGACGAAGAAAATAATAAGTTGGTAATTACTCAGTATATGATTGAAAATAAGCATGAGCTTGAGAAAATTCTTGCCTTATCAAAAGAATATTTTGAAAAGATGAGAAATACTCTGAAAAAAGAATATGTTGTTACTTTTTCAGGAAATAATGACTATCTAGTAATTGATTATCTATTTAAAAAATATAAGTTGAATTATACTGTTGAAGAGTATTTTAAAAGTATAGATTTGCAAAAAAAATACGAACAAGTTAAGCAGAAGTCAATAGGACTTAAAGCGCTAGAGAGTGAATGTGATGTTGTTAGAGAAAGTGAAGTTATAAGTGGCTCTACATTGGCTAAAACCTTTAGTAAGATAATGAAAGATGATATGTATTTTTCACGAATGCCCATGGAAAAGAAAGAAAAAATTCTTTTATATAACATGCAAGATGTGGTTAGTTTATTTCATATATATACTCAATGGAATAAGTATGTCAGACCAGAATAATTAAAACTATCTCATAGAAGAATATAAATTTGTATTTTTCTATGAGATAGTTTTATATATATTGTATTTATGTAGCACTCCACGTTTTTATGGATGTGAGAAATAGCGGGGTTAATAACATAGATAAGTTTAATTAAACTTAACATTACATAAATTTATAATAGTATATAGAATACATATAATTTTGAAGATAGAGGAGGTATTATGGAAATATTAAGAAAAGGTAGAGGTGCTACTATAGGTAATGATAAATGTGACTTAGTACTTAAAAATGGTAAATTTATCAATGTATTTACGGAAGAAATAGAAGTAGGGGACATAGGAATTATTGATGATACAATTATAGGAATAGGTTCATATGAGGGAAATAAGGAAATTGATTGTAGCTCTAAAATTATATGTCCAGGTTTCATAGATGGACACATTCATGTGGAATCTTCCATGACAACTCCAGAATCTTATGGAAATGTAGCTTTAGCAAATGGTGTTACCACAGTAGTAGCTGATCCTCATGAAATTGCTAATGTACTTGGAGTGGATGGGATATCTTTCATGCTAGATAGTGCACAAAGAAGTCCTTTGGATATATATTTTATGATGCCTTCTTGTGTACCAGCGGTGTCATTTGAAGAAAATGGTGCTATTTTAAGTGCAGAAGATTTATCTAAGTTTCTTGATAAACCAGAAGTAATAGGTCTTGGTGAGGTAATGGATATACCTTCTGTTATAAATCAAGTACCTTCCATGATGAATAAGTTGGATGCATTTAAAGATAAAATTATAGATGGACATGCGCCACAGATCTCTTATAAAGATCTTAATCAATATATTTTATCAGGTGTAAGAACTGACCATGAATGTTCTTCAAAGGAAGAAGCCTTAGAAAAAATAAAATTAGGAATGTATATTCTTATAAGGGAAGGTTCTGCTGCTAAAAATTTAAAGGATTTAATTTCAGTAGTTAACAATAAGAATTTTCAAAGATTTTTATTTTGCACTGATGATAGGCACTTAGAGGATTTAGTTGAAGAGGGATCTATAAATAATGCTATTAAGCTTAGCATAGAAAATGGTATTGATCCTATAAAAGCCTATATAATGGGAAGCTATAATGGATATACTTGTTATGGTATAAAAGATAAAGGAGCTATAGCGCCAGGATATAAGGCTGACTTGGTTATTTTAAATGATTTAACTAAGGTAGATATTTATAAAGTTATTAAATCTGGTAGAGAAATAGATGACTATAAGAAATTATCTTATACTATTAAAAGTGAAAACACTATGAATATAGAAAAAGTGAAAGAGGAGGATTTTAGGATACTCCCTAAGGGAAAGAAAGTAAATATAATTGGTGTAACTCCAGGGTCGCTTGAAACTAAGTTGTTAGTGAAACCTAGTAAAATTATAGATGGATATTTAGATATGAGAGAATATGAAGATATTTTGAAAATAGGAGTTTTTGAGAGACATAAAAATACTAATCATTATTCTTTAGGATATTTATCAGGATTAGGTATTAAAAACTGTGCTATAGCTCAAAGTATAGCCCATGATTCTCATAATATTATTGTTATAGGAGACAATGATAAGGATATGTCTAAGGCGGTAAATAAGTTAATTGACATAGGTGGAGGAATTACTATAGTGAGTGAAGGCGTACTAATTGATAGCCTATCCTTAGAAATAGGAGGATTGATGACTAATTCACCTATAGATTATGTATACAATAAGTTAAAAAATTTAAATAGGATAGTAAAGAACTATGGGTTAAAACTTGATATGGATGCGTTTATAACCTTATCTTTTATGAGCTTACCAGTAATTCCGCAGGTAAAGCTTACAAGTAAAGGATTATTTTTATATGATTTATTTAAGTTTATTGAACTTTCTTTTAATTAATAGTGACACAATAATACAAATTATATATAATATGTATTATATAATTTGAAAGTAAACAACATTAATTAAGGAGAATATAATCTTGAGGAATTTAAGCCCTATAAACAAATTTAAGAAATATATTGGTATGAGAAATATAAAAACTGCTCTAGCAGCAGCAATAAGTGTAATTGTAGCTGAATTGTTCCATCTTCAATCACCATTTTTTGTGGCTACAGGAGCTTTGATTTCTATGGAAACTACAGTGAAGAAGGGGATTAATGCTGGAATTGCAAGGGTACTTGGTACTGTAATGGGAGGGTTAATAGGTATTATAACTGTTCTAGTAGACCCAGGTAACATATTTTTGCTTTTCTTAGGAATGGTACTTTTGATAACATTACTTAATATATTAAAATGGCAAGATTCTATATCTATGGCTTGTGTTGTATTTTGTGTAATTATGATTACTATGACCAGTGAAAATATAGTTCTATACGCTTTTCAAAGAACAGTTGATACTATAGTTGGAATTGTCATATCAATAATAATTAATTACATTATTTCTCCACCTTCAGATTCTAAATTTTCTAAGAGTAAAACAGAAGATGAAGATATAGAAGATTTTATTATGAGAGTTCCTGAAAAAATAGATATAAAAGAGTCAAAATAGTGAAAAACTACTGATATAATTTATCAATTAATCAGTAGTTTTTGTTTTAATAAATTTTATTAATTAAGTGCTATAGATTAAATACATACCTATAAATGAAGTAATAATGAGTAAAACTTCCAAGTAGAACAAAAATATGAAATATTTCATGCGCACCAAAAGTTCTATGTTTTCCTTTTCTTTCTAAGCAATATATAATTCCACCTATGGTATATAATACTCCTCCTAATACTAATATTGAAAGGCCTCTACTAGATACGACTTTTGAAAGAGGATTAAAAATGAATATAGCCATCCATCCCATAGCAATGTAAATAGTAGAAGATAACCAAGAAGGACAATTAATCCAACATAATTTAAATAGAATGCCAATTATAGCTACAGCCCATATTATAGCCAGCATATAGTATCTAATTGGTGTCTCTAATAAAACTATGCAGATAGGTGTATAGGTTCCTGCTATTAATACAAATATCATTGCATGGTCAATCTTTCTAAGTATATTTATTATTGAATCTTTAGCTACAGTAAGGTGATATACACTGCTAGCTGTATAGAGTAGAATTAAGCTTATTCCAAATATAACAGTTGATATCAATGTATATAAGTTGTAATTGTTACTATGAAGTTGAGCAAATAATAAGAAAACTAAACCAAGTAAAGAAATTATAGCTCCTAACATATGGGAAAATCCACTAAAGGGTTCTCTAAATTTTGAATTAGTCATATTATACCTCCTAAAATTAAATCTACATGTAGTTATTAATACTACTTATGGATATATATACATTATAACATGTTGTTTATATAAAAGTATATTGTAATTATTAAAATTATGTTAATGATTATTTTGAATTAAAGATGTATAGCTACCATAGAATTTTAGCATTGATAATTATATATAATATTATTTACTACCACTAACAATAATATTATAATAAAAGAAAATATACATATGAGGTGATTATGTGAACTTTAATATAGAAAACTTAGAAGAACTTCTAATTAATATGAATTTAGATGATAGGATTAATATTAATAAAATACCAGATATCGATTTATATATGGATCAGGTAATTCAATTATTTGAAAATAACTTAGAGCATATAAAAAGAAACCCTACTGACAAGATTTTAACCAAGACTATGATAAATAACTATTCTAAAGACAAATTACTTTTTCAAAATAAAAATAAAAAATATTCTAAAGATCATATACTTTTAATGATTTTAATTTATGATTTAAAACAAACTTTATCTATAGCTGATATAAAAAAACTATTTACACCTATGGTAGAGGTATTATCAGAAGAAAAGTCTAATTTTGATTTAAGTAATATATATAATGAATATCTTTTATTAAAGGAAAGTCAAATTAATAAAGAAAAAGAGCTACTAACTTCAATTGTCAAAGATGCAACTAATTTATGTGAAAAAGATACTATTAAAGGATGTGAGGATTATAAAAAAATATTATTGATTATATTAACGCTTTTAAATTCAGCATCTTTAAATAAAAGAATTGCAGAAAAAATGATAGATACTTATTTTAATAAATAAAGAAAAAATTAAAAATAAAATGACTGTCTTTTTAGACAGTCATTTTATTTTTAAGGTGCAAATCTGTAATTAAAGTACATATTATAAACTATATGCAATATATATAAGTTTTAAAAAGTGTTGACAAAAAAAAGAAATAGGAATAATATAAACATATGAACAGGTATTCATATGAAAGGGGTATATAATACATGTATAAAGAAGAAGTTTGTATGCAAGCTTGCATACATGATGAAGTTATTGATAAGTTAAAAGACAAAACTTTAAGTGATAATACTGTAGAAGAACTTTCAAACTTATTTAAGTCTATGGCAGATCCTACTAGGGTGAAAATATTAAATATCTTATTAAATACAGAAGCTTGTGTCTGCGATATTGCAGCTTTAACTAATATGACACAATCTGCTATATCACATCAATTAAGAGTATTAAAACTAGCTAGGATTGTTAAATCAAGAAAAGATGGAAAAGTTGTATATTATTCTTTAGATGATGATCATGTTAAAGATATTTTCTATAAAGGACTTAACCACGTTAATGAATAAACTAGTAAGAGGGGGAGTAAAATAATGGGACAAACTAAAAGACTTTACGAAATTCAAGGATTACATTGCGCAAATTGTGCTTTGAAAATCGAACGTGAACTAAATCAATTGCCTTACGTACAAAGTGCTGTAGTCAACCCTGTGACATCAAAAGCTATTTTAGAAGTTAAAGATGACATTGATAAAGAGCTAATATTTGATGATGTAGAAAGCATATCTATTAGAAGTGAACAAGGAGTTACAGTTAAAGAAATTGATAAAAATGTTATAAATAAAAAAAATGTTAAGGTCCAGGGGAATATAAAAATTATTAATTCTAATGTAAATGATAATAAGGCCAAGGAAGAAAAGTTTACTCACAAGGATTTTCATGTTGATAATCACAACCATGATCATGGAGATAATCGTGGACAAGGGTTTAAAAAGAAACAAATAATAAAATTTATTATAGGAATTTCTCTTGCAGTTGCAGCAGTATTAACTAAGGATAGGGTAAGCTTATTTTTATTTATAGCTGCTTATCTAGTAATAGGTGGAGATGTTCTGTTTATAGCTGGTAAAAATATAATAAAAGGTCAAGTCTTCGATGAAAATTTTTTAATGAGTATAGCTACAATAGGAGCCTTTTTAATTGGAGAATATCCAGAAGCTATTGGCGTAATGTTATTCTATCAAGTAGGAGAATTTTTCCAGGAACTAGCGGTTAACAAATCTAGAAATTCTATATCAGAGTTAATGGATATTCGTCCAGACCATGCAAATTTAAAATTAAGCAATGGCGATATCTCTTCAGTTTCTCCAGAAGAAGTAAGTATTGATGATATAATAGTTATTAAGCCGGGTGAAAAAATTCCTTTAGATGGAGTTATAGTAAAGGGGGATTCTCAAATAGATACTTCTGCTTTAACAGGAGAGTCTGTACCAAGAGTAGTTAAAGAAAGAGATGAGGTTTTAGCTGGATCTATAAATAAAACTTCTCTTATTGAAGTTAAGATAACTAAAGAGTTTAGTGAGTCTGCGGTATCAAAGATTCTTGAATTAGTAGAAAATGCTTCAAATAAAAAAGCACCAACAGAAAAGTTTATAACAAAGTTTGCTAGGTACTATACACCAATTGTTGTTATATTAGCTATTCTGCTAGCTTTCTTACCACCAATAATTATGGGTGAAGATTTATATACCTGGTTATACAGGGGTTTATCATTTTTAGTTGTATCTTGTCCTTGTGCTCTTGTAATATCAATACCTTTAAGTTTCTTTGGTGGAATTGGAGGAGCATCTAGAAGTGGGGTGCTTGTCAAAGGAGGAAACTATCTTGAAGCATTGAGCAAAGCAGAAGTGGTGGTTTTTGATAAAACAGGTACATTAACAGAAGGAAGTTTTGAAGTTACAAAAATTACTCCTTATGGATTTATTACAGAAGACATGTTAATGGAATATGCGGCACATGCTGAGATATATTCTAATCATCCTATTGCAAAATCTATTGTAGAATCTTATAAAAAAATTAGTACAAAGGCTATTATTGATAAAAGAAGAATAAAGAGTTATGAAGAAATTGCAGGTAAAGGTGTAAAAATATACTTTGGTGATAGATATATATATGCAGGAAATTATAAGCTGATGGAAGAGCTTGAAATTAAATATGTAAAATCAAATGAAGTAGGCACTATTATATATGTTGCAGTAAATAATAATTTTGTAGGAAGTTTAGTGATTTCTGATAGAATTAAAAATACTTCACCTAGGGCTATTGCAAAGTTAAAAGAACTAGGAATTAAGAAAACTGTTATGCTTACTGGAGATAATAAGACAATTGCTGAATATGTTGCAAAGGTTATTTCAATTGATGAGGTTAGAGCTGAATTAATGCCTCATGAAAAAGTGAGTGAGATAGAAAAAATATATAATGGTCTTTCTAGGAAGGGAAGATTAATATTTGTTGGAGATGGAATAAATGATGCGCCTGTATTAGCTAGAGCAGATATAGGAATAGCGATGGGGGGAATAGGCTCAGATGCAGCTATAGAAGCTTCAGATGTAGTTATCATGACTGATGATCCTGAAAAAATATCTACATCTATAACAATAGCTAGAAAGACACAAAAAATTGTAGTTCAAAATATAGTGTTTTCTTTATTTATAAAAGCTGTAGTTTTAGTATTAACAGCTTTAGGGATTACTAATATGTGGATGGCGGTATTTGCAGATGTAGGAGTTACAATAATAGCAGTATTAAATGCTATGAGAGCTATGAAGATGGAAGAATAAATAAAAGTTTAACTTGAAAATACTAAACAAAAGAAATAAAAACATATTAAAACCCTTTAATGTTTTTTATCATTAAAGGGTTTTTAAATTTAAGTGATACTTATTAACTTATTTTTGACATGCTTTTAAATTCGCTAAACTCATCACTATTTTCTTCTTCAAATAATTTCTTATAGCAATATGATATTATATCGCCTCTTTTTATAATTCCAATGAATATATTTGAGTCATCAACCACTGGAACGAAGTTTTGTGATTTAGCAACAAGTATTAAACTCTCTATATCAGAATTAATTGATACAGGTTTATCTTTAAAATGCCTTGGGATGTCCCTTATTAAAACATTTTCTGTGTCTTTTAAGCTTAATTCTGAAGAATTTTTTAATTTCCAAAGAAGATCACCTTCTGTTAAAGTACCTACATATTTTCCTTTATCATCTACTAAAGGTATAGAAGTGTATCTATGATATTCCATTCTCTCCATTGCTCTTCGCATAGTAGAACTAACCTTTTCAAAAATTACTTCGCTTTTAGGAGTTAGAAAAAAGGCAATGTTCATATTTTATCATCCTCCATTAAATCAATATTCAATAAGTATACTAAAAAGCTACATTTTAATTATAACATAATTTTCAGACTAAAAGAGAGTAAAGTTTTTAATAAATTAAGAACAAGTAATGCTATGAGTTAATCCTATAATTTATTAAACACAAAAACATATGAGCGATAAACTCTTTAGGAAATGTAAGTGCTAAGGTGTTTCTGAAAGCTATTGTAGATTTAGATGTATCTAGAATATTACAATTGATTAAGATTAAATAGTCTTTTAATGATAATTCCTTACTATTTATATTTTCTTTGAATAAATTCACTTTTTTTAAAATTTTATTTAATAATTCATCATAACTATATATAGCACACCTTTCTATTTCTATAACTTCAGCAGTAATTTCCATAGCCATAATAATATTAATATGATTTCTAGATATTATACCCGAAAAATTTTTAATTCTTTTTATAGCTCTTAATAATTTTAAATGGTCATAGATGGAATTATTAAAGTTTACAGAATTCATTATAATGTTTAATTCGGTATCATCAATATCTTTTAGTAATCCATTTGAAGCTTCATCTTTAAAAAAGTAATAGTTTTGTCCTATCAAATGATTAAAAGCTTTTAATGTATCTAGATATCCTAGATTTATATTTCGTTTAATTCTTGGACCATCAAAATTAATAATTGGACCAAGGCTTTCACTACATTTAATTTCTATTATAGGTATATTATTTTTATTATTAAATTTTCGTTTAAATCCAGGGCCGTCAATATCCACTTGAATTATAGTAGAACATGAACTATTTAAAAGCATACTAGTTGGAACATTATTATACATACCTCCATCAAAAAAAGTAACTCCATCAATAACCATGTGTTTTAGACCAGGTAGAGAGCAACTTGCCATTATATAGTCAATAATTTTTCCGTAAGGAATATCAGTTTTAAATATTTCTATAGGTCTGAGAGGAAACATACTAAGGGTAACTATACCAAAATCTATAGATGAATTTCTTATTATATCTTCATTTAAATAGCTTTGTAATAGCCTCTTTAAAGGGGTATTATCCAAACCTCTATTAGTTATAACATTTTTAATCAATTTTGGAATGTTTTTAGACGATAGATTCTCATCTACAGAAAAATTATCATCCACATAGAAGCAAGTTGAAAAATCTATTGATAGCCATAATTCTTCTAAATTCTTATAATTATTACTACAAATAAAAGCACTATTAATAGCCCCAATTGAAGTTCCAACTACTACAGATATATCTATATTTAATTCTATTAAGGCTTTCCATACTCCAACTTCATAAGCTCCTTTAGAACCACCACCACCTAAAACTAAACCATAACTATCCAAACTATAAACACTCCTTTAATTGGAAAAACCAACTTAAATATAATTCTATCTACTATTATAGTATCCTAAGTGAGTTAAATTTGATAACTATTACAATAATTATATTATCTATACTATTTATTGCTATTTATACGTTGAACTTTTATGTAAATAACTATATAATTATTATATACTAACAATGAAATTATAGTATAGTAAACTATCTACAATGATATAAATTTTAAATGCCAGGAAGTTTCAATAATAACCAATGTAAGAAGGAGATTAGTTATGGAAATAAATTTAAATCTAATAGAAGAAGCAGTTAAGTTGAATAGTATTGAAGAAATTAGAAGAGCATTAATTGAATACTTAAGAATTGAGCCGGAAAACTCAGAAAAAATTATAAATGCTTTAAATTATGCTAAAGAAAATACTGAGGGATTATTTGAAATTCACGATGGTGCAAAATTAGAAGAGGATAATAAGTGGACTAAAGATTACTTTTTAAAAACCCTTAAAGACTTATCTAAAAATTTTTCTGAAGAGAGATTTAACCATTTATGCTTAGTAGGAGCTTTTATATATCCCAATATAGATACTTTAGATCAAGATACAGTTATAATTAACAATGTAAAACCTGTTTCAGATGCTGAAATTAAGTTTGAAAAGGTAAAGTCTGCTCTTGCGTTAGGAACCGGACTTTTAATAGGATATATTATTGGTAAAAAGATTAATAAAAAAAGATAATGTATATTAAAATGACCTATTAGTATTTTATTGAATTAATACTAATAGGCCATTTTGTTTTTTAGGAAGTATAATATATTGAAATTATTTTATGATTCTTATTGAAAACTACTACTAAATAATTCATGCCTTTCAATATGATTAATATGTTTTTGATAATCTTTATTCATTAAATTTATAGTAGTATAGCTTTCACGATTAATAAAATTGGGATCTGATATTAATTTACAGCCTAAATTTAATACGTTATTTGCAGCGTCACAAGTTTTTTTTAAAAGCTCTTCATCAATAATTGTAGTATCATTATTAACATATGGATATATAATAGTAAAATTATCGATTTGTATAGGTGTTCCACCTAAGTTAGTTATTATTTTACATATCCTTAATGCGTGTTTTTGGTAGTCATTTCGAACTTTAGATATTTGAGAAATAACATTTTCATTTTTAGAATTTTTAATGTAATCTTCAAAAGTATTTATATCAATATATATACCATGTAATAATTCATTTAAACTATTAACTATATATTTTTTATCCAAGAAAATCAACTCCTTGCAATAATATTCATTATATTATTGCCTAAGTGGTATTGACATTATTCATATTACAAAATATTTTAAAAGGTCAAAAAGGCCATTGAATATAAGGCCTTTTTATAATAGGTTAAGATTTAATAACTGTTTTTTCTGATTCTTCTAGTTTTTCCATCGAGAATCCTGTATATCCATAAACTATTGATATTATAGGATTTATATAATTTAAGAAGCAGAATGGTGCGTATAAGAAACAGGATACTCCAAGTGTAGTAGACATAAATGCTCCACATGTATTCCATGGAATAAATGGAGACGTAAGAGTTCCAGCATCTTCAAGAGCTCTTGATAAGTTTTTAGGTGCTAAGCCACGTTTAGCATATTCATCTTTATACATTCTACCAGGAATAACTATAGATAAATATTGATCTCCAGCTAGTAAATTAACAACAATACAAGAAATTATAGTAATTAACACAAGAGAACCTGTATTAACGGCAAGTCTAAGCAACTTTTCAGCAAGTATATTTAAGAAACCGGCTTTCTCCATTATACCACCGAAGGTCATGGCACATATAATTAAAGAGACAGTGTACATCATACCTTGAAGGCCCCCTCGGGTTAATAGATCATCTACAATTTTAACTCCAGTTTCGCTTACATATCCAGCATTTAAAACATTAACTATATCACCATAATTAGCACCTTGTACTAAAACTGCCAAAAGAACGCCTGCAGCAACTCCTATTATTAGACCAGGAATTGCAGGCATTTTTTTAATAACAAGTACTATTACTATTACTGGAGGTAATAGTAATATAGGGTTAATTACTCCAGAAGCTTTCAAACCATCAAATATAATATTTAGTTTAGAAACATCTAGCTCTTGACCTGCATATTTCATTCCAAGTATAGCGAATAGTATAAGAGAAATTATTAAACTTGGTGTTGTAGTATAGAACATGTGTTTAATGTGATCAAATAAAGTAGAACCAGCCATAGCAGGAGCTAAATTAGTTGTATCAGAAAGAGGTGACATTTTATCTCCAAAATATGCACCAGATATTATAGCACCAGCTATCATTGGAGTAGGGATTCCTAGACCAATACCTACTCCTATAAGTGCTATACCTACAGTACCAGCAGTTGTCCATGAACTTCCAGTAGCTAATGAAACTATGGAACATATTATACATGTAGCTACTAAGAATATACCAGGAGATAAAATTTTAAGTCCATAATAAATCATTGTTGGTACAGTACCACTTAATATCCAAGCGCCAATTAAAACTCCAATTATCATAAGTATTATAATTGCTTGCATTGACATTTGAATAGCATCAATAAAGCCTTTCTCAAGATCTTCCCATTTAAATCCAATGCATAAAGCTGTAATAGTTGCAGCGGCTGCTGCAATTATTAATGGAATATGTGGACTTGAATCATATAATATAATTGCAATAGATAGAGAAACAATAAGAACTAAAATAGGTATTAGGGCTTGCCAAACTTTTGGTTTGCTAGGGGGGGAAGCTATCTTACTAGATTTTTGTTTTTTTTCTTTCATTAACAACACACTCCTATATTAAATTCCAATTAAAGTAATTGAATTAATTATATATCAGTATAATTATAATTGCAATACTATTCAGAAAATTTTAAAACTAACATAACGGTCATTGATATTATGCATTGTAGCGAAAAAATCTTATTATAAATAGCTTATATAATTGATTTGTGAAATTTGTTTTAAAATTATATTCATATTATTCTTATAAAAAAGAGTACAAAAAAACTTTTGTACTCTTTTTTATGAAAAATTTTATAATTATACATTTATATATTAAATGATTTGAAGGCTGTAAGAAATTTATTTATATCATCTTCGCTATGACATGTTGATAGGAACATTGCTTCAAATTGTGATGGAGGTAAATTAATTCCTTTGTCTAACATATGCATAAAATATTTTTTGAATAAATCTGTATTACAACTTTTAGCATCTTCGTAATTATTAATTTCTTTTAAATCTGTAAAGAATACGGTCATCATTCCACCAATTCTATTAATCACTATATTTATATTTTTTTCTTTTGAAATTTCTTTAATACCATTTTCTAACCTTGTTCCTATGGTTTCTATATGAGTATATATGTTTTGATTTTCGTATAATTCTTTTACAGTTGCTATTCCAGCAGCCATAACAAGAGGATTACCTGACATAGTTCCGGCTTGATACACAGGGCCTAATGGAGCAAGTAGTTCCATAATTTCACGTCTTCCGCCATAAGCACCACAAGGCAGGCCACCTCCAATAATTTTACCATAGGTGATAAGATCAGGTGTCACGTTTGCGAATAACTCTCTTGCACCTTTATATGCAATTCTGAAACCACACATTACTTCATCAAATATTAATAAAGTACCATTTTCTTTACAAAGTTTATCTAAGTTCTCCATAAACTCTATAGATGGTCTAACAACTCCCATATTTCCTGCAATAGGTTCAATAATAACACAAGCTATATCATTATTATAAGCAGTAAATATTTCTTTTAAGTTATCTATATCGTTATAATTTGCAACAATTGTATGCTCTACATGTTCTTTAGGTATGCCAGCGCTGCCAGGTATGCCACAAGTCATAACACCAGAACCTGCACTAACTAGAAATCCATCATAGTGGCCATGATAGCAACCAGCAAATTTAACAATTTTATTTCTTTTAGTATAGCCTCTTGCTAATTTAATTGCACTCATTGTAGCTTCGGTACCAGAGTTAACCATTCTAATCATATCAATTGAAGCAGTTTCACATATAAGTTTTGCTAAGTCTAGTTCTAATTTTGTTGGTGCACCAAAGGCTATAGCTGTTTCTGTGGTGTTTTTTATAGCATCAACAACTCTAGAGTTGCAATGTCCTAAGATCATAGGTCCCCAAGCTCCAACAAAGTCTATGTATTCTTTATTTTCTTCGTCATATATTTTAGAACCCATACCAGATTTTATTATAGGAGGGGTAATACCCATATCCTTAAGTGCCCTTACTGGACTATTAACTCCTCCAGGAATATACTTTTTGCTTTCTTCAAATATAGTTTCATTATTCATTAAGCTCTTCCTCCTAATTAATTTTATTTAGAAAAATACGTTCAATTAGCTTGTAGACGTCCTCATTATCCCCTTTTAAAGTTTCTTCTTTCAAAACTTCAATGGCACGATTTATATATGTGTTAGCACTACTTCTTAAAAGGGTGGCTACAAGCTTGTCATTATCTTTAGTATACTTTTTATTTTTAAAAGTTTTAAGGTTATTTTCTACAAGTAATTGACCTTCATCTTTAACATCTTTAATTATACCACTTAAGGACTTTAACTTTAAAAAATTTTCATATTCATCGTAGTATTTCTTTATTATATATTTATTTGAATTCATAATATTTCTGCGTTGAATCTTATTTTCTTTGTCTACATTTTGAAGATTATCTAAATTAAATAAACATACATTTTTTAATTCACTACAAGAATCCTCTACATTAATTGGCAAGGAAAGATCAAAAATTAACATTGATTGAGAAGGTAGATCTTTCTTTAATACAAGGGGAGTAGGGGATGCAGTACAGCATATTAAAGCATCTATGTATTTATAAGTATCAACTAGATTATCAATGGATATAATTTCAATCTTTTTATTTACAGTTAGTTCTATATTTTTAAGTATAGTGCTATGATTAATAACTTTATCTGTATTTCTTACTACTATATATATTTTATCTAAGATATCTTGTTTTCCTATAAGATAATTTAAAGTTAATTGGGCCATTTTACCAAAGCCTAATATTAATATGTTTTTACA
>Ga0213825_1000617_pt1 | contig 25796 bp, 16 predicted proteins | sample MC6MC0900MG_FD_179896 | JGI IMG/M metagenome (GOLD analysis project Ga0213825, IMG submission 179896) | Enriched soil aggregate microbial communities from Iowa State University, Ames, United States - MC6-MC0900-MG | ecosystem: Environmental > Terrestrial > Soil > Unclassified | place: USA: Iowa... | reverse complement strand
GCAAATATATAATTCCGTCTTCGCTTAATATTACGGCTGTTCCTTTTGAAGACTCTGCATCAAAAAGATTCCCTTTAAGAAAATTTCCTTCATCAAGAATGTTTATATCTGCCCCGTCAAGAGAAATGATATGAAGTTTCCCATTATTCCCTATGGACAAAAGAGTATCCTTCTGCCCCTTTTCATTTTCGAGACTATGGATTTTGCGCATTTCGCAATCTGGGATTTTAATTTTATTTACGATAGAAAGATTATTATAGTTCCGTTTTATAAAATATATTTCTCCTGATTTGGTGCCGACGGCAAAATCATCAGCTCCTGTTTTCTCCATTCCGACTATGTTTGAAATAGGAAGACAAGCGTCTTTATGGAGAATCAGTCGGTATTCTTCTTTTTCTTTAGCTACTTCCAGCAAAACCAGCTCTTCCTGTTCTATTTCCGCGGCTATCAGACTATCGCTTACGGACAGGCATTGGCCAAACCATTTCATTCCTGCTTCTGTCTCTATCTTTTTTATATGCATCTCCCCGCTTCCATTGGGGATTTGTTTAAAATTGCTGCAGGTTAATAAATAGCCGCCGCCTTTGCATCCAAGAAGCAGAATTTCATTCTTATTAAGCCTATGAAAGGCCGAGATTTTTTCTTTCATATCTTTAAAAGGCGGACTCCATTCATCCTGAATCCTTTCCTTGCCGGAAGGTTCCGTACTTTTGCTTATCTGAAAAAACCGCAATGCACAATCTGTGCTTCCGGTAATAAACATATCCTCGGAGAACCTTAAAACACTTTGTAAAAATCCTTCAAAGCCACAGGCTCCCAGCCTTGTTATAAGTTCTGTTTTTATGGCGTCTTTTGAATTTCCTATATATGCTCTGTAATGGGGAATCATCTCCGTAAGAAGCTTTTCCTCCTTAGCTGAAAGCACTTCAAGACATTTTTCAAAATCATCTTCTATAATGCCTGTTTCCCGAGTTTTATTTAGTTTTTGCCTTAGGTCTTTTACCTGTTTTTTAAATTCTTCCTCATCAACCGATAAATTCAGCTTCATTTTAGCCTCCCTTGTTCTCCAAATGCTCAAGTAGAGCTTTTGAATGTTCTAAATGGGATAATTTCTGATCCAGCAGCTGATATTTTTTTGCATCAATCCTCTGCGTATCTTCCAGGTCCGATTGAAAAGTATTCTTTAATTCTTCCGGTATACTTTTTCTTTGGGTCCCCTTTCCAAAAAGCAGATGAACTACATCCAAATGGCTCAAGGTCTGGGTTTTGGGGCGAACATAGCGATAAGGGCGGGTTCTGATTTCGTCGTAAGTGGTGGTTGATTCTCCTATGCCTTTGGTTTCAATCTTCCAACCTTCCTCTGCCAGAAAAAAGCCAAAGCGCACCGCCTGAGAAAGAATATAATTCTGATCATCGGAATAAGTGATAGAGCTAATAAATCCGTCCCACAGGGCCTTGCTTAAATCCTTTTCTTCTCCTTGATTCCAATTGTCCAAAACTTGCAGAATATTTCTTATGGACAATACGGATTCTCTAAGCTCCAGCTCCCCGCCGGAAAAATCCTTCTGCTCTTCATCCTTCCATTTGCCCATAAATACATTTTGGGTAACACGGCAAAGCTGAGAAAACCGAAACAGCTCTTCAAGGGTCCGTTTGGGATTGGGAATTTGAATTGTTCCGTTGGCATTCGAAAGTCTTGCAATCATAACTCTGAAAAGTTCATTTTTTTCCGGTTCTGCCTGTTCTTCCATAGATCCTTTGGTATTCTGGGAAACGTAATTATATTCTATCGTTACAAACCGGGATTTAAACGCAGGGTTAAGCTCGTTTGTACCTTCGTAATTAACCATCTGGGTAGACAGATTTCCTGTTCCTATAAAAGCAAACCCCGGCTTAATCAATACAGGGCCTACCCCTGTAATATAAGCCGTATGCCCTGCATGGTGCTGCAGTATATCGTTTAATCCAATGAGATTCTGCATTGCGATGGTGTTAATCTCGTCAATAATTACAGGCCGGCCTTCTTTTACCGCGATTAATATTTCCTTCTCAATTTTCTTGATTTCCGTACCAAAGGCACTGTTGCTTGCTACCAATAAATCGGAGAAGCTATTCCAGATCTGTATTTTAAGCTGAAGCTTTTCTTCTTCCGTCATCTGCTGAAGCTTATCTTCGTTTTCATGCAGCCACTGATAAAAATCTCCGATGATCATATCCAGATAGTCAATATATGATTTTTGAGAAAAGCTATGTTTGAGCGTCAGTGTCTTCTCCACAAACATATCTTCATAGGTCAGATTGTGAGAACCGGATATAAAGAGCGGCTGCAAAGATTCTATTTCTTCTTGCGTTCCATTTGTCAATATTTCTTTATAATATTGCTTTCGCTGTGTATATATCTCCTTGAATTTTTCAATAGCATCTTTTTCCCCGGCCTTTGGATTGGCACAATACCATTTCTCCAATTGATCTTCAAGTTCTGCCTGAATTTTATTTTGTATTGAAAAGTCCATGGCGGCTTCCGTGGCAAGCTGGGTCTTTCCGCTTCCTAAATGCCCCACAATATAAACCGGCATTCCAAGGTTTAAAGAATCTATTACCTTTTCCTTTGCTTCCATTACATAAGGAACCGTTACCAAACGCTGCTGATGCTGGGTTTTTATATCACTCAGCAATTGACGGGTATGATAAAATTCCCATGCTTCGGCAGAGCTGTCCAAAAGCTTTTCTATCTCTTTTTTTAGACGCCCTATACGGTCAGCCCTGTATCTCGTAGCGGAATTGCTTCTGTGATGGGAATAATGATTGCTCTCATAGCTAACCCGCCTTTCCCATTTAAGAAAAAAAGTCTCGTATTCAATAAGAGTTTCAATTTCCTCTATTTTCAGACCCTGATTTGCTGTCTCTTTTTCAATATAGGCCCTGTATTTTTCAAAATATTCAATGTTTGTATTTTCAGCTTTCACAGAGCTTTCACTTATCTGTTCAAATCTTCTAAAGGCCTTGAAAAAGCTTTCTTGCCCGTCTGTAATTTTATTTTGCTCATCCTCTAATAACTGTGAAGCTTCCTTTCGCAGCTGGTTTTCATACTGTTCCTGGATGGCTTCAATTGAGGGAATACAGCGCGGTTCAATGTCGTGTTTTTCCTTCATAGAAAATTCCCCTTTGCACGATTCTTTCTTACACGGTATCTGTACATTTTTTAACTTGGCTGGCTATAAATTAAAATCCCGGCTTTAAAAAACCGGGATTTTAACATTTTTATCTAATTTCACAACTTTGGTTAATTTATAAAATCCCACAATCCTTCAGCATTACCTCAATGTCCGTTCCTGCTAATTGCTTCATAATCTTGCTCTTTTTAAGAGGAGGCAAGTCTAATTCCAGTTTTTCTCCGTCAAGCAGACATACGCCTGCGCTGAGAAGATAACGAATATCGTAACGGGAAGCAAATACTTCGGGAACCCCCTTTTCAACTCCGGTTAAAACATATACGGCTTCCATAGCGGTACGTCCGGAATATTCAATGGTAAATACTGTATCGCGGCCGGGATCATCCAATGTTTCAGCGAACTGTCCAAGGAAAGCAAAGTTTACTGCATTCTTAGGCACTACATAAGGACGGTCACCAGATTCACGGGGCATAAATTGAGAAGTTATGAACGGCATCATTACTGGGATAGCTGTACATGTATTAGCTAACTCCTCTATTTCATCAACAGGCACTCCTATATGATACAACCATTCTTTTGTGATTTCCTTGCCGGTACAGTCTCTCATGGGCTTTTTAATATAGTCTCCCGGAACATCGGAGAATAACCCGTATACCCAAACTACAACGTCTTTTTCAGGCTGTCCGTAGTACTGTTCCTGACGGTTTATTGTCCAGCTCATAAGCCATGAAGAATCCAATGCGGTAACGATACCGCCTGTTACTGTACGGCCTGTATAAGGTGAGCGTTTTGTAATGTTTTCAATATATTGGGGCACTCTTTCATCATGGCATGTTACAGTACAGGATTCCCAATTGGATTTTTCAGGCTCTCCGCAGAATTTATCCGGTCTTCCGAATTCGTCGCTTTGATCAGCGATATTTTTCCAAAGTGTCCAGCATCCACCAAGCTCTTTATTGAAAGGAGCAGGCGTATTGTCATCACCGTATCCGGAGCCTTCTGTCATGGAACCGTTTGTAATAAATACTAAATCATTTTCCGACAAGTCCATGGAAATGTCTGTTCCTTCTTTATCTACTGCAACAATCTTTGTAGCAACTTTCTTATCTTGAGAAATTGCAAACTCTACATTGTTTACGGTAACTCCATATCTGAATGTTGCTCCATTTTCCTTCAAATATTTAACCATAGGCATTACGAAGGAAGTATACTGGTCATGGCGTGAGAACTGCAAAGCTGAAAGGTTAGGCAAACCGCCCACATGATGTATGAAACGGTTCATGTAAAGCTTCATTTCAAGTGCACTGTGCCAGTTTTCAAAGGCAAACATCGTTCTCCAATATGTCCAGAAATCACTGTCAAGAAGCTCGTCGGAGAATACGTCTTCTATGGTTTTGTTTTCAAGCACTTCATCGGCTGTTGCTACAAACATAGCAAGTTCTTTTGCAAGCTCCTGGCCTAAATTGAATTTACCATTGTCATAGCGAACGCCGCATTCTTTTGTAATACGGCAATTGCTGTAGTTGGGGTCTTCAAGGTTTGTATAATACAGGTGATCCAATACAGTCATATTCGGATCCTCTGTGGATGGTAAAGAGCTGAACAAGTTCCAAAGGACCTCGAAGCACTGGCCCATTTCACGGCCGCCGCGTGCTACATAACCTGCGTTTTGCATAACTGCACCGTCTAATGAACCACCGGGAATGTCAAGCTGCTCTAAAAAAACAATTTTGCTGCCGTCCATATGGGCGTCCCGAATCAAAAAGCAGCCTGCAGCCAAGGCACCGATACCTGTACCGATTAAGTAAGCTTTCTTATCTTCGATTCCTTTCGGCTTTCTTGCATGAACCAAAGCATGATATGTGCCGTTTGTAAGAGTAAGTCTTTCATCATGTGTTTTAATTTTCATTCTTAGCCCCTCTTTCAAGATTTTTGGTTTAAATGTTAACTGAAGTAATGTATAGCAAAATAGTAGAGTTTTGAGCGTTCACCTGGTCTTAACAAAAGGCAATACCCCTTCAATTTTATGAACGCCGGCAACCTTATTTCCTACATCATATATCTTATTTCACAACTTTTCATTAGACAAATAAGCCCCAGTGTTCGATTTTTGAACACTGGGGCTTATTTGTCTAGCATTTAGACCTTATAATTTAATTATTAATTTGATTTTGTTATATTTAAAAATTAAATTTTCCACTCCTTTTAAGAGACAGTGTAATATGACCGTCAAAAAGCTCGCCTATGCGTCTGATGATAACATTTGGATCCTCTTTCATTCCCGAGCCTATCCAGTGCAGCACCATTTGAGTAAGAGCGCATTGATAGAAAGAGGCTATGAGTTTTTTATCTTTGGTGGAGGCTTGAATCCCCTCGCTTTCTCTTTCAACATAACGGTACATAACATTTCCGGAGACGCTGTAAATATAGTTTTCCAATTCCTCTCTCTGCATGGAATTATATACATGATAAACGGCTCTTCTGTTTTCCATTGCAAATTTAGTCGCAACAAGAAAGCCTTCCTCCCATGAAAGAGTATCGTTATACTCATCAATGGCATTTTGAAGCTCCGACTGGAAAATCTCTGATAGAATTGCATATATATCCGGATAATGGTAATAAAAAGTATTTCTGTTAATATCACAGGCTGAAACAATATCTTTTACTGTAATTTTATTCAAGGGGCGCTCATTCAGCATTTTAATGCACATATCCCGAATCATTTTTTTTGTATATTGCTGTGCCAAATTACACCTCCAAAACCCTTTTTTTATATTATAACATAAAAGCCAATATATGCAAATATCTTAAGCTTCCCTGAGTTCAAACTCCAGCCATTCTCCAATGTCTTGTTAATGTAAAACAATGCTTCCTGCACTGTATGACATTTAAAAATTAACAATATCTGGTGTCCCCAAGGAATCCCACATAGTTTTTCAAATTGGTCAACAAGCTGTTGACCAATTTCATTCCTCCAAGATGGGATGAAATGTCAAAAATGGTGTAAACGAAGGGGCAGCTCACTGGAATGCCAAAAATACTTTTTCGTTTACACCATCAACGCTTCTAACCTAATTTATCTGTACTGAACACGTCTGAAAAATTTGATATCTTTAGCTACCAAGACGTTCCTGTAAACTCCCCATATTTACAATATTCATCGGAAAACTTCGTCGTTTGATATAGTTCAGAATTCAGTTGGTCGTAACTGGCCTTTTTAATTGTTTATCCAGATAATATATGAGAATTCCAGAATATTCCTGCTTCTGTTCCAGTTCATTAGCATTTTCTACCTTCCTTTTAATTTTCTCCAGAAGAGATCTCTTCCAGAGTCCTTTTTCCTGCTGCTGCTTTAAATAAACTTTAAGCGCGTCTAACGCACTTTTCCTGTTCTCCGGCAGGTTAACAACTTTACAATTTAGATTTAACGTATCATTAACATCCTGATTGATTTCCGCATCATCTGAACAGATCATTCCCATACCATTATATTTAATTAGAGAAATATCAGATGCCTTTTGCGGATTTACTTTTAAGAAAGTATTACCTCTGTGGGCATCGCATATCATGTCTCCTAATTTTACCCTATGTTCTTTCGTACCCCTATTTCCTGGGCATACTCCCAGCATAAGCTTGTAATCCAAAGCCTCCTGTTCAGATATCTCACTTTGGCAGTTATAATGTTCAATCGTCATAGTATCTGGAAAAATTCTTCTCATGCAATAGGCACAAAGATAACCTTGTTCCTTTAAAAGGCTGGCTTTTACAGCTTCTTTTGTATCTCTGGGCATTCCTTCGTAATGAGCAAATTTTTCCTTTTTATAGCGAATCAGTTCCGGCGGTTCTTTGCCCTTTTTAATATGAATCATTTAATCCTCCAATGGCAATGTCTCTAATTCAAGTGTAACTTTTGCACTGATGACCTCAGGATTATTCTCCCCTATTTCTGCCTTTATCTGTTCCAGTATCGACCCGGCATTCTGGTATTGTTCATTTTCAATGTTTCTATAAAAATCTACAAAAAGTTTTTCTACGCTTCCCGGCATTTTGCTGCTGCCCTGTAAACCTTCCAGGATATCATTTATGGTCAGGCCATATACCGATTTCATATATGTGGCGTTTTTATCATCCCCAAGGCTTATGATATGTTCATTTCTACAAGATGACAAAATAACTGCAGAATGTGTCGTAGCAATGAATTGAACATTAGGAAATGTTGTTTTCAAAGCTTCAACAATTCTCCATTGCCACTTTGGATGAAGATGTAGATCTAATTCGTCAATTAATACAACACCAGAAGTTTTTTCTATCACCTCTGCCATTAGATTGGGATTTAATACTGACATGCGGTAAGCAATATCTAACACCATCCATATCATGGATTGATAGCCTGCGCTCAGCAAACGTATGGGCAGATTTTCCTTACCCGTATCATAAACCAGTTCTTCACTTCTTTTATCATAAAATACACGATTAATAAACGTGTCATTCATCACACTCATAAAACGGCCAATTGCTCGTTTCACGGCTTCATATTCTGCAATTTTCTTATCTTGCTGCCATGAGATCATCTCCATGCTCTTAAACCAGTTTAAGAGCATTTTAGAATCTGAAGCTTCTGAAAGGCAGTCCATATAGCCTACCGTTCTGGAATAATCATCTTTAAAAACCGACTTGCTCCGTTCCCTTTTCTGCACCCACATTCTCCCCACACTCTGATAACTAAGTACAGGCAAGATAGATTTGGAATCCTTTGCTAGCTCTGTTGCAATCTTACGTATATCACTGGGTTCAACGGTTGTTCTTGAAGCATTCAGACTACTTTTCTGGCGTTTCCAGTGAGTTGGCTTTTCATCTTCCTCTCTTATCAAAACATCACATTCTACGCATATGGGGGTGATATGCCGTATGTTGTAATGCCCTTCTCCCATCAGTTCACTTTCCAGGCGGATCTCATCATTTGTAAAATGCTTTTTGGTAATCCCGTCGATTCCTGCAAGGAATCCACCAAGGGCTACTGAAATAGCTTCCAATACAGAGGTCTTTCCAGTTCCATTATCACCTATAATAATATTGAAGCCCTTTTCAAAGTGAAAATTTTCACAGGTAATTCCTTTAAAATTGGAAATATCAACATTTAAAATGCGCATGATTCCCTCCTCTCCTGACTTCCATCGGTTACCACAACTATACAAAAAATCAAATCAATTTTTTTTATTTTATCACATTTCCTTAAAATTATCTATCTTCTTTTTAAGTATCAAAAATGAAAAGGACAAACAACCAGCTTCATGCCGATCGTCCGTCCTCTTTCCTATTATATGATTTTATACTCCCAGTATGTCATAGATCGCAGATCCTACCACTCAGCTTTTGTTCCATCGTAATGCTTCCAGTTGGGATTCGACCAGTAGAGCCCCTCCATAGATACTTCTTTTACCTTTTCCTCGTCGATGATAAGACCCAATCCCGCTTTATCCGGCAAGCCGATAAAACCGTCCTGATATTGGAATATTTCTTTATTTTCTACAAAATCCAGTAGATCAAAGCCTTTGTTATAATGAATTCCCAGTGATTGCTCCTGGATAAAGACATTGGGGCTGCAACAATCAATCTGCAAGGTAGCCGCCAGTGCTATAGGGCCATAAGGGGCATGGGGAGCAGCTGCGATATCATAGGCTTCTGCCATAGCGATAATCTTCCTGGTTTCCATTATCCCGCCAGCTAAAGCTACATCCGGCTGAATGATATCGATATATCCGCTTTTCAAAATATCTTTAAATCCCCAACGTGTATAAAGCCGTTCACCAGTTGCCAGTGGCGTCACCACATGCTCTGCCACTTCCTTAAACGCCTCCTGATTTTCACAAAGCACAACCTCCTCTAAAAACATTGGCCGGTATGGCTCCAACTCTTTTGCCAAAACTTTTGCCATCGGTTTATGTACACGTCCGTGAAAATCCACGCCAATATTCAAATCATTACCAAAAGCCTCTCGCAGAGCGGCAACCCGTGCCACTACTTCATCAATTTTCTTGAAATTATCAATATAATGAAGTTCCTCTGTTGCATTCATTTTTACCGAATCAAATCCTCGGTCCACCCGGTCTTTTGCATCCTTTACCACATCACTGGGACGGTCGCCCCCAATCCATGAATAGACTTTAATCCGTTCTCTGGCAGCCCCTCCCATCAAATCGTAGATCGGTGCTTGATAGTATTTTCCCTTAATATCCCAAAGTGCTATTTCAAGGCCAGATATAATAGTCATATTAATCGGGCCTCCGCGGAAAAATACGCGGTACAATTCCTGCCAGAGAGTTTCAATCTCCAACGGATTTCTGCCAATCAATCGTTTTGCCATTTCTTTTGCACCGGCTACTACTGTCTCGGTCTTCGTACCGGAAACCATCTCCCCCCAGCCATCGATGCCCTCGTCAGTGACTATCTTTACAAAAATCCACCGGGGTTTTACTGTATATACGATTACGTCTGTTATTATCATACTTCTGCTCCTAAACCTACAGCTTCCTTCTGCTTTTTCTCTTCTAATATTTTGGCTCTCTTCTTGTTCAAATTACTCATGAATACCCAGGTACCGGCGATAGCGGCAATCAACAGTGGAATGCTGATAACCAGATTACCGATAAATGCTTTGTAAACCAAAAAGCTCACAGTCAGGCTGGTTGCCGCAAACGAGGTTATGTAGCTTCCATCTGCTGCCAGATTCAGGCCAACACTGGTTGCTAATTCAGTAAGAACCGGTGCGGTAGCAGTACCGGCAAGCAAAATCACTCCTGTACAAACAAGTCCCATGATAATATTCTTAAATAAATTACCCCTTGTAATAGCCACAACTAATGCAACACGGAAGGTTACTACTGCCAGATCAGCAAACGGCAGAACACGGTTTCCAGGCAGAACAGCTGCCATTAAGATTGTTAATGGTATAACAATCAGAGATGTTGTAATAACATCGGGATTACCAACTACCACTGCTGCATCTAGTCCAATAAGAAACTTTCTGCCTTTGAATTTGCTCTGAGTGAATTTTTTTGCCGCCTCGGAAATTGGCATTAAGCCTTCCATAAATAAAGAAGTCATCTTAGGAATTAAAACCATAACTGCAGCCATATTCACACCCAATGCCAGAATACCTGATACCGGATATTTTGCCAAGGCACCAATGATACAACCTAATATCAATCCCATGATGGTTGGTTCACCGAAAAATCCTAAATATTTCTTAGCATTTTTCACATCAAAATTTATTTTATTAATTCCTGGAATTCGATCAAGCAGCCAGTTTAGGGGAGCCGCAATTACTACAGAAGACAATGCTGACATTGTCGGCAGAGATACGCCAGGAATCCCAAAGTAATCTTCTACTAATGGCGCCGTCCAGTCAGAGAGTTTAAAGGTAATGACCGCCATCACCACGGTTGCGGCAATTCCCAACGGGATACTTTTCGTGACATAATAAACCATAATACCGACAATTGCCATGTGATGATAGTTCCAGATATCAACATCAAGCGTATCCGTTGCCTTAAGTACAAGCATAATAATATTCGTTGCCAGTATACAGAAAATCAAAATTGCTATAATTGGTGAGGACCAGGTTACCGCAGCAATTGCTCCCCAGCCCACATCCAGAATATCAAGTTTAATCCCAAAGTTTTCTACCATCGCCTGGGCAGCTGGTCCCAGGTTTGATTTCATCATATTGATAACCAGATTAATACCTGCAAAACCGATTCCAATTGTTAGCCCTGAACGAAAAGCTTTAGCTAATTTTACGCGAAAAATCAAACCAATGATCGTAATAATAATCGGAAGCATCACCACCGCTCCGGCAGCCAAAATCGTATTAAATATAGAATATATAATCTGCATGATCACTTCTCCTTAGTTTTATATTTACTTTAACATTGCAATAATTTCATCCAACGTCGCTTCTTCTCCGATTCCGGTCAAAAGAGAGATTGCTCCAATCACCGGGATTCCCACATCCCCACCAGTGAACTTTCCTGTCGTAACCAGCAGGTCAAAGTTTTCCGCTTTGGATTCCACCTCCAGAAGCTTACACTGTGTAACTGTAACGTCAATGCCGCTGTCTTCACATTTCTCTTTTATTTTTGTACCTACCACTGTTGATGTTGCAATTCCATTTCCACAAGCTACTAATATTCTTTTCATTTTCTTCTCCGATCTGATTCCGTGTTTTTTAAGTCCTATTTTTAGATTTCATATTTACTGCTGTAATAAATGGCTGGATATAATATCATAAACAGGTTTTGTATCACTGGCTGTTACAATATTTTTTAGATTGTCCTGATCTTTAATCAGCCCCACAACCTTTTGAAGCATCTCCAAATGACCATGTGCCTCTTTTAATGCCAGGACTATAATGATATTCACATCAATTTGATGGTCCGGTTCATCCATCGCACTGAATTTTACCGGGTTTTTAAGAATTCCCACACAAATGGCTGCCTGATTGACAAAACTAGTATCCGCATGGGGTATTGCTATATTGATTTCACCTGTTGACAGACCTGTTGGGAACATAGCCTCACGCTCCAGAATAGCCTCTTTATACCCCTTTTTTACATAGCCTTTATCCAGCAAATAATCTGTTAGCTGCGTCAGTGCTTCGGTATTTTCCTCTATTCCTTCCAGTTCCAGTATCAATGATTCATCAAAAACTATTTCGCTCATTCATATTCTCCTCTATATCAGCTGTTCTGCCAGCTTCTGTACAGATTCTTTTAGCCCGGACAGATTTTCACTGATTATATCCTCTTTTTTAAACAATCCGGAACCTATTCCCGCATAAGCAGCCCCGGCATCAAAAAACTCCTTGACATTACTGCCGTTTACACCGCCTACTACCATCAGAGGAAGCTTGCCAAGAGGTGCCTGAATATCCTTTAAATAAGCTGCTCCCATAATTCCTGCCGGAAACAGTTTGATAATATCTGCTCCGTCCCTTATGCCCTGCATAATTTCTGACGGAGTCAGAGCCGCAGGGACAGAAATAACCCCCTGTTCTTTGCATAACTCAATAATTTCCTTATTGAATGTAATGGGAGATAATAAGAATCTGGCACCGGCTGCAATTGCTGCATCGGCCTCCTCATAGGTGGTTACCGTCCCGGCACCGACCAGTATATCATTACCGAATTCTTTACTGATGCTTTTGATAATCTCAATCGCATCAGGTGTATTCATTGTAATTTCAACTGATTTTATTACGGTGCCGAGAAGACTTTTCACCACGGTTCTGATTTGAGAATGGGTATACCCTCTCAAAATGACTGTAATCTTTGGAAAATCTTCCTTTTTCATCTTTCCACTCCTTTCTTGCCTCTACGCTATTATATAGAGCAAGAACCATGCCAACTTAATTGACCGGTTTTGTGTCCAGACGAAGATTTTCCCTGATTTCATTGATAGAATTGCTGTTTCTTATTAAACTTACCAGGTTTTCGCTGCTTAACATCTGATAAAGCTGTTCAAAATATTTTTTCGAGTTTTCATCTAATGCCAGTACAAAAATTAGATCGACCGTATTTGTACCATCCCACATCACTGGTTTGTCCAGTTTTGTGATTGATATGACCGGTTTTGTAACACTAGCCGGATCACCGTGAGGAATTGCTATACCACCTTTTAAATAGGTAGTCATCAGCCCTTCCCGTTTATAAACACTTAGTAAAAACCGCTCGTCCACATACCCTTTGTTTGTCATCATCTCAATCGCCTGATCTAAAAGCTGTTCCTTTAACCGGAATGGTGGATTCACAAAGATTAATTCCGGCGTAATGACTTCACCAAGAATAACATGATCCAACAATAGGCTGTTTTTAATAATCTTCCGCAGTTTTGAGATACCGGAAGACTGATAGATATCGTCTAGGGATAAGAACGGAATATCTTTTACTTCCGGATTAATTGTCCCAACGATTGCAAGGATTTCATATTGAGCCGCTTCCTGTAGGATGATTTGTTCCACATCTTCATTTTCTATGTAGCCTCTATTTATAATGACAATATTGTCCAATACTGATTTTAATCGCTCTGAAATAAAATTCCGGAGCACCTTCGCGGCTCCCTGCCCTGTAATACACAGACAAAGAACCGCTCTTTTATGCTGAATTTTATTATATTTGGTTGTTTTAGGCTGCAATGCTTTTTTACTTCCAAGTTCATCTACAATTGTTTCTATTGAATCTTCTGTCCAAAGTACTTTATGAAGGCACTCTATAACCATTAAGGTGTCCACCCTCCCACAGACGGCAACTGGAATTTTTGTTTCTTGTCTGATTTTCTCTGCGAATGTCAGGAGTGATCCCATATCAGCAAGCAAGATGCATCCTCGTCCCTGGTTTTTATCGATAACCAATTGCTTCGTCCTTTCATAAGCTGCTGCCGGATCCTCACTTAATGCCATCTCCAATGCTGTGGCATGGTTAACCCCCAAAATTTTATTTGCGACCTCTGCCATTCCCCCTGCCACTCTGCCATGGGACAGCACAATCACAGACGTTTTCCCCTCTGTATCAACCTGTCCTCCTTGAAACTTACTGAGATACATAGCCAAAAAAACTGCCTCGTCGGCCGGAAGCATCACATAGAATTTATAATTGACCTTATCAATAATATGAGCTGCAACCTGATATTCCTTTGCATGCCGCTTTTTAATTTCTTCAAAGCTGCTTCCAAGCGCCACTTTTCGCTCTTTGGTCATATCCAATGACGCACGAATATGAATGGCCATAGGAAAAATTATCGCATCTTTAAGCCCTGGTAATTCTTCCTTCGCTTCCTGATATATATACTCCGTTATCTCCAGTACATCTTCTCCTACAATCGCGGATAGCTCATGCAGGCTGAATTTGGACTCTTCCATTTTGCGAATCTGCTGAACCAGCGTTGTTTCGACCTCATCTTGTAAGATCCGGCTGATTTCTTCTGCTGCTATCCCATTTTTCAAAAGCTTCGTATATCTTTCTTCCAGCTGCTCGTAAATACCAGTACCGCTCATCTTGTGTAAACGTCCTGAAAACTGCTGGTATCCCGCCTCTGAAAAAAGAACATCCCCACTGATTAAATGCCGTATATCATTAGGAATCGATTGATTTATGTAGCTCTTTAAGTACTCCGGAAGGTTATCCGCTACTACCTCAATCGCTGTTTTATTATGAAGTTTTGCCTCTAAGAATGCCTTCGCGCAGCAAACCTGAATATCGGATTTCAGCTGACCGATATTACCGGGAAACTCCGCCAAAAGCAGACAGTTTAATACTGACTGGTTTACACGGATATCACGACCAAGCCGTTCCCGTTCCATTGTAAGATAGAGCTCGATAAACTGCCATTTCTCCTCCAGTGGCCGCTCCGTTAATGCCGGAATTTCAATGCTCATTGGAATCCGCCGGCGAAACGTTAAAAGCAGCGAGCTTTCCGGATCCTCCGTCGTTGCCGCAATAATTAAGGGATGGCTTTCACGGCTGGTTTCTGCTTCTCCCAAACGGCGAAACCTGCCTTTATCCATTAAGTAAAACAAGATCTCCTGTCCTTCTGCCGGGAGCCTGTGTACTTCATCCAGAAACAAAATACCACCATCACATAACTCAACAATCCCCTTTTTATGTTCTGTTGCTCCGGTAAATGCCCCCTTCGTATATCCGAATAACTGGGCTAAAAGCAGCTGGGGATTGTCAGCATAATCAGCACAGTTAAATTCAAAATATGGAGCCTCTTTTTGAAAGTTATCCGTTCTGACTGCAAAATCATGCATCAGCTCCGCCAAGAAACTTTTACCAACACCGGAAGGACCATATAAAAGCGTATGCAGCCCTTTTGGCGGATACATGACTGCCGCCTTGGCTTTACTTATTTGATTTTTCAAACTACCATCCGAACCGATAATCTTATCAAAAATGTCATCCTGAAACTCCTGTTTATTATCGCTTACCGGTGTTTCATCCTGAGAATATCGTTTTACCGGCTCCCATAATTCGGGATAAGATTTGTGCAGCTGACCGACTGTAAACTTTCCGATCTTAAACCCTCGTTGCTTTAGTAATTCTGCTAATTTACGATCTGATACTAATCCTATTTCATTAAATAAACCCTGAATCTCCTGAAGTAATCGTTCTTTTCTCCGTTCCGATGAAGCAGGGATTCCAGTTTCTATCCGGACTTTAGTTATATTTTCGCGCAGTGTTCCCAATTCATTGGCAATTACTTCATCCGTAAGGGGATTCCGCTTATCCTCCTGCCCGATTATTAACTTTATTTTGTCCCTCATAACTCTCCCTCCCTCATTAGTATATGATATTTTTGTCCTTAAAAAGATTCTATCACCATGTTATAATATCCGCAACTCCGCACATAGAGAAAGTCTGCAACAGATAAGTCCATGGACCGTGCGTAGTGTACTAACATAAAAAACCGGAGAATTGAAGTACATCTCTGCGCTCCAATTCTCCGGTCTATAGGTTCAGCCCAATCCTATTACATATGAATCACCCGACTAAACCTTCCAATATTCGTCTCATCAGATCCTTCCACATCAATTCTCATTTCCCCTGACTGCCAGGTAAATTCAACATTCTTTACGAAACAGGAGCCTCTGCTGCTTGTAATCACATGGGCAAAAACTGCTTCCGTTCCATATGTCCGCTCTATCTGATAGTTGATTTCTGTAACAGAAGGATTATCCGGTCCCTTTCCAAAGTAAAATTCCTTTCCCCCGCTCCAGGAAAATATCGAAGTCTGCACTCCGCCGTCATCGTAGACGGATACCACACTCTCAGCCGGAGTATACTTAAAATCAGCCTTCTTCATAGAATTAAGATGACGATATGGTTTTTTATCGGAGAAATTCTCGATTGCCGTACTTTCCGGAATGGAAACAATATCCCCTGAAAAATGCATGACCCAATCAACCGGCAGATCCCCTTCTACCCCTTTTACTACAAATACCTCTGCAAAGTAGTCTTCTGCCCAGGCAATCTTCCTCACCATCTTTACCGAGCGGTAATGTTCTTCCTTCCATTGTTTAATTGTAAAACTGTCAGGCATCTCATAAGGCAAAGTCCAGTCTGCTTCTGCCTCTACGTAAATGATTCCATCTATTTCTTCATACCTGGTCAGCTTTCCCAGTACGGGGGATTGATTTTCTTCTCCGATATTTACAGTATTGTGGGAACCGGTATTCTTATAATAATCATAATGCAGCACCGCACCATATCCAGTTGTTCCAAGATCCGGAGATATCCGTTTTCCATAAGCCAGATAGCTGATATCCAGCCTGTCATAATGGTCATGCTCACCGCCGTAACGATCGTGCTTAAGCAGAAGATATCTTCCATTTTTCCCTCGCAAGACCGTACAGCCTGGATGCCCTGTTTCCACATGGTAATTGTCAAAATCAACCGTACATTGGGGAAGCACATCGGCCCCATATACGAAAGCTTCCAGATTATCTCTTGATTCCCGTTCATAAAGCTGGTTCAGCACATAGAGAAGCTTATCACCACCAAACTCCCGGTAGGCAAATTCATATAAGTAATAGCTGGTGGATGTATGGCCATAGTTGGTATCATTCAGCATGGGAATCCTAAATTCCGGTTCCAGATAATCAAGCAAACGTTCCATCATAACCTTATAGTTCGGGTGGTTGATCTGGCTATGGGGTGTATGCAGTGCAAACTTCTCATATACAAAAAAACTGGCAAGCGCATAGAAATGGTATCCAAATGCCCCTTCAAACCACATGTGATCCGGACTCGTTCCTTTTTCCAGCTGGTACAAAAGACCATAGGGACCGTAAACTGCAAATTGAATGTAACGGTTAATTCCAAATATCAGGCCAATAATCGCAACGGCAGAATTGATGACCACCTCATGGTTGTGCAGCTGGCTGTGCCTGTACTCCATAAGAAATTCCGCACCAGGAAGCAGCATTTCATGTTTCACAAACTCCCTCTGATCCTTTGTCATACAGTCTGACAGCAGATCATAAGTAATGGCAAAGCTACGCAGAAAATTAGCCTCATCAAGCGTCTGGGCTCCGGACTTTCCCGGACCATTGTAGGGAATATCCCCATGAATCTGATAATTTCTATAATATCTGGCATACTCCGTCATCATATGAATGGCTATTCTGGCGTAATCTTCTTCCCCCGTAATCAGGTATATAAATCCCATATGTACCGCAGCTGTATAGTTTTTGCTGTTCGCAATTCCCCACCAGGAACTGTCATAGGGTTCTCCTGTAAACACCCGTCCGCAGGAAGGGCACTGATGATGATGTTCTTCATTCCAGTCAAAGTTTAAACGTACGGAGCAGTTGGGGCAGTAATAATAGAGAGACCAGTTGGCAATTCCTTGCCTGGGCACCTTTGCAGACTGAACCATCATTTCTTTTACTTCTTCTTTTATCTTTGCAATGATCTGAGGATGCTTTCTGCCTTTTTCTCTCAGATTTATTAATTCCTGTTGCGTAAATTGAATCATTTTCTAACGCTCTCTTTCCCTTTTCTTCCCGGAATTCATTCGGTATGTCATGAAAGGTCGAAGCTGTAGCGTTGACCTTCATTTGCTGTAAAGATAATAGATCCGTCCTTGATACAATCTGCTTTGTACTCATCACCTAAAAAGATCCTGCAGATTCCATTGGATTTTGCCAAAACTTCAAGCGTCTTTACACGCCGCTCCTGCCATGTAACGGAAATCTCAAAATTACCTCTAGCCGTAAGACCTGAATAAGCACCATTACTCCATTCATCGGGAAGGGCCGGAAGAATGTGAATGCAGTCCTCATGACTTTGGAGCAGCATTTCTGCAATACCGGCCGTCGCACCGAAGTTTCCGTCAATCTGAAAAGGTGGATGGGTGTCCCATAAATTATTTAAGGTACATTTAGAGAGGATCATATTTAACAAGTCATATGCCCGATTGCCTTTTTTAAGCCTTGCCCATGTATTTAACTTATGAGCAGTTGACCAACCGGTGGACTCATCGCCTCTTTGGTTCAGACTGAATTCAGCCGCTTTCATCCATTGGGGGGTATTGCAGTTGATCACCGTTCCCGGATAAAGGCCAATCAGATGGGAAATGTGACGGTGGTGATGGTCCCCGATATCACCATAATGGGATTCCTCCCTGTACTCCTTGATTTGTCCGGATTCTCCCACCAGCACCGGATCCAGTTTCTTGATATCCTCCCTGAGTTTTTCAATATAAGAATCCTGGCAGCCCAGAATATCTGCTGCCTTTAGTGTGTCATGATAGTTTTCATAGATCATCTGCTGGTCGAATGCACAGCCAGTGGTGTGGTAATGAACTCCATTCTGCCTTTGTTCCGGCGAGGCTGAATATTTTGCCAACAGCTTATCATCTTGTGAGATGAGTACCTTTTGGTAAAAACGGGATAAGGATAATATTGCCGGGTATACAGTATCCTTTAAATGATTCTCATCCATTGTGAAAGCATAATAATCCCAGAAAAGCTTTGAGGTAAGTTCCCCTGTTCCCGGACCGGAATGTCCTGTAAACGGCTCACTCATGCCTGATATCTTATAAAGCCATCCGCCGGTGCCGATAATCCAGCCATTTTCTCCTGCTTTATCTGAAAAATTTTCCGGAAAATGATGTTTGATATAATCGGAGGCCAATTCTTCGGCCAGGGGACGATAAGCCTTAAAGTAGTCGATGTACGGCTCAAACATCTCAATAAGATTGGTATTAAAAGCAGGCCAATAATTCATCTGGACATTGATGTTATGCCAATAACCGGCAGACCAGGGGGATTTCTCATAGCAGTTCCAGGTTCCCTGGAGATTTGCCGGATAGGTTCCTGGACGCGAGGAAGAAATGAGTAAGTATCTGCCATATTGAAAATATAATTCCTCCAAATATCTGCTGCGGCATCCCTTCCGGTATTCCTCCAAAAGCACGTCTGTAGGAACATTTTCTTTATCACCGCCTAAATCTATGCTTGCCCTTTGAATCAGAGGACAATAATCCTGTTTATGTCTTTCTAATAATTCTTCATAGCTGTAGTTTTTCGCCTCATTGATTATGCTTGTAACAGTGTCATGGGGATGAGGATATAGGGCCAGCTTGTTTTGGTGTTCTTTCTCTAAGAATACACGGCTTTCCATTTTATAGTTAGTGCCCACAGCCATTAAAATCACTGCACTGTCAGCCTGTGTGACTTCAATCGTTGTTTCCTTTGTCACGATTTTTCCGGCAGAAACGGCTACATGAATTTGTCCTTCGTATTGTATTCCATAATACTCCATGATACCGGAAAACGTGATGAGGTTATCCTTTGTTTCGATCTTACCGGTCTTCCCCATACCGTCCCCTTCTTCGTTTAAATAAGGCTTAACATAGGGAATACCCGGACGAATTGTAAAGGACAAACCGCCTTTGGCGCTGCTGGAGAGTTTTGTAACAAAAACTTTGTCTGGGTAGCTGGTAAAGTGCTGCCGGGTGTAATCCACCCCCTTCTCCCGATAGGTTGTATATGCAGTCCCATCGTTCAGCCGGAGTCCCCGCTTATAATTTTCAACATGCTCATGACCGAAATCAAGATACAACTCGCAAAAGTTATTCAGACCCCCTTTCTTAAGAACGTAGGGATTGGATAAGCTATTTTCTGTTATCTGCAGCCGTTCGGTATTCACACGCCCAAAAACATTTACGCCCATATAGCCATTTCCAAGGGGAAGGGACCAGTTCTCCCAGCCTTCGTCTGGAATGTTTTCCGGTTCGAAACAAGCAATATTTTCATACCCTAACGGGGCTTCTTTTTCATACCATAACTCATAATTCTTCATCCTAAATAAATCTCCTTTTTCGTTTTACTTTTAACCTCGTTCGACTGCCTGCCCCTGCCTATTTCTTTCTACATTGACTTGGACTTACGCCATAAAACCGCTTATAAGCCTTACGAAATGCATTGGTATTGCTGTAGCCAACCATTTCTGACACCGTTTCAATCGTTGCATCCGATTCTGAAATCAGCTGGTATGCATATGCCATCCTTTTTTTCTCCACATAAACGGAAAAATTCTCCCCAATGATCTCCTTAAAAACCTGTGAAAAATAGGTTTCACTAAAATTACAGTATTCTGCAACAGAATATAATCCGAAGCCGCACTCTGAAAAATGCTTATCAATATATCCGATAATTTTCTTTTGCAGATTCTCTTCACGGCTGTGAATTCCAGCCATGTAATGACCGCACATATCGATGGCCACCCGAAGAATATAGGAAAACCTCCATGCATCGGTCTGAATTTTGTCAATATGCTCAAAAACTTCTGTCATATTTACACTCATTCGCCTGTCATATGCCCCAAGAAGGGTCAGCTTCAGCTTGGAAATCAGAAGCTGTTCCATAATTGCACTGATACGCCGATTTAAATAATTATCCTCCAGGATCTGCCGGAAGCTTTCTTTCACCATTTCCTGCTGCCCTGATTTTATCCATAATACGATCTGGTCTTTCAACTGATCTGTGAAATAAAATGCGAATTCTTTTCCGACCTCTTCCTCGCTGCACCAGACAATTCCTCTGGACTCCATATAACTTCCCCACAGATTCATCTGATTGCTGCACATGGAATAGGCACTGTAAATATCCCTTAAATCCTTAAATACAGTACTGCATACGAAAAGTGCCGTAGGGTTCTGGCGGTTCAGTTCTTCCATCTTTTCTGTCACATAATTCCTGTAGTCTCCACACAGTTCCTCCTCTAATGGAAATAATAGAACGATCTGGTCTACCCCACTGCTTCCTATATAATTAACCAGTGTATGATCCTGGCTGATCTCCTCCAAAACTCTGTTTCTCTTCTGCTGGAGAAGGTTCCAATACTCTGCTTCTACTTCATTTTCGCTGCCAAATCCAATTAGCAGCAAGCAATATCCTGCTGCATCACAGGGAATCCCGGCGCTTTCTGCCAGATGCTTCAGTTCTTCATCAGACATGGAGTTAATCGTTAAGACACGGTTCCAGAATACGGACTTAATAAGCTTTTTCTGTTCTCCCAATGCATTTTTAAGGGAAACATTCGCATCCACCATGCTGCTGACGGAATTATAAAGGGCGGAAAAAACATTCTTTGAGCCAGTTGCATCATGATTCATCAATTCCAGCGCATTGTAAAGAATCCGTCCTCTCCTTTGGGCCATGGACAAGGATAGAATCAAACACATGATCAAAGTTGTTCCATTCAGTATCCAAATAAAGCTTCTTAAGCTTCCTGTACGCATAAGCAGATTTCTCTCTGGGATCACAGTCACGATCTGGAGTCCTGTGGAAAGGCCGGCCGCCATGGCGAAATTGTCTTTCCCAAAATACTTTTCAGGGAGGCGCCGTATTTCTTCTGAACCAGGTTCTGTCGGAAAAACTACCTGATTTAATTCCGCGTTCCCTATTTGATACAGAACCTGTCCTCCCGCATCCATTATGTAAGTCATCCCATTCCAAATATTGGAATCTCCAAGGATATTCTGGAGGTTTTCTTCATTAAAAAATATAATAGCCGTAGCCCCTGTGTCTTTACCGGCATAAGGAGTCAAAACTGTTTTATAAAATATCCCGTTTCGCTTCGCTTCACCGCTGTTATAGCTGGAATAAGGGTAAAAAATCAAACGTTTTCCCGCATGCCCATATTCTTTCAGTTCTTCCATAGGGACCTGATCAAATCCATAAGCCTTACGATAAAATTCATCCAGGTCCAGACAAAAGGCGTTCTCTGTTACAAAAATATTACTTCCATTGCACAATACGCTGATGGAATAGGCATCATTGGCAGTCACCATATTCCGGAAAAATTTTTGGACATTCCGTAAAGTCTCATAATCCATCAGCGTCAAGGGTTTCTGTAAGCTGGACATCTTCTGAATATTATAATCGCTCCCAATTTTACTTACTGCTGATAAACTATCTGTAATGTTCTGGTTCAAAAGAAACTGTGCATGAGATAACCGGGTTTCTGCCGCATTTTTAATGGTACTTTCCATATCGTGCAGTATGTAAGAGATAGCGATGTTTAACAGTACGACCGGTATCAAAATAAATAATATAAATGACCGCCATATCTGAAACACAAAGCCCTTTTTGGCTATTATTCTCACGTAATCTATCCCTCCAATTTCATTCCGATTTACATGCAAAAACCTGAGACATAGTTTCCCCCATGCCTCAGTATTTCTGCTTTATTCGATTTTACTTGCTGCCATATTGTCTGTCATAGGCCGTCTGATAAATTTCCAGCATACGATTCAATCCCAATGTAGAGAACTCTTTTATATAGGAATCCCATTCTTTGTCTATATCCCTGGTTCCAAGACAGAATACTGCCTGATTTTCTTCCACATAATCATTGATCATGGTTCTGATGTTGGAAATCTCCGCGGATTCTTCTCTGGTTAACATGAGCGGAGGAACTACATGCTCCGGCTTCGCATATGGTACCAGATTGTTCTTAGTTGCAAAATATAGAATGGGCTCCGTAGAAAACTTCTGTGCTGGGTCACCTTCTAAGTACACTTCACTTTCCCTCATCTTAGCGGTGTTATTACCAAACTTATTGGTAACGCGGATGGTTTGATCCGCACCTTCGACAGGAAGCCTCTGATATAAGGCCTTTTCTCCATTCATGGCTACAGATCCCTCCGGAGGCTGAATCCAACCCTTTCCTTCCTGTCCGTACCATGCCATAAAGCTTGCTTCTTCCGAAAACCAGCCGTCCGCCCAGCGGAACGCAGCTTCAGGATTCTGACAGGAGCTTGTAATGATAAAATTCCCTAACAGTATGCTCGCATAAAGGTTAGAGGGCTGATACTGAAAACCTTCCGGCCCTGTTAACGGTTCCAAAACAGAATACTGTGCCACCCGGTGGTCTGGAGTGCTGTTGTATTCTCCCAGATAAGTATTAATAAGATCCGCTCTTATCACTCCCACCCTTGCACTTCCCTCATTCATTAAAATCTGTTTAAACTGAGTTTCATCCTGGGTAAAAGAAGTGCTGTCGATCAAACCTTTTTTAATCAGGCTCTTAATCCATAATAGTCCTTCTTTGTATTCCTCCTTTTCAGGTGAAAATTGAACTTTTTTATCGTCATCTAAATACAGATATGAGGTTGACGACGGGTCGTTGGAATCCATATCATGCATATAGATAAATGCATTCATCAGGTAATTAACAATCCCATTTTTCCTAGAGCTATTGCCCAGCATTGGAATCTCATCCGCAATTCCGTTTCCATTAGGGTCCTTATCTTTAAAGGCTTGCAATACCGCCTCAAATTCTTCTGTTGTTTTCGGCATCTCCATTCCTACCGCCTTCAGCCAGTCCTGATTGATCCAGCCGCGTGTACGGTACTGATTATGAAGAGCTTCATTTATGTATGGCAACGCATAGATATGACCATCTGGAGAAGTGATAATATCTTTCAGCTGATCATGTTCCTCCATGATCTTTTTAGTTTCCACCCCATATTTCTCAATGTAGTCATCAAGCCCAAGAAACGTTCCGTCTTCTCCATAAGAAGAAACATCACCGGAAGAAACCGACATACCCAGAATAACATCCGGGAGATTTCCAGTGGTAAGCATGAGATTCAGTTTCTCTTTATATCCATCACTGGGTAATTCCGTCCATTCAATTTTAATTCCCGTCTTTTCCTCATACCACTTGCAGAAATCCACATCTTTTAGCGGTCCCACATAAGTCGCATCAATCGTTGCCACTTTTAAGGTAATCGGTTCCTTTACAATGGGAAACTCTCCTGCCGGTGTTACAGCCTCCGCTTGTGCTGCTTCTGACTGCTTCACATTTGCAGGCGCTCCTGCGGACTTCTCGGAACCAGAAGCTCCACAGCCCGTGACTAACAGCGCCGCGGCCATAGCTGACGCTGCAAGTTTCAAAACTTTTTCTTTTTTCATATCTTCTTCCTCTCTTCCGTTTGGCTTCCCAAACTAACTTACAATATAAATGACCCTTATTTCACCCTTTCACGGAGCCAATCATAACACCCTTAACAAAATACTTCTGAATAAATGGATATAAAATTAACATTGGTAAGCTGGATACTACAATGGTAGAATATTTTAATAAATCTGCCATGCCCTGTGCCTGCTCTGCTGCCGAAAAATCCAGCATCATCTCATCTGCAACCTGACTCATAATAAGAATCTGGCGCAGCACCACCTGCAGCGGATACTTCACCTTGTCTTCCAAATAAATCATCTCATTAAAATAGGAGTTCCAATGGCCCACCGCATAATACAGAACCAGAACCGCCAGCACTGGTTTTGAAAGCGGAAGAACAATTCTTATAAGAAAGCCAAAATCATCACAGCCATCAAGGGAAGCCGATTCATACAGTTCTTCCGGAATACTGGACTCAAAATAAGTCCGGCATATGATGACATTTGTAATTCCCACGCAGCCTGGAACCATAACCGCCCAAAAGGTATTATACATATGCAGATGATTGATTAATAAAAAGGTCGGCACCAGCCCTCCGCCGAAAAACATGGTTATCATCATAAACATGGTGAAAGCTTTTCTCCCGTAAAACTTTTTTCTGGATATGGGATAAGCCATCATAACTGTCATCAAAATATTAATTCCGGTTCCCACCACGGTTATGTAAAGAGAATTCAGAAATCCTCTGATAATACTGCTGTCTTTAAAAATTGCCTCATATCCTTTTATCGTAAAGTCCACCGGAAGCAGCCAGACTCTTCCGGATATCACGGCCTGCGGGCTGCTGAAAGACGCACTTACCAGATAAATCAGAGGAAACGCAATAATAATCAGTACAAAAGTCAGTAAAACATATACCATTAAAGAAAAAGCCATATCCTCTCGTTTCATCACCAATCGTCTCCTTACCATAAACTTGTTTCACTGACCCGCTTGGCAATCTTATTAACCGAAACCAATAGGATACAATTAATTACACCGTTAAATAATCCAACCGCAGTTGAAAAGCTGTATTGGGCATTCTGCAGACCGATCCTGTACACATACGTGGAAATAACATCAGACGTTGACATATTCACCGAATTCTGAAGAAGCAGAATCTTTTCATATCCGACAGACATAATATGTCCACAATTCATAATCAGCATGATGATAATGGTAGAAGCAATTCCAGGAAGATCTATATTCCATATTCTCTGCCACCTGCCGGCTCCGTCCACCACTGCAGCTTCGTGAAGAGTCGGATCTATGGATGCCAGGGCGGATATGTAAATAATAGAATTGAAGCCCATATTCTGCCATACCCCAGACCATACATAAATGTGCCTGAAGTATCCTGCATTCGCCATGAAGTCAATCTTTTCTCCTCCAAACGCCTGTATCATATTATTGACAACACCCGAATAGGGAGATAAAACCATTATTACAATACCTGCCATAACTACGGTAGAGATAAAATGCGGCGCATAAGTAATCATCTGAACCGTCTTCTTATACCATTTGCTTTTGCATTCATTAATTGCCACCGCCAAAATAATAGCCGCCGGAAAACCTGCCGATAAAGAATACAGGCTGACTAATAACGTATTTTTGA
>Ga0213825_1000605_pt1 | contig 26013 bp, 24 predicted proteins | sample MC6MC0900MG_FD_179896 | JGI IMG/M metagenome (GOLD analysis project Ga0213825, IMG submission 179896) | Enriched soil aggregate microbial communities from Iowa State University, Ames, United States - MC6-MC0900-MG | ecosystem: Environmental > Terrestrial > Soil > Unclassified | place: USA: Iowa... | reverse complement strand
ATATCGGTGTCCACATGCTCAAAAATAATGAAATTTTAGGGAGAATTATCTGAAATAGGTGTTCTTGTGCCAGGCGTGAGCAAAGCCGCAACGGGCCGGCGTTTTACCCATCTTTTTGAGATGCGACTTTTTCTTTTTGAAATTCCGCTAAGACTTTTCGGTTGTTTTATTTTACCGATAACATCACGTTTCTTTTCCTTCACGAACTTTTAGATGAAGGCTAAGTTTGTATAAGAATTTAAAAATAACAACATGATGAAAAATCAAATACAAGCAAAAAAGGCTATCAAAATTTGGAGAGCCAATAAAACTGAGTTTTGAATCTGCCGGGTTAATTAAATATTGTAATAATTATCTATATTAGAAGCTAGTCTATATTAACAAGCAATAATTATAGAAACAATCTAAATTTTATTTTATGTGGAGCTTAATCTTATACTTTTTATTCGGTATTGGTCAGCCTGCCAATACACAAACAACATCCGATAACATCACGGTTCATTCAGGGGCTATTGCTGATGATGGGGATGGAGGAGATGTTGGTACCGTCCGTCCTCCTAAAGGGAAGTAGCAGTAATTTTAATATCAATTAATATGTGGAACTTAATTTTATATTTTTTGTTTGGCATTAGTCAGCCTGCTAATACACAATCTGGTGTAGATGTAGTGACTAATCAAACAACAAGGGTGAATGGTGATACTGGAGGAGAAACAGGCACACCAAGACCTCCAAAAGGTAAATAACAATAATTTTTTAAATCGAAATCTTTAATCTATGTGGAGTTTAATTTTATATCTTTTATTCGGTATTGGTCAGTCTACCGATACTGAACATTCGGAAATTCAGACAATTCAAACTTCGAGCTTTGGGGATGGTGGAGACGTTAGTACACCTCGTCCACCAATTCCACCTCGTCCAACAAAACCTTAAAAGATATGTGGAGCTTAATCTTATACTTTTTGTTCGGTATTGGTCAATGTCCTAATATTACACAATCAAATGATAATTCTGATGTGAAAATAACATCTGAGATTAATAGCGACGGACCCGAAACCGGTACCGGTGGTGATAAAGGAACAGTTCGCCCTTAAGTTTTAAAATATTCAAACAGTAAACAAATCAACTAACTATGTGGAGTTTAATTTTATATTTTTTATTTGGGATTGGAAACTCATCTCAATCTCAAATCCCTTCAAGTAATGCAAGTGAATCTCAAATGATTAAGCCATATGGTTTTTCAGACGGAGGTGGAGGGGATGTCGTGAATTCCAGACCTCCGAAGATCTAACAATATAATAATTGTTGCGATATAAAATCGAAATAATGTTATCAGGTAAAAAAGATCAAATAACATTTGGGCCATATTGAAAAATATGGCCTTATCTTAATTTTAACTTTCAGATTGCTTCCTTAAAGAATTTCTATGTTCCATCTAATCTCACTCATTCGTTCTCTGATAAGTAATAAGGTCTCCAAAATTTGACCGGACTTAGGAAGCTTACCATAGACCCGCATGCTGAAATCATCAATATAAATTTGTTCAAAATGACGTAACCAGTTTTCCTCTAAGTGTCTAAAGAATAAACTTTCTATGGGGTGATATCTGAGCCATTGGTTATTATTTCTTAGACTTTTTACATCTCGGTTAGCGACACTAAGCATCATCTCAAAAAACTGATTAGATCTAAAGAAATTTTGAAATTCCTTGTAGTGCAGTAATTGGTGGAGATCATACATATGCTTAACCTTGTTTTTCAAATCCTGTATAGGCGTTTCGGAATACGAAAACCGAACCAGACTCATGATCTTTTCAAAGAAAGTTCGATAATGGTCGAGTACTTTTACTTCAAAGGGAAGTAAAGAGTATGTTTCTATTAAAGCATGTTGATTTGTCTTTCTTAATGCTTCCCCAATAATGGAATTAAAGTGCAATTTACTATAGGGTCTATCACAGCCTAGCCAACTGTAGTCAATGGTAACAAGATTTTTCTCGGCGCTGTAGCTTTCAGGAGTTGTATGATAATAACAGTGTGCTGTCTTACGGTTCATTCCTCTTTTTCTCGTGAGACCTTTAATATTAATTTCAGGTAGCTCTTTAGTAATGATACTACTGATCTGTTTTAATTTCGATTTAAGCCGACTGTCTGTTTCTCCCTCTCTTCTTGCTAACACAAGATCAACGTCATCTGGTATGCGTTCTATCAATTTAAAACACTTTGATAATGCTACACCACCTTTAAGCACAATATCTTCACTAATCGGTTCCCGGATGAGCAAAAATAGGGTGTAGGTTTGCCAATAATCTTTTTCAACTAGGTTGAGAGGAAGGCCAAGGAGACCTGAGGTAGATTGTAATATTTCCTGAAATAGGTTTTTGTCTTTATGAATGTTCATATTGTTTTTAATTTAAACAATTTTGAAATGGTAAATATCTAGTGATTAATGAGATTTATTTCTTGAAATAAGATTTTTTGTTATCTTTTTGGTTAATTATTTGTTTTTCGTATATTGGTGTTCGAAAGCTATTATTTTCCTTCTAAAGGACAATTATCTAAACTATTTGTGCTTCAATGAAAGTTGAGGATGGGAAACTATTAGTCTTAATTTAAAAAAATGCATGCTATATCTGAATCGATTGTGTGGTATGGTTCATTGTGGTATGTCTATGTTATTTAATATGAAAAGTAATTTGAAAGCAATTGACGACGCATTTATTGTGCATTATAGAAAACTTCTTGAAATACAGAAAAATGTATTTCAAGAATGCAAAGAATATAATTTTGATTTAGACCGTCATGAGATTACACAAGCAGTCCATGATAGAATGTCCGCATTTTGGGATTTTCACGTTTATAACGCGAAACAAATATTGGACCGCAGAATCAATACTGGGGGAGCTGATTTCTTTACTGAAACATGTCTATTATTTCTAAAAGCATATTTCGAGCAGAAATATAATGTAATTGTGACCTCTGAGAAGAGTCTTCTAAAAAGAGGTAATTCTATGCGTCCAGATATCTCTATATGGACAGAGGGTTATGGAGAAGTTTTGGCTGTTATCGAGTTAAAAGTAAATGACGGGTGGAAAGGAAAGAACATTATGACCCACCTTAAAGACCGAGAAGATAAAATTAAAGCATTATATCCCAATTCGTTCTTTGGGGTAATAGCCTTTTGGAATTTTTTTGATACTAGTACTCTAAATATTGATTGGAGGACTAAATATGTGGGCCTTTATAGGTATGATCGGTATGATAGACATGAAAAAACGAATGGTTATATTGAGGATATAATGAAAAATATTGAACTTGTTTTACCACAAAATCTTGCCAAATTGAAAGAAGTGTGTGCTGTTTAAATTGTTTATTACTGTTTAATTTAAAATAATAATATTATGACTAATGTTTCTAAAGTAAGGTATACAATTCTTGATATACCGGAAAATGTTTTTTTACCGTTTACTCAAAAATTGGCTGATCACGATAAGACTGATCCAATTGAAATTGATTTCCCGAACCGTAAAATTGTTGTAGATGTAACAACCGAGACCCCTCTGACAACAGAGATTTCATTTGATGAGTTTGTAAAGATTCTTGAGAGTCTATAAACATAAAACTTGAGAGTCTATAAACATAAAAAGGGGTGACTTAGCGTCATCCTTTTTTTATGATATCTCTTACATTGAGAAATTTAAAGCGGTAGTACAAATTCGCTCACAGGGAGCAAGCAGCACTTATTGTCTTTGAATATATCGAGATATGGTACAACCGTAAAAGGCAACATTCTGCTTTAAGATACTTGTCTGCAAAGGAGTTAGCTAGAAAATCGGAAGAAATTTCAGTTGTCCGGAAATTCCGGACAACAGTAGAAATGATAAAATGACTGTGTAAAGTAATACAGCTGCAATTTAGATTACATTTTATAGTTGTTCCAGCTGAAAAAGAATGTTATTTTACAATGTTAATAACATTTATTGCTAATCAGTTAAAAAAAAGCTTAATTTGTAGGTTAAGCCATAGAGATTTTAGATAAATAGATAGATGACTCATACTGCTCATAATAAATTAGTTAGTTTTATTTGGTCCATAGCCGATGATTGCCTTCGCGACGTATATGTCCGAGGTAAGTATCGTGATATTATTTTGCCCTTTGTCGTATTACGGCGTATCGATTCTTTGCTGGAAACGACAAAAGATTCTGTCCTTGAAGAAGTGCGCTATCAGCGGGAGGATGTAGGCCAGATCGAACTTGATCCCGATGGACTTAGACATGCATCCAAGTATGTGTTTTATAACACATCTCCGTGGACAATGGAGAAGCTCAAAGGTACAGCGACCAATTCGCAACAAAAATTGGTGGCCAATTTTGAAGAGTATCTGCTTGGTTTTTCTGCCAATGTGCAAGAGATTATTGAGAAGTTTAATCTTCGTGCGCAAATACGTCATATGGCGGGTAAGGATGTATTGTTGGATGTCTTGGAAAAGTTTACCTCTCCCTATATCAACCTGACACCGCTAACAAAGAACGATCCTGAGGGACGACTATTGCCAGCATTGTCCAATCTGGGAATGGGGTATGTATTCGAAGAGCTGATCCGCAAATTCAACGAAGAGAATAACGAAGAGGCTGGGGAACACTTTACACCACGTGAAGTAATTCAGTTGATGACCCATTTGGTCTTCGAACCTTTAAAAGATCACCTGCCAAATATTATTACCATCTATGATCCTGCTTGTGGTAGCGGCGGGATGCTTACCGAAAGTGAAAACTACCTTGTCGAAGATGATGCCTTCAAATACAAAGGGGATGTATACTTGTATGGTAAGGAGATCAATGATGAGACCTACGCCATCTGTAAGTCCGATATGATGATCAAAGGCAAGGATCCAGAGAATATTCGGGTCGGCTCGACATTATCGACCAATGAGTTTTCAGATATGAAGTTTGACTTCATGTTATCCAATCCTCCCTATGGTAAATCTTGGGCTTCAGAACAGAAGTACATCAAAGATGGTAAAGATGTTATCGATAGCCGCTTTCAGATCAAGCTCAAAGACTATTGGGGTAATTGGGAAACCTTAGACGCTACACCACGTAGCTCCGATGGACAGCTCCTGTTCCTGATGGAAATGGTGGACAAGATGAAAGCACCTACTTCCAATAAGATTGGTAGCCGTATTGCATCTGTACACAATGGGTCATCGCTTTTTACAGGTGATGCTGGTTCAGGAGAGAGCAATATCCGTCGGTATATTATCGAGAATGATCTATTGGATGCGATTGTTCAGATGCCTAATAACTTCTTCTATAACACAGGTATAACCACTTATATCTGGTTATTGAACAATAATAAGCCAGCTGCACGAAAAGGACATGTACAATTGCTCGATGCGAATAAGCTGTTTCAAAAATTACGTAAAAACCTAGGTAGCAAAAACTCCGAATTTTCTCCGGAGCAGATAGGCGATATTGTTAGAAATTATCTCGAGAACCGATCCGAGAGCGCTGAAAATGAACTGCTCCAAGTCAAAAGCTTTAAGAATGCAGACTTTGGTTACTATAAAGTCAATATTGAACGGCCGAAAAGACTCAAGTCGCAGTTTACAGCGGTGGCTTTGGACGAATTACGATTTGATAAAGCCCTCAAAGTACCGATGCAGGCTTTGTATGAAACTTATGGCGACCTTGTCTATGCAGACCTGGCTAGCAAAAGTGAAGAAATCAATCATCGGGCTGAGAAAGAAGACTGGGGTCTCAATAAAAAGCAACTGGCTAAGCTGATCGAATCAGCTACATGGAATAAACCAAAAGCACTATATGATGCAGCTCTTGTGCTCTGGTCGCATATTGGCGATGATGAGTTTATGGATTTCAATGCTTTTTCAACTCTGGTAGATGACACCTGCAAAAAGCATAAGATTACTCTCGCTGCTACGGAAAAGAAAGCGATCTTGTCGGCGATAAGCACTTACGATGCCGAGGCAGAAAAAGTGATCAAAAAGATCGAAAAGATCACTGGCGATAAAAAAGCTCAATTGCTTAACTACTTAGGCTGCTCCGAGGAGCAGTTACCATTATTTGGTTATTATCCGACAGCTAAATCAGGGGAGTATACCGTATACGAGACCGAGAGTGACCTGCGTGACAGCGAGCAGATTCCGTTGGACGAATCCATCATTAGCTATTTTGAGCGTGAGGTACTTCCACATGTTGATGAAGCTTGGATCAATCTGGATTCTGTCAAAATCGGTTATGAGATCTCCTTCAATAAATATTTCTATAAGCATACTCCATTACGCTCTATCGAAGAGGTCAAGGCAAATCTTTTGGCTTTAGAAGAGCAGGCAGATGGTTTATTGCAAGATATTTTAAACTTCTAGGTTATGGAGTCACAAAGTAATCTACTTATTTATCAAAGTGAAGACGGTGTTACCCGTATCGAGACCCGATTGGAGAACGAGACGGTATGGTTGACACAAGCGCAGCTCTGCGAATTGTTTCAAAAGTCTAAAGCTACTATTAGTGAGCATATTAAACATGTTTTTGAGGAAGGCGAATTAGAAGAAATTTCAGTTGTTCGGAAATTCCGAACAACTGCGACTGACGGTAAAAACTATGAAATGACTTATTACAATCTCGATGTCATTATCTCCGTAGGCTACCGTGTCAAGAGTCATCAGGGTACCAAGTTCCGTCAGTGGGCTACGGCACGATTGCGTGAGTATATTGTCAAAGGCTTTACGATGAATGATGAGCTACTGAAGCAAGCTGGAGGGGGTAATTACTTTGATGAGTTATTGGCTCGTATCCGTGATATACGCTCATCCGAAAAAGTCTTTTGGCGCAAAGTGTTGGATATCTATGCTACTAGTATTGACTACGATCCTAAGACAGAGGTATCACAGCATTTTTTCAAAACTGTGCAGAACAAGATGCATTTTGCTGCACATGGAAATACAGCAGCTGAAATTATTTACAAACGTATTGATGCCGATAAACCGAATCTTGGATTAACGAATTTCAAAGGCGAACAGCCAAGTAAACAAGAGATACAAGTTGCTAAAAATTATCTGACTGAAGAGGAACTCAATATTCTCAATCGTACAGTGACGGCCTATTTGGAGTTAGCTGAATTGCAGGCGCTCAACCGTAAGCCGATGTATATGCAGGACTGGATAACACGTTTAGATGATTTTCTGCGAATGGTAGGCAATGAAGTTTTGAAACATGCAGGGGCAATAAGCCATGATCAAGCGGTGAAAAAAGCCGAGCTAGAATATGCTAAGTATAAGGAAAAAACCAAAAACGAACTATCCAAAGTAGAAAAGGATTTTGTAACCTTTATTGACATTACAGCCAAAAGTCTAGAACGTAAAAAGAAGAAGTAAACATGCAGCGATACGAGAAATATAAAGATAGTGGGATAGACTGGTTAGGTGAGATTCCGCAGCATTGGGAGTTAAATAGACTTAAGCATCTTTTTAAAGAAAAAAAGAAAGTATTAAATTTTTCCCTACCAGCAGGCTCAATAAGTTTTGGAGAGGTTGTTTTCAAGGACGACGAAAAGATTCCTGAATCTACTAAAGCAACGTATCAGGAAGTTTTGAAAGGAGATTATCTCATCAATCCATTAAATCTAAATTATGATTTAATAAGTTTACGAATTGCCTTGTCAGATATTGATGTGGTTGTTAGTTCCGGTTATATTGTGATACAGGATGTAATCCAATTAAATAAGAATTATTATAAATGGCTTCTGCACCAATATGATGTTTCATATATGAAATTATTGGGATCGGGAGTTCGACAGACTATCAGTTTTAATAATATTGCTAATAGTGAACTACCCTATCCAAATCTTGATGAACAAGAAGTTATAGCCAATTTCCTAAATGAGAAATGTGAGAAAATTGATGGCGCTATCATTCTTAAAGAACAGCAAATAGAAAAACTAAAAGAGCTACGTCAAATCACCATTCACAATGCTGTCACAAAAGGGATTTCACTTTCTACTGGAAAAGTTGTGCGGATGAAAGATTCTGGTATCGATTGGATTGGTGAGATACCAGAGCATTGGGAAGTGAAAAAGTTGAAATATTTGTTTTATTTGACAGGAGGTGGTACACCATCGAAAGAAAATTTTACTTTTTGGAATGGTTCAATCCCTTGGGTTTCGCCAAAAGACATGAAAGCAAAATGGATAGAGAAAACAGAGGATTATATCTCTGAAGTTGCAATTCAGAATTCCTCCACAAAATTAATTCCTAAAAATTCTTTATTGTTAGTTGTACGTTCCGGAATATTACAAAGAACATTGCCACTTTGTTTCGCCAAAGTTGATCTAACAATAAATCAAGATATTAAAGCAATAACGGCGAAGTCTAAAATGGCCTCTGAATTTTTGTATTATTATATTTTAGGCTTAGAACGTTTTTTATTGAAGGAATGGGTAAAAGATGGTGCGACAGTTGAGAGTATAGAGATTTCTTATCTTGAAAATACGCAGTTAGTATTTCCATCTCTATCCGAACAAGAAGAAATCGTAGCCTATTTAGAAACGCAGACGACAAAAATAGACAAAGCAATTGCTCAAAAGCAAGAGCAAATAATCAAGTTGAAAGAATACAAACAAAGCTTGATTAACGAAGTAGTTACTGGTAAGCTGAAAGTAGTTCACTAATTTTAGCTATCAATTTTAAACCTAAATTCGAAAGTATGACCTCAAAATATAACGAACAAGCTTTAGAATCCCTTATTGAAAAGGTGCTTACAGGATCATCGCTGGAAGATCTGAAAGAGCAGGGGACAACTATTGCCGATGCCAACGACAAATACGATCAGTATCTATCCGGAAGAGGATACTATCTAGGCGATGCACTTGACTTTGATAAGATCTACGCCTTGGATACACACCGTTTTTGGAATTTTCTTCAGACTACGCAGTCTAAGGAGCTAGCAAAGTTGCAGGTATACGGCGATTGGAAACTAAAGATCTTGGAACGTTATGATCGGATGGTCAAGAAGTATGGAGTATTACGTGTGCTTAAGAAAGGGTTGGATGTGGATAATGCACATTTCACACTTTTCTATGAAGCACCCAGTGCCAGCAGTGCGCAGGCCGTGCGTGATAATTTTGAGCATAATCAATTTGCTGTAACCAGACAAGTACGCTACTCCAATCTTAATCCAGGAGAGGAAATCGATATGGTCATCACAGTCAATGGTATACCACTCTGTACGATAGAGCTAAAGAATACCTGGACTGGCCAGACTGCTGCGGTGCAGGGAATACATCAGTATAAGCATACCCGTGATAGTAACCAACCCTTATTGCAGTTCGGACGATGTTTGGTGCATTTCGCTGTAGATACGGACGAGGTGTATATGACAACCAAGCTTCAAGGAAAAGATACCTTCTTCCTGCCATTCAACAAGGGTAATGAAATGGGCAGGGGAAATCCAGTTAATAAAAATGGACACCGCACAGCCTATCTTTGGGAAGAAACATTTAGCAAAGAAAGCTGGGCCAGCATTATCCAGCATTTTATGCTTTTAGAAGGTAAGGATAGCGATCCGCTTAATAAGAAATTCTACATCTTCCCGAGATACCATCAGTTGGATGTGGTACAGCAGTTAATAGCTGATGTGCGTAACGAAGGAGTAGGTAGTACCTATTTGGTGCAACACTCCGCAGGATCGGGTAAATCCAATTCAATTACCTGGACAGCTTTTCAGCTTATCGAAGTCGAAGATCAACAAGGCATGCCGCTTTTCGATTCCGTTATTGTTGTTACAGATAGGAGGGTATTGGATAGGCAATTGCGTGATAACATTAAGAGCTTCTCCGAAGTGAAAAATATTATTGGTGCAGCATTTTCTTCCAGCGATCTGAGACTAGCTCTTGAAGGCGGAAAACGTATCGTCATTACCACCATTCAAAAATTCCCACATATCCTTGAGGACATCGATGATATGAGCGATAAGCGCTTTGCTATTATTATCGATGAAGCGCATAGTAGCCAAGGTGGTTCTGCTGCAGATAAGATGAACCAGGTGCTGGGCAAATTGGATACGAACGAAGAAGGGGAGGTCGATGCACAGGATTTAATCTTGCGTGCAATGGAAGCTCGTAAGATGCGTCAAAATGCTTCTTATTTTGCTTTTACTGCAACACCCAAAAATGCTACGCTAGAGCGTTTTGGTACCAAGCAAGCCGACGGATTTTTCAAACCATTTCATCTATATTCAATGAAGCAGGCAATAGAGGAAGGATTTATCTTAGATGTATTGGCTAACTATACCACTTTTCGCAGCTACTACCAATTGCAAAAATCTGTTGAGGATAATCCTGAGTTTAATACCAGCAAGGCACAGAAGCGTTTAAAAGCTTTTGTAGAGCGTGATCCTCGTACCATACAGGCCAAAGCACGGATAATGCTCCAGCATTTTCTACAGCAGGTTTATTATAAAAAGCTGCTTAAGGGAAAAGCAAAGGCAATGGTCGTCACGCAAAGTATTGAATCAGCTATACGCTACTATCAGGCATTAAAGCTTATACTTTCGGAATATGATAATCCTTTTAAAATCGTAATTGCGTTTTCGGGCAAAAAACTCGTGGATGGTATCGAGTATACCGAAGCATCTTTGAATGGATTTCCAGATTCAGAGACCAAAGATCAATTTGACGAGGATGACAATCGTATTTTAGTCGTTGCCAATAAATACCTTACGGGTTTTGATCAGCCCAAACTGACCACGATGTATGTCGATAAGAAATTGCAAGGCGTATTATGCGTACAAGCTCTTTCCAGACTTAATCGTTCGGCCAATAAATACGGAAAGAAAACAGAAAATCTTTTTGTATTAGATTTCTTCAATGATAGTACTGATATCAAAGCTGCATTTGATCCATTTTATACGGCGACATCCCTAAGTGGTGCTACCGACGTCAATGTGCTGCACGATCTCAAAGATAGCCTTGATGATTCCGGTATATACGAGTGGCATGAGGTTGAGGTTTTCAATACTAAATTTTTTCAAAGTGTACCGGCAGATCAGCTAAGTCCTATTATTGACCAAGCAGCATTACGATTTAATAACACTCTGGATTTAAATGAAGAGCAAAAGGCGGATCTCAAGATCAAGGCTAAACACTTTGTAAAAGTATATGGCCAGGTGGCTGCGGTGATCAGTTTTGAAAATATGTTTTGGGAAAAGCTATTCTGGTTTTTAAAATTCCTTATTCCTAAGATGATCGTAAAGCGCAAAGAAGATGAACTGCTGGATGAGTTATTGGATGCGGTAGATTTGTCTACTTACGGTATCGAACGTGTACGTCTAAATGAATCGCTATTGCTGGATAAGGATGAGAGTACTTTGGACCCAGCCAATGCAAATCCGCGTGGTGCGCATGGTGATGATGAGACAGATGCGTTGGATAAGATTATTCGCGATTTCAATGATCGCTGGTTTGCGGATTGGGAAGCCACACCGGAGGATAAACGTCAGGTATATGAGACTTTTACCCAGCGTATTGCAGATCATCCAGATTATCAACAGAAGTATGTGGATAATCTCGATCCATACACACGAGAACTTGCCTACAAAAAAATCTTTGACGATGTTGCCTTATCCATGCGTAAGTTTCAGATGGAATTTGCTAAACATCTAATGGATGATCAGTTTAAGCAGGAATTTAGGAATAGTACGCAGAGGTATTTGGAGAGGTGAGAAATTATTGCATTACAATCTTTTTGTATCATATACCAAATTTGGGGCATTGTATCGAATTCAGATTAATTCATTATAAAATATGGAGTTAGAAAATTTAATTTTAAACCACAAAGAGGAACACGAAAATAGGATTATTTTAATTTACGGCTCCAACGATATTCCACAAATAGTTATGGCGGAAGGATATTTAGCCAATGAAGAGCTAGGGTTTGTGATTAAGATTTTGGAATCGGAGTATTTAAACCAGGGATTAGGATTTCAAGTATTCAATTTGATCGTAGATCATTTCGGTCTGACTAATATTACTACAATTTGCGGAAGTTGGCATTCCGATGATGAGTTTGCGTATTTCGAAAATGGAATGTCAACGAACCTTCTCATATATAAACGAAGCTTAGAAAACTTTTCTCCTGAAGAGGCTGCATTTCTCACCCCTACAGGTAAATGGGCGAAAATATTAGGATTTAATCATGTTTCCTTTATAGAAGATAATGCCAGTTCAGTAGTGGTTAAATTTAGACGTTAAATTATCTAAATCTAAGGTACTAAAACAGTTTTTTAAGCCTTTAAGCTGATTATAGTATTTTTCGAATACTATTTAATATTTTTATATCAGTTTCATTAGTGCCTGTTCAGAGCTGATGGCGGATATTACGGTTTGATTTGTGCCAGATGGCTCCCTCAGACTTGATGATCTTGAACCAATTGACGTCTCTCTTTCGCTTCCATATTCTCTGTTGTGCTAAACCGTGAGGTTACGAATTACTATTGTCTTTGTTTTATAAGACGAAAACACAATGGTATGAGGTCTCAAGATTTAGTAGTTCAGCTCAAAATACTAATATTATCAGAATAAGTGGTAACTTAAAGATCTCGCAACTTCATATAACTGCGTCCGAAATTACAGAATCCTTAGATAGAAGCTAATTAACCAAAAGTTTCGAGTAACCAACTAAGTGAAAATGAATAAGAGTAGGTAGACATGAAGAGTTCGATTGGAATTATTTAGTTTTGAATATAGCTAGTTAGGGTGAGATTACAATTGCACCATATATTCATATTTAAAGTTGCATAGGTCATAAACTTGTTTAATTGTGTGTGATATTTATCGTCAAGTATATGCTGACAAAGATTTTCCTTCTATCTTAGATTGTTACGCTCCAAAAATATTAAAAAACTTATTCGATTTGTTTAAATATCAGGCGATTATTTACCATCCTTTTTTACGACATTAATATAATGATCTTTGAATATTATCTTCGTATTTTTTTCGTTCAAATCATTTTTAGGCATAACGAATTTTGGAGCCGTATTTTCGGCTCTTGTTAATCCGTTTTTGTTATATTTAATAGCCTTGATTTTCACAGTTTTAATGCTTGCTTAATTTTAGATAAAACGTTCGAAGTGGTCAAATTATTATGGCAATGAGCGGTTTCACGCTTTTCTTTCAACGTTGAATTATTGATTTTGGTGGTTAATATACTAATGTTTTTAGTATCTTCCAAATTTACATGGATTTTATATGTGTGTGTTCCGTTAGTTCGTTCCCATTCATGGGATGTTGGTGTTTCAGTGAATCGCCAATCTAGATTCTCTTCTATATCACCCAAATCATTTATTAATTCTAAAACCGTTTTGTGCCGATTTACGATTTCAACACTCATAGCTTTATTTAGAGCTCTTTGTAATTTCAAAGGAATGTGTGGCAAATAACTAGATCTAGAGGGAAATTCTCCAGATTTTATGGCATTTATATAATCCTCATCTGTACTAAACTTTGATATTTGGTTATGAAAATTCTTTTCACCATTTAATAATCTATAGATAGTTAGTCCTGCAAGATAGATGTCAAAGTGGATTGTCTTGTTTAAACTTGTGAAAGTTTCAGGAGGGGCTTGTTTGCCATAGACTTGCCGTTGTAAAGCAAAACCGAAACTATCCATTGCTTTTGCTAATCCAAAATCAGATAAATGAGCTTCATCATTATCCGAAATCAAAATATTATCTGGTTTAATATCAAAATGTATAAGCCCTTTTGAGTGGATATGATGTAATCCTGATAAAAATTGAATGGAATACCGAATAATCTCTCTGATTGTCAGATCTTTTACAGCGACTAGAGATTTTAGTGAACCGTTCTTATAATATGGCATAGCAATATAAATATGTTCTGTATCCGAACAACCATAATTAACCTTCACAACGTTACTATGTGAAGATGCATACAGTTTTTTTGCTTCCTCGTAATATTCAGTAGGGTTCACAATTTTTCTTTTTTCTATTTTCTTTACAACAATCTCACCATCAAGTTGTTTGTCATGAGCTAAGAAAACTTGCGAGTTTTTCCCCTCTTGCCCAATTTCTTTTAATGTTTCGAAATTTAGTTCTGTTGTATATAATCCTAATGGCATAAATTAAATATTTAAAGCACTGATTGCTGACATTAAACACTCTCGCTGTTCTTTTGAATATCTTTTCCAATTTTCAATTCCAAGAAAATCCTGTTCCCCTTCTACATATGGTTTGAAAGCAGATCTATCGATATTAAGGTTTTTACTTATATTGGAGATTTGACCAACATAATAGTTTATTATTGTTGAACTTGCAAATAGCTCTTGAATAACTCCTTCTATGTAAATTCTTGTAATATTGGTGGACTGAGCATTCGCTTCTGTAATCCGAATACATGCATGTGTGACCTTAAATTCATTAATAATATCACATAATGTATTTCTTAGAAATTTTAATTGTTCAGGTATATTTAAAGCTTTAGGGATGTTGATCTTATCCAATAAAGTAATTTCCAATTCTTCGTTTTCATACGAGACAACGGAAAAATATACGGTAGAAGGTGTTGCTCTGATTCCTATTGATTTTTTCATGATTGACTCCGCTCTTAAAAAAGATTTTTAGTTGTCTTGATTTCTTAGTCAGTTCTAATCTGACAGATATGACAGAATTATCCTCCTATATTGCCTAAAGCTGGATAATTGTATAGTAATTCTTCTCGCACTAATTTATTAAGTAATTCTATGATCTATTCTCGAAAAACTCCTCAAACAATTCTCCCTGTTTTTTACCTACAGCTTTTTCAATTAAAAGAAATTCATATGCTTCAAGAGCAGCCTTCCGGAAATATAGATCTTTCAATCTATTCTCGTCGAGCCTAGTTTTCGTTGCTATTTCCTCAGGTGAGTTTTTGACTGTCTCAAATTGGCTCATAAACTGTCCAAATTCATTACGTGCTTTTGGTATATATTTATCGAGCTTGAGATTCAAATCGGGGTAAACGGTTTTTGCCGCTGTGGAACATGAATCACCGAAAGCTTTATATATTTTATAGAAAATTTCTGCTTTCAATTTTGCAACGGTACCACTGCGATATTTACTAATATCCGAAGCGCTCACACCACTAATAGAAGCTAAATCTTTTGCTTCCCACTTTTTAGCTTTTAAATTTTGTTCGATATATGTTCCAATATGATGAGAAATCATAATTTCTTTTTTATAATATTTTGTATTTTAGAAAATAATATCTATATTTGATATAAGTTTAACGAGTGAATATCAGGCGTTTTAAAATGCCTCTGAATATTGACGAGTCTCTCAACTTTTCGATTGATACCCGTGAAGGAGACAGTAAGGTTAAGCTCATTTCCCGCTAATGTTATATCTTTACATAACAGATTAACGTGGGGGTGAGCCTTGCTGTGAATTCGCTTTCGGGTATCACCTGCAATAAAGTTTTTTATTGTAGGGCTGAGCTAGGACATTTGTTCTAGTGAAAAGAGTGTAGGATCAGTAAGGTTTCATCCCTTACGTATTTTAATGGGGCTCGTTCACATAGTTATTAAAATTATGAGAACATTTAAAATAACCATTTTCTACAATCAGTATTTACTCACTAGAGTTCGACTATCACTGTGCTCCAGTAAACTATTGTATAAGAACTTAATCAGGGCGCCTGATTAGACGTTTATTAAATTAAACAGCACAAAAAGGAGAGGAGCTAATAAAAATGGCTTAGTATGGCTTATTCACACGAATAACCAAATTCTCCTTTCGCGTGTCTGCCACCGACCCTGCACATCAATATATAAAATAGCGATTGAAGGCAATGAAGATGGCTTTTACTAAATAATTGTTTCGCAGCTTAAATTTAGTCAAACTTTTCTTCGAAGACAAATTTCTATCCCAAATATTGTTGTAATACAACAAAGGGTCGGTTCTTCCTATTAGTATGGATGCCCGTGATGAACCATATATAACCGAGTAATTAAGAGTAAAACGGCATTCTGAGGTTTAGTTAATTTAATTCTTTAACAGCGTGATAGATTGGGTCTTTTGACCCGATAGGGGATTTTTTTGATTCTTTTTTCAAAGAACTTTCCACCATCATGCGCCCTCAAAAGCCAAAAAAATGAAAGAGCTTTTCCAAAAATTGATTGCCATAGATATGGCGATTTACGAGATTCATCATTTGGAGTACGATCCTTTAGCATGTATTAAAGAGTTCTGGAGTCGCTATGACATGGATAGCTGCCGCAACCATATTGTCGAACTCCTGACGATTTATTTGGATAGGGAACGAAAGGCAAATCCTGCGATCAGTACAGTTGATGTACATCACTTTACTATCGCCTTGTTTCGCATGCTAATGGCCTATTTTATTGTCCATTACAAACGGATCAATCTGTCGGGAATTGAAATCTCATTTCTGCGAAGCAATCGATTTATCGCCTGCGAACTCGAAAATAGTAAGGAAATCTACGATTTTTTTTATCAGCTATCTCAAAACCACTAACCATTAAATTATGAATACGTTAAAATTATTGACACGAGTCAAGATATATAGAAATACCTACATCTGCCAAGCACTGACCAGATACTCGAGCAGATCATACTGTAAGAGTACTGGTCGAGTGCTGAAAAAAAAGATTTCTTCGAGCGGCCTTCGGGCTTTGTTCGGCTGGCCTTCGAACCTGCTCCGTACCTCCGTCGGCCCCTCTTCGGGAGTGCTTCGGCTGCTGTTCGGCTGTTCTTCGGGACGTTCCCGAAGCGCAGTCGAAGCGGACTCGAAGCCGAGCCGAAGCGTAGCCGAACATGTCTCGAACAAGCCCCGAAGAGGTCCCGAAGCGTTGCCGAAGAGCACTCGAAGGAAGGCTGAAGAAAACCCGCGGAAAGGACGGATCTGGCTAGGAGCTGCTAGGGACTTGAGTAGTCTATTCCTTGTACGAAAAACCACCATTGATTCACCGTTAAGCTACCGAGGTTGTACCGAAAGGGTACCAAAAAGGTACTATGAATGTACTAGAGAGCTACCGGAGATATACCAAAGAGGTACTAAACAGGTACGAGCTGTCAGTAGCTCACTGGTGGATCTTGGGTATAAGTCTGATACTGCTGTAGCACAGTCTGCAAAAGGGGAGGATACCGAATTGGATAATGGAAGAGAGGGGAGTTGTTTTAAATTTAATGGTTTTAAGACGTTTTATGAGCATGATGTCTCTGTTATCGATTCTTTTGTTATTGATGGTATTTTAAATGCTCAGAGGGCTTTAAAATACCTTGGTTGTTTGTTCGATAATAAAAACACTTTTCGCATGTCGCTGACATGCTTGGCTTTAGTTTTTCAATCATCTAATTTTTCTTTTAAGGCATTGAAGAGCATCAGAGCTCTTATGGTATCAGCTCTTATGGTTTCTATGTTTAGTTTATCGGCTCAGACGCCCCGCAAGGACAGCGGGGCCGATGGGCTATCTCAAGTCGGGGCAATGTCTATTGGTGATCGTGTAGATGATGAGTTCTATAGCCGCATGCACAAATCTGTTGACTGGAAGTCAAAAGTCGTTAAAGAGATAAATCTCAAAGCACATAAAGATAAGCTCATCATACTGGACTTTTGGGCTTCATGGTGTAGCCCTTGCCTGAGCTCTTTAAAAAAATTGGATTCGCTCAAAAAAACATGGGACGCGGATAAGGTGATCGTAATCCCTGTTGCCTACGAGCCATTGAAAGATATCGCTCGAATATTAGCATATTTTAAATGGGAATATAATACCATATTTCAGGATACTTACCTTAAAACACGTTTTCCTCATCAGGGATTGCCGTTTATGGTATGGATTAAAGATGGCCGGGTAATAGCTACTCCAAAAGCTGGATACGCAACGACAGCAAATGTAAACGCTGTATTAACTGGCGAAAATCTGGAGATATTCAATAAAACAGATGTTAAACTGATCGATACCACTCGAGTGTTTTTTACGAAGGGAAATGGACAGTCAGATCGAAGCTTTTATGATACTAAGGATGCGAAATTGGTCGGATATATCCAAGGCTATAGTGAAACCAATTTTAATGTTTTTAAAACCAAAGATTCTTTGACTCTATATGTCATCAATTCGACCATAGACCGAATCTACAGGGAAGCTTATAAGGATATAGTCTATCCATATCAGTCCAAAAAACAATCGCTACAATGGGAAATAGGGGCTGATTTTCTGCCGTATCTGGAAAAAAGTAAACCGAGGGAAAATTGGACAGGGGATCTTTCTAAAGATAAACAGCTTCAGCAGTGGAAGAGCATGCACTGCTTTAGTATGATGGTGACTGTACCACTCGATAGCGGAATCACTGGGGCTAGGTCAAAAATGCGTAAACTATTGGCTAGTTCGATTGAACAGAAATTTGGCTTGTCACCGCAGGTCAAATTCGGAATAAAGCAACGTTATCCGGTTTTGGCACTGACAGGAACGAAGCAGTCAACGGAAATAAAGCTTTCTCAGCTATTGCGGACCCCCCCAAAGAAGGGCTATGAAAACTATGCTGTTCCTTTTGGCGACCAGCCACATTTTAAATTATTTATAGAGACTGCGCTCAAAAATATAAGTTCATTGAGATTGACAGAATACCGGATCTGGGATCGTACAGGAATAGCGCCTGATTTTCCGGTTAAATTTTCTTTTCCCGTGAATCTTGCTCAAGAGCGGAAGTTTGCCAATGTACAAAATCTGCTGAAACAATATGGCCTACAGGTCCTGGTCGAGGAAAAGCCAATACCTTATTTATGCATCGGTCAGTTAGCTGATAATTCAAAATCCAATGGTCATGAAAATCTGTAGATGTTTGTTTGTGTTCATATGTAGTATATGGACTTTAGGATATGCTTATGCTCAACACAGGGTGACGGGCATGGTAAAAGACAAATCGGGAAATGGGCTCAGTCATGTCAGCTTAAAGCTTATCGGATCTGGGAGATTCATACAGGCTGATGAGCTCGGACAATTCCAATTTTTATTGGTCAGACCCGATACCTTATTGGTGACCCGAACGGGAAAAATAGCACAACGCTTATTTGTTGACCCCAGTAAAAATAGTTTTTTTGAAATAGTCCTACAGGAGAGCATCAACATGCTTCAGGAAGTTGAGGTCTCAACAGGATATTATAGTATTCCAAAGGAGCGGGTGACAGGCTCTTTCGAGATGATTGACAGCGATTTGTTGAATAGAAACCCTGACCCTAATATTATTGAACGGCTCGAAGGGATAAGCTCGGTATTACAGTTTGACCGCTCAATTAATTCGGGAGAATTTTCAACAGATCCTAAATTGCGGTTGCGAGGGCTGAGCTCGATCAATTCCCAGACCGAGCCATTGATCATTTTGGATAACTTTCCGTATGAAGGCGCATTGAATTCGATAAATCCAAACGACGTCGAATCAATAACTCTACTGAAAGATGCCTCAGCGGCATCTATATGGGGAGCTAGGGCAGGGAATGGTGTAATCGTCATTACGACAAAAAAGGGAAAGTTTGAGAAATCTAATAACCTGATATTTGGCAGCACATGGCAGTTGTCCCAGCGGCCTGATCTTTCGTATTCCAGTGATTACCTTCCTTCGGCTTCGATGCTTGATGTAGAGGATAGGCTCTTTGAACTGGATAATTTTGATGTCTCGGATTATTCAGCTTTGCCAGAATATATCTCTTTGCTAATTGATCGTAGAAATAATGCCATTTCTGAAAAGGAATTTGGTGTGAAAAGGGACTGGTTAGCACAACGTGATCTTAGAAAGGACGCGAGCAAATATCTCTATAGGCCCGCATTATTGCAGCAATATGATCTGGCGCTTAATGGTGGTGGATCTGTATATAACTATTGGCTTTCCTCATCCTTCTATAAGAACAACTCTACCGTACAGGGCAATAGCGATAAGAAAAACACACTGGCTCTGCGCAACCAGATCAAAATGTCAAAAGGTCTAAATCTTTCTTTTGGCATTAATTACGCCTGGATGGAGGGGCAGAATAATGGTTTGACATTGCAGGGATTAAAAATAGGTGGCAGGGAGCTCCCAAATTATACCGCATTGGTCGATGAAAATGGTGCTCCTGCTGCGATAACAGGACGATATGCCAAAGATTATATAGATCAGGCGATAGAAAATGGCCTCCTAGACTGGAACTATATACCGCTTGAGGAGGTTAAACTCCGAGACAAGCGATCAAATACAAAAGATCTTTTGATCAACTTGGGAATGGATTATACCATCCGAGAGGGCTTGAAGCTTTCGTTGAAATATCAAAATCAACGGCTCCGTACAGATCAAACAAATGTTTATGATGCTGCCTCTTATTATGTTCGAAATCTGGTAAATCAGTACACGCAACCCGATCTAAAACGCATTATTCCCGAGGGAGCCATTAAAGAAGGGCTTAACAACGAGGTATCATCGCAGTCTGGAAGAATTCAGTTGGATTTTAATGGGCGATATGGCGAGAAGAATGTGATTAATGCCATTACAGGGGCAGAGCTTCGCGAGACAAAAAGCTTCTCCAACCCCGGATATAGACTGTATGGCTACAACGACGAAGTATTGACTGCGCAGGCAAATCTGGATTACACCACATTCTATCCCTTGCGGCCCTTGGGTTCAGCGACTGTACCTACTGCTCCAATTGGGATGGTCTCGTTGACAGATCGATTTTTATCTTATTTTTTCAATGGTGCCTATACTTATGATTCAAAGCTGTCGCTTACAGCTAGTCTGCGTTGGGATGCGTCCAACTTATTTGGTGTCAAGACCAATCAAAAAGGAGTGCCGCTTTGGTCTGCGGGTGCTGCGGTTAATTTGGATCGTTTTGGTTGGATGAAATCAGATTGGATAGATAATTTAAAATTAAGGACAACTTATGGCGTAAGCGGCAATGTAAATAATACAGTTAGCGTCTATCCAATTACGTCGTTTTTTAGTGACGTCAATTTTGTTACTCAAAAAAACTATGCACAGCTAAAAAGTGTTGGGAATCCGGGATTGCGTTGGGAAAAGGTTCGTATGGTCAATATCGGGCTAGACTTTGGGCTGTTTAACAATTTGCTGTCCGGTTCAGTGGAATACTACCAAAAGAATGCAAGTGATCTGATCGGTGTAAATTTTATGGATCCTACCACAGGGATTTTCGAAACATCGGGTTTCTATCAGATCAATAATTTGATGAACTATGCCAAGCTGCGTACCCGCGGTGTGGATCTGATATTAAATACCAGCATTGGTAAGAATCGTTTGAAATGGAATAGCGCTCTTTCCTTAAGCTATTCGGCAAACGAAGTGCTAGATTATAAGGCAAACTCCAATGTGACGATGTCTACAATGGTCTCCACACCGATTCCTATTGTGGGTAAGAGTCTTGATCTTAATTATGCATGGCAATCAGGTGGTTTGGATCCCGCGACAGGTGAACTTTTGGCTCCGGATGGTACGAAGGAATACAATGCTTATATAAATAATGCAAGGATGGAGGATCTCAAAGATATGGGGGTGAAATTTCCACCCTATGCAGGTGTATTTCGCAATACGTTCTCTTACGGGAACTTCTCCTTGAGTGCGAGTGTGGACTATAAATTTGGTTTTTATTTTCGGCGAAATACGATCAATTACAGCCAGTTATTTACCGGTGGTGTAGGACATACTGATTATTTAAAAAGGTGGCAAAATCCAGGCGATGAAATTGGAACATCTGTTCCAGTATTTCCTGCCGATAAAAACCTCAGCCGTGATGAACTCTATGTCAATTCGGCCCTGATGTATGAAAAAGGTGATTTTGTGAGATTGGCGGACCTCCAGTTTTCCTATCGCACATTTCCGGTCTTTTTAAAAAATAAAGAATGTCGGCTGTTTGCAACAGTCAGGAATGTAGGATGGATCTATCGGGCAAATTCTTTGGGGCTCGTTCCTGACATGCCCAATGTTACTTACCCTAATCCGAGAACATGGATTATGGGCTTTCAGATTAACCTTTAATACGATGAATATGAGAAATATAATTTTAGCTATGTTGCTTTTTATAACGGGCTGTAACCCTGATTTTCTGGACTTGAAAAGGGACAAGTCTCAGGTCATTCCTCAATCGTTGAAAGATTTGGATGCGTTGTTGAATGACTATGCGACAATAAATGTCGGTGCAGGAAAATCTTTGGGCACAATTGCAGCGGGTGAGTTTTATGTCGAGGATAATACCTGGAATTTGGCAAGTTCGGAGCTGCAGAAACTTGCCTATAATTGGTCTGATGGAATCTTGGGAGTGGAAGAGAATGTGCCGGATTGGAACAACGCTTATAAACGGGTACTCTACACAAACGTAATCCTCGAAAGATTGGATCAGATGCAAGCTTCCAATCAAAATGCGGACTATAACAGAATAAAAGGCAGTGCTTTGTTTATCCGTTCGGATGCTTTTTTTAACCTTGCCCAGCAATTCGCTGCTCCTCCGGGTTTGCCAGAATGGGATAGATTTGGCATACCACTTAAATTGGAAAGTGATATTAATCTGATGACAACACGGTCAACGGTAACACAGATCTATAATCAGATGATTAGGGATCTTCTGTCGGCCATAGATTTGTTGCCTAGTAGAAGTGGAGATGTGTATTCACCTAATAAAGTGGCCGCGTACATGTTATTGATGCGGTGTTATATGCAACTTGGCGACTACGAAAAATCGTTGGACTGTGCCATCAAGGCCAGAGCTATTGGCGGTGTTTTATTAGACTACAATACAATATCCGGTACCAAAGCGTATCCCTTTCCCACCTATGGAAAAGGGAATGAAGAAATAATCTATCTGGATGGATCCAATAGTACTAATTTTTTCAGTAAAACAAAGACTTTAATACCAATGGAATTCTATAACAGTTATGACGATAATGACCTTCGGAAAAAGTTGTTTTTTGAAAAGGATGCCAAAGGTAATATTCTTTATAAAGGGTCTTATTTGGGAAATGCAACTTATTTTGTTGGATATGCTTGGGATGAATTACTGCTCAATGAGGCTGAATGTGCAATCAGATTGGGGCGCTATGACAAAGGAATAAATGTACTAAATGAGCTGCTATCTAAGAGATTCATTACAGGTAAATTCCAGCCGATAGCAGATGTCTCTCAGCAGCAAGCATTAGCACTAGTTTTATTGGAGCGACAGAAAGATTTGTTCTTACGAGGGATAAGGTGGTCTGATCTAAGGCGTTTGAATAGAGAACAAGATCATGTAGTGATATTGAAGCGTAATGTGAACGATCAGGAATACAAACTACTACCAAATAGTGCCCGATATATTTTTCCTATTCCTAAAGACGTGATGCTAAAAAGCAATATTGAACAAAACCCTTAGTTATTAGCCTATTATCCAGCCCCCGCCAGGGCTGGATAAATAGGCATAAATTAGTTGTTTGGATCATCTCTGTAAGTGTAATCAATTATGGTTACACCAGATAATGCCAAAGCTTGAGCAACGGTTTTGTTTGTAAGATCGTGATTGTTCGGATTGTTAAATTGTACGGCACAACGAATGTCTTCTTCAGGGAGATCACATTCTCCACCCGAAGTCGGATCAGCCGTTGAACTTCCCAATTGGTCGTTGTTTGGATTAGGTGCCATACTGGTAATTTCATACCAAGGCGTACTGAACATCGATTTTGCATAACTATAACCTCCATAACCTAATAAAAGTGTCATGGCAAATACGGCTAAGCCGTGTTTTTTAATTGAATTAACTAAATTTTTCATGTTTTTAATTTTTAAGTTTTTTACTTTAATTTTCATGTCTTTTTTATCCCCAATGTGTGTCGGTTTTCTGTACGTAGCCATCGACAATAGCACGGGAATACCATAAGTGTCTTTTGGCAGACGCGCCCTTTACCCAGATTAGCCTTGAATCCAAGTTCCGCCGTTGATGTGGTACACTATTCTTTTTGTAACCTAGGACTGGTTTTCAATTTAGTCGCAGTTGGTGAACCTGAATCCATTTGCACAATTCCATTATGATGACTGGTGTTATTTCCGATGTGTCGATTGATCGAAGATTGATTTTTCACTACCTTCAGCTCAAACCATAAACCGAGCAAGCTGACGATCAAAAATCCCATATTGAGCCAGAGATGATCCGTCCAACCCAAATGTTGGAATACGAGCCCGCAACCACAGGGGAATTTACCCCATACTTTCAGGACAGCTAAGCCTACGTAAGCTACGAAGACTATCATCAGTAGCGATGATAGGCCAAATGCCCACAACCGTGTCTTTGGCGCTATAAAAAGTAGACCAACGGCAAGCTCGAGAGGAGGCAAAGTATAGGCTAGGTACATACCCAACTGATCGCTAAAAGGCTGCTGTATCATGGCTGATCTGAATAGCTCAAAGTTGATAAACTTGTCTAGACTGATCGGGATCCAAAGAGCCATCAGTGTAATGAGGATGATCTGGTATATAATCTTTTTCGCTTTCATTGTCATACTGTGTAAGTCTGAAAGCAAAGGAAGGACAAAGCGGCTCAATCTTATCTAGAAGGATTGAGCTAATAAATCAGCCTTTAAAGGACTTTAAACAATTGTACGTTTAAAAAAAGGGGAGATGGGATATATTCTGTGGATAGATGCCAATGGAGGAAAAACGCACTGAAGGGGAGGAGTATTCAGTTTCTGGGACAAGGATAGTGATCTGGAGTTTGAACGAACTAGGGGGATAAAGTGGAATCCCCCTAGTTTTTCTAAAAAGACGTTTTAAGCTGTTTTAAAAAGGGTTTTAAATCCTAAATTATTTTCTTAGCTCGACTTCTTCAATGTCCTTTTTTATGAAATGGAGCATTTCCTTGAGCTTATCTTCAACGAGGTATAGGCTGAATATATGTTCAAATTTATTGAATTTGGACAGTTGATTGGCGGTGATGCGGTTGCCCCGATTGGTGACCATATGCTGGGCTACTCCTACGGCAGCATCACTTTTATGCTTATTCTTAAAAAGGCCGACTTTGTTGGAATAATGGAACAGGCAGGTGATTCCTTCTCCTGTAAGCGTCATATGGATTCCGCTGGAAGGTCCAGGAATCTGATCCCGAGTATCTTTGTCCTCCGCTTCTAGGTTTGAGATTTTTTCGACATAATCCAGTTCAGCACAAATATATTCATTCATCATAGCCTTGAGATGGGGTTGATCGATATCATAGCAGCTATTAGGAAGGGGCTGGTAATGGGTGATTTCCTTTTCTAAAAGCAGGAGGCTGGACAGCTGGTCAGCCCTCGATAATGTATTCAATTGTCTATCAATATTTTCTTTCCACCGGTTGCGAAGACCGAGATAGTTAAAATTGTACCGGATCAGCAATTCCATAAACCGCTTGGGGTACGACTTGTCCCGGGTATCGTAGGCAATGCTTTCCAATGCCATGAGAAAGCTATTGAGCCATTCGCAATGATAAAAAAGTAGCTTGGGTGGCTTGTGCTCATCAAATAGACTGTCCATGCCATATTGAATTTCTAAGAGATACTCCTCATCGAGTTGCTTAGCGTGTAAGCGGGCGAATAATTTAGTCAGCCTTGTCAGGCTACTGTCTTTGAGAAGCTGTTGGTCGTATATGGGGAGCTCTTCCAAGGGGTTCATATGCTCTTTAAAATGCAGAATGCTCTGCCAGATACTTTCGTGCAGCTTGACGATGGTGCTATCGGACTGGTAGGCTTTATAGCGATATAGTCTATCAAAAAGCAATCTAAATTTGGTATAATAGCGCCTAAAGGATTCCTTGGCCATACCCGATTTGGCATGGCTGATATAATGCTGTTCTGAATCGCGGATCAGATCATCACAGGCTATTACAATAGACTTGTCGCTTGGGATGGATCTGCCTTTCAGACTATCTTGCAATATGCCGTACGCATTGATTGCATCTTCCAATTGGTTTAATGATCTGATCATGATTCCCTATTTTGTTGTTGACTGCAGGTCAT
>Ga0213825_1000604_pt1 | contig 26041 bp, 22 predicted proteins | sample MC6MC0900MG_FD_179896 | JGI IMG/M metagenome (GOLD analysis project Ga0213825, IMG submission 179896) | Enriched soil aggregate microbial communities from Iowa State University, Ames, United States - MC6-MC0900-MG | ecosystem: Environmental > Terrestrial > Soil > Unclassified | place: USA: Iowa... | reverse complement strand
ATCAGTTATTGCAAATATTGTACCTAAAGATGTTCATGATATATGTGAATTATTCTTTAATGGACAAATAAAAGCAGCTCAAGAGTTATTCTTAAAAACTATTCCTTTAACTAATGCATGTTTCTGTGAAACAAATCCTATTCCTATAAAAACTTCCTTAAATCTTATGGGTAGAAATGTAGGAAACTTAAGACTTCCATTAGTTGATATGGATGATAAAAATTTAGAGACTTTGAAAGATGCTCTAAAAAACTACCACTTAATATAAAGGAGACTATACATGGTAAAAATTTTATTAGTTGGATGTAACGGAAAAATGGGTCATATGATTTCGAAGGTAGCTTCTAATTCTGACATATTAAAAATTCAAGCTGGAGTAGATATGAATACAGATACTAATTTCCATTACTCTATTTATGATTCCATAGATAAAGTAACGGAAGAGATAGATGTAATTTTAGACTTCTCAAGGCCTTCAAGTTTAGATTCTATATCAAAATATGCTTTAACTCACTCACTACCAGTGGTGTTTTGTACTACAGGGTATACAGCTGAGCAAATAGCTCATATTAAGGATTTACAAAATTCAATCCCTGTATTCTTTTCTGCTAATATGTCTATAGGAATTAATATAGTAAATAATTTATTAAAATCTATTAGCAATAAACTTTATAAGGATTTTGATATTGAGATAATAGAAAAACATCACAATCAAAAGGTAGATGCTCCAAGTGGTACCGCACTACTTCTTGCAAATACTATAAAAGACTCCATAGATGAAGAAACAAAATTTAACTATGGTAGAGAAGGAATTGCTAAAAGAGAACACAAAGAAATAGGAATTCATGCCATTCGTGGTGGTAATATTATAGGTGACCATGAAGTTATATTCGCTGGTATGGGTGAAGTAATTGAAATTAAACACTCTGCTATTTCAAGAGAAGTATTTGCTGTAGGAGCTTTAAAGGCTTGTGAATATGTTCATAACAAACCAAAAGGCTTATATTCTATGGATGATGTAGTTAAATAGCAAATCAATTTTAGTACAAATAAAAAGTGTTATGAAAATATAGATTTCATAACACTTTTTTTATTTACCAGTTAATTATTTTTTATATCTTAATCTTAGTTGAACTAGATCTCATTTAACCACTTTTCCATGAAATCTAAAGCTAATTTCAAATCTTCCATGTTGTAACAATAGGAAATTCTTATATATCCTTCTCCACCTTTTCCAAAGGCAGTTCCTGGTACTACAGCTACCTTAGTATCCTTAAGTAGCTTCTCACAAAAATCTTCACTACTAAATCCAAATGATTTTATGCATGGAAATATATAGAATGCTCCCTCTGGCTTTATAACTTCAAGTCCCATAGAAACAAGTCTGTCATACACATAATCTCTTCTTAACTTTAAATCTGATTTTATATGTTCTATATGGTACATTGACTTCTTAAGGCCCTCTAAAGCTCCATATTGACCAATAGATGGTGCACAGGACACATTATATTGATGAACTTTTATTATGTTCTTTAATATCCATTCTGGAGCACATACATATCCTATTCTGATTCCTGTCATGGAAAACATCTTTGAAAATCCACCTATAAGTATCAGGTTATCTTTTAACCTTTCATACTGTGATATGGAGTTAAATTCTTCAAATACAATAGAGCTATAAATTTCATCACTTACAATTAATATATCTTTTTCTTTTAATATATTAAATAGTCTATCACACTGCTCCTTTGTCATAAGCTGCCCTGTAGGATTTGATGGATAAGATACTACCATTACCTTCGGACACTCTTTCTCTATGACTATCTCTAATTGTTCCATATCTACAGATAAATCTTTCTTAACATTATAATTTATAACCTCTCCACCAAGAATCTTAACACAATTTTCATAGGCAGGATATGCAATAGAAGGTATTAGAACTTTATCTCCTGGGTTTAATATTCCAGTAAATGTAGATAATAATCCTTCACTTCCTCCTACAGTTACACATATCTCTTCCTTCATAAAATTAATGTTTAAAGATTTTAGATACTTAGAAATCTCTTCTCTCAACTCTTCTATTCCTGCATTTGGAGTATACGTAGTTCTATCCTCATCCACAGATCTTTTCATAGCTTCTTTTATTTCATTAGGTATTTTAAAATCCGGTTCACCTAAGGTTAGTGATATAGCTCCTTCTATCTTAGCAACCTTATTATAAAATTTTCTTATACCTGATATTTCTATATTGTCTATATTACTTGACAATCTCATAACTTATACCTTATATTCCTTAGAATTCTATTCCTTTTCTTGCTGGAACACCTTCATTAAAGTAGTGCTTAAGATCTTTCATCTCAGTAACTAAGTTAGCTCTTTGCATTATTGACTCTGGTACATTTCTACCTGTCATTATAAGTTCTACATCATCTGGTTTTTTATCTATTAGTTCTATTAATTGTTCTTCTGTAATTAGCCCATTAGATAAAGTTCCCATAATTTCATCCATTATTAATATATCGCAGTTTCCTTCTTCTAATTGTTTTATACAGAACTTATATGCTTCTTGAATATCCTCTTTTAACTCTACCTTTTCTTGGTCATTTAATGTCCAGAAAAATCCTCTAGGTCTTTCAAATCTATGAATAGTAAAATATGGAGCCATAAGTTTAGCTGACTCTAATTCTCCTGTTACTCCACTTTTTAAAAACTGAACCATACATACTCTAAATTTGTTTCCTGCCGCTCTGGTTGCAAGACCTACCGCTGCTGTAGTTTTTCCTTTTCCATTTCCAGTATATATTTGAATATATCCTTTGTTTAAGTTTCCCATATATTTACCTCCTAGGACTATATTTTAATTTTATTATATCATTTGCAAATAAAATATTCCATTATATATGATTTTTATGATATAACTATAGATATAACTATATTGGTAAATTAAATATACTAAGTATTATATTCAAAAATATCTTATTTATTTATAATTAATGTAGGATTTTAGGATAATATATAAATGAATATATATTACTTGTCGAAAGGAGTTAGAGGTATGGAATATAATTTTACTGATCCATATGAAATTGCTAGATTCATAAAGGAGTCAAAGAAATCAACCCCTGTTAAAGCTTATGTTAAAGGCGATCTAAAGGATTGTAGCTTTGAAAATGTAGACTGTTTTGGTGAAGGTAGCTTCTATGTTTTATTTGGTGATAGCGCTGATATAAATAAGTTTTTAGAAGTAAACAAAGACAAAATACATAACTACAGACTTGAATCTGATAGAAGAAATTCAGCTATCCCTATGCTAGATACAAGAAGTATAAATGCTAGAATTGAGCCAGGTGCAATAATCCGTGATAGAGTTTCTATTGGAAATAACGCTGTTATTATGATGGGTGCTGTTATCAATATAGGAGCTGAAATTGGTGATGAAACTATGGTAGATATGAATGCTGTTGTAGGTGCTAGAGGAAAGCTCGGTAAAGGAGTACACCTTGGAGCTGGTGCAGTGGTTGCTGGAGTTTTAGAACCACCAAGTAAGTCTCCATGTGAAATTGGTGACCATGTACTGATAGGTGCTAATGCAGTAATCTTAGAAGGTGTTAAAATAGGAAATCATTCAGTAGTTGCTGCTGGTTCTATAGTTACAACAGATGTACCTGAAAATGTAGTTGTAGCTGGATCTCCAGCTAAAATAATTAAACATGTAGACGATAAGACTAAGAGTAAAACTGAGATCTTAGCTGATTTAAGAAAATAATAAATTTAAAAGATGGAAAATTTAAAGCTATCATGAAGCTTTTCTTCATGATAGCTTTTTAGTTGATTTATCTTACTAAATAACTTCTTTCTCTTCATTATCATTTAAAACTGTTTCTTGTATAGCATTACTTTCATCTGTAGAAGCATCATTGTCCACTTTACCTATAACAGTTATGTTATCTCTATTTTCATCAGTAACTCTTTCCATTTTAGAGATTGAAACTTCATAGGCAATCTTTTTAACTACTTCTGTGTCTGAAACTTTCTTTTGATATTCCCTACTTTGTAATCTTCCCCAGATTCTAATGTTATCCCCTACTTCTAAACTCTTACAAAATCTAGAGTTTCTTCCCCAAGCGATAGTAGGAATGTAATCTGATTTATTGTACAATCTATTAACAGCTAATAACATATCTGCTATTTCCCTACCAAATGGTGTTGTTCTGTAAACGGGTGCCTTGCAAATATATCCATCTAAGAAAATTTGATTTGGATTTTTTCCTCTTTCTTCAAGTTGGCGAATATCTCTTGCAAATACAGTTAATATAAGTCTATTGGCACCATCTACAAACTTGTTATATGATCTAAGCTGTCCATCTACTACAAGCTCACTTCCAATACTTACATCTATTCCTGCAATTAATCTTTCTGATACTGTAATCACTAGTATGTCTGAAGTATCACTAAGTCTTGAAACCTCAAATTCAAAATTGTAAAATCCCTCACCATACATTTCATGGCTAAACTCTAAATCTGAGATAACTTTTCCCTCTAAGTAAATTTTGTTATTAAAAATATTATTATCCATGGTAACCCCTCTTTCCCTTGGTTTTTTAGTAAAATTTACTATAATTTATATTCTTAATAAATAAAAATATACCTATTTATAGTAAAAATCATATATTTTTCTTATAGTTCTATTTACATTACCCCCGTGAATTAATTATAGAATAATTGTCTAAATTTTACAACCTGTAATTTTCAAAAATTCACATTTTTTAATTATTTAATTACAGATAATTGTAATATGCTAGATATTTAATCAATTTTCATTTAGTATTTGCTTTCCAGTATGATCTAGATAATAATTATTACTATATATTAAATTAGATACTGTAACAAATTCATAACCCATAGCTTGATATTTTTCAATTATTTTTGGTAAATTATCTGCGGTATATTTTCCATCATTATGAAATAGCAATATAGATCCTTCCCTTGCCTTTGATACTATTCTTTCATACTCTATATCTGCTCCATTTGCCTTCCAATCAACACTATCAACATCCCACTGTATAGCCTTCACCCCTGTACTTTCTATAGCCTCTACTGAAATGTCATTATATGCTCCTGAAGGAAATCTAAATGTTTTAGGTGCTTCTCCAGTCAAACTTAATATTTTAGCATTAGCTATTTCTAAATCCTTTATTACATTCTCCTTTGTCATATTCGTATAATCAGGATGTTTATTAGAATGATTCCCAATTTCATGTCCTCTCTTATAAATTTCTTTTACTTTGTCAGGATAATCATCACACCATAATCCAATAACATAAAATGTAGCTTTTACATTATATTTATCGAGAATATCTAGTATTTCATTAGTTTTATCATCCCCCCAATTAACATCAAAGGTTATAGCCATCTTCTTTTCTTTTGTATCCACTGAATAAATAGGTAACTTTCTATCTGATGGCCCAAAGGTCTCCTTATAAAATACATGTCCCATAATACTTATGCACACTACCAACATTAATAATGCTAAATAAGTTGTTATTTTTATTTTAATTCTATTAGGTGTTTCCATATTTCTCCTTTACTTATAATCTTACTTTCTATAAAATTATATTCAGAATCAGTTATTATATGCTATACTATATCATGTAAACTTAATTCATATTCAATAAATATGTGTTATAATTTAATATAATAAATATGTATAAATGTACATGGTTTAAAGGAGGTTACTTTATGTTTGATAATTCTTTGAACTTGGCAGAAAACAAGCTTCTACTGTTGCATGTAATAGATAAAGTTGATTTACCTATCTCAAACATACAACTTACAGAAATTGTACTTGAAAATAATTTTATAAATTATTTTACACTGCAAGAATATATAGATGATTTAATTTCATCTCAACTAATAAATAAAATTAACTATAAGGATAAGGATAGATTAGTAATATCTAATAAAGGTAAAGAAGTCCTATCTTTATTTAAAAATAGATTATCTAAGGATAGTTTAAGTAAATTAGATTCTTATATAGATGGAAAAATGAATCTAATAAAAAAAGAGGCTACTATTTCAGCTGATTACACCATTGAAAATTCCAACAGCTATGTTGTTAGCTTAGGTGCTTCTGAAAATAATATTCCACTTATGGAAATTAAGGTAACAGTGGCATCAAATAAACAAGCCAGAGAGTTATGTTCCAAATGGAAAGCTAACCCCTCTGACTTATACACTAAGATTATTAAAGTTTTAACTGAGTAATTTTTATTAAGAGTCTTATAAATCTATTCTTTGTATTTTCTTAAATATTTTAATCTATAATCATCCCTGTAGGCTGGCCCTTTAATGGGATGATTAATTTTTCCTGATTATCATCTTTATTAATCCTCATTATCAAATCATTATAGCTATCCCCTACGTAAATATACCTTTCATCGCAAATTATTCCTCTAGGCATACCACCAATTCTTATACTCTTTACATTTGTAAAATTTATAATATCAATAATAGATATAGTTCCATCACCATAATTGGATACATAGCAATACTTTTCATCGCAATACATATCAAAAGGACAATTCCCCACTGATAATCTATGTATTACTTTATGATTTTTACTTGATATAACACTTACACATCCCTTATCCAAGCTACCTGCACTACTTTCACATACAAGAATAAAATCCCCATTTACGGTAAATAATGCTTTTGTTGGCGCTTGACCTACCTTTATGTTTTTAATATCACTACCATACAATGAATCAAACACAGTGATTGTATCATCTCCATTATTGGCTACAACTATTTCATTGCTGTGATTACAACAGTCAATACTATGTGGAGAATCTCCACAAGGAATAATCTCTATTATTTCCTTCTTGTTCAAATCAAAAGTTACTACATTATTTGAGTCTCCGCAAATAATATATAAATGATTTCCTAAAGAGCAAATATCTCTACAGTTTCTTCCTAAATAATAGCTATAGGATTTTAAGTTCTTCAAATCAACTATAGATACTGAACCATCATAACAATTTGAAGTGAATAATAGATCCCCCTGTATGCATAATCCATGAGGACCTACTCTATTTTCATTAACTCCTGCTAACTTTATAACATCTTCTAATGCAAACTTTTCTATACCCACTTTGTCAATGCTATCTTGAGTTGTATTACAAATATATAAGTGCCTCATTGGAATCCCTCCTCACATTATACTATGAAGGAACCTTCCAATATGATACGAAAAAATTTGTTACAACTTTAATATATTTTTTACTATGTTTTAAATTAATTATGATTTCTTATTATCTTTCTCATATCTCCCACCATATAAAGAGATCCAGATATAACTAGTAAAGTATCTTCATCACAATAAGTAAGAGCCTTACTGTAAGCTTCTTCATAATCCATAATAGCTTCACATTCTCTATTGCAAAGATTAATCTTCTCTTTTAAATCTTCACATAGTTCAGCTCTCTCACTATGAGGAGTTACAGCTATAATTTTTTCAGCTTTAGGACATATTATATTTATCATTTCATCTACTTGCTTATCTGCTAAAATCCCTATTATTAATATTAGCTTTTTATAATTAAAATAAATTTCTATACTTTCAGCTAACTTCTTTATACCATCAATGTTATGAGCACCATCAATTACTACTAAAGGATTTCTTTTCATTATTTCTAATCTACCTGGCCATTTAACTTGAGATAAGCCGCTTATTATACTTTTCTTTGTAATATTAACTCCAAGATCTATTAGAGCTTCACAACTATTTATAACAACATTACAATTTTGAACCTGATAGGTTCCTAAAAGTGATAATTTAACATCATAACTGTCTTTTTCTGTTATAACATTTAATTCTTGAATCACAGTATTATCCTTGCAATCTCCTACTTTAGCTAAAGACACATTTTCCCTTTTTACCTTTATAAGTGGCGAATTTTTTTCTTTACAAATGTTCTCTATGACTTTAATCACTTTATCTTCCTGTGGATATAAAACTACTGGAATATTACTTTTTATGATTCCACCCTTTTCAAAAGCAATCTCTTCTAAGGTATTTCCTAAAATATTCATATGATCATAACTTATAGAGCCAATTATAGATAAGATTGGAGTTATAACATTAGTAGAGTCTAGTCTTCCTCCAAGACCTACTTCTACAACAACAAAATCAGCTTTCATTTTATAAAAATATAAAAATCCTGCACAGGTTATTATCTCAAACTCAGTAGGATTACCATAACCTAAAGTAGTTACTTCTTCAACGGCTCTTGAGACATCTGTAACTATACTCGCTATGTCTTCCTTAGGAATATTCTTATTATTTATTTGTATACGCTCTTCAAACTCTTCTATGTAAGGAGATATATAGCATCCTACTTTATACCCACTATGTATTAATATCTTGGTAATCATTGCTGTGGTTGAGCCTTTACCATTAGTGCCTGCCACATGGATAGTTTTAATTTTCTTATGTGGATCTCCAAGGAGTTCTAGTATCTTTTCTGTTCTTTCTAATCCTAGTTTACTTCCGAACTTAGCCGTATCTTTTATATAGTTAATAGCTTCAGTATAATTCATAATAAGCCTCCTGAATTCTAATTTCTCATAACCTATTTTACATCATTACATATCCATACTCAACTATGCCATACTAATAATTCTCAATATATTACAACTTATTCTAATTTTCTTATTTTTTATGACTATAGCTTATTTACTCAAGCTTATTTACTCAGCTAAAAGTACTAAGGATTAATATTCAAGCATTATATTTGTTAGTTAAGGGTACTTAAAAAGGATATCTACAAAGCATAAAACTATAAATATATAGTCTATATGCTTTTAGATATCCTTATCTTTAATAATTAATCAATAATAAAGCTAATTTTTAGATAGAATTTTTAAGTATTCATTATTGTAACTTTTCTATACTCTCTAATACTGAATCATACATTTCTCTGTACTTTTCACCCTTAGCCTTTTCCTCTTCTACAACCTCAGCTGGAGCTTTAGAAACGAATCTTTCATTAGCAAGTTTTTTCTCAACTCTTTCTATTTCTCCTTGTAGTTTAGCTTTTTCTTTGTTTAATCTTTCAAGTTCTTTCTCTACATCTACTAACTCTAAAAGTGGCATATAAATCTCTGCTCCTTTAGAAACTACTGAAACTATATTTTCTGGTGCTTCTTCTTTAGAGTTTAAGATTATAACTTCACTAGCAGATGCTAATTTTTCAAAGTAAACTTTTCCTTCCTTGAAAGCTTCCGCTGCTTCAGTGGCATATATATATGTTTTTGCCTTTCTTGAAGGTGGTACATTCATTTCTGTTCTAGCATTTCTTGTATTCCTTATGGCATCTATAATATAGTTCATATACTCTTCTGCTTTTAAATCCTCTAAATCATCTTCAAATTCTGGCCATTTAGCAATTGTTATAGATTCACTTTCTTTAGTTAGGTGAGTATAAATCTCTTCTGTGATATATGGCATTACTGGGTGAAGTAATTTTAATCCTGAAACTAAAACCTTATTTAGAACATTTAAAGCTACTCCTTTAACTTCTTCATTATCACTATATAATGAAGGTTTAGCAATTTCTATATACCAATCACAGAATTCAGTCCACATAAAGTCATGAACTTTTTGAAGTGCAATTCCAATTTCATATTTTTCTATATTCTCTGTAACCTCTTTAACAATATTGTTAAGTCTTGATAATATCCATCTGTCGGCTACAGAATAGTTTTTACAATCTTTATATTTCTCCATAAGCTCTTCATCATTGTACATCATAACAAATCTTGATGCATTCCAAATCTTATTGGCAAAGTTTCTAGCTGCCTCAACTCTTGATTCATAAAATCTTATATCACTTCCTGGAGCATTACCAGTAACAAGTGAAAATCTTAGAGCATCTGCTCCGTAGTTTTCTATAACCTCTAGTGGATCAACTCCATTATCTAGAGACTTAGACATCTTTCTACCTTGATCATCTCTAACCATTCCATGGAAAAATACCGTTTTAAATGGTACTTCATCCATATTATATAAACCTGAGAATATCATTCTTGCAACCCAGAAGAATATTATATCTCCACCAGTAACTAATGTACTTGTTGGATAAAAATATTTTAAATCCTCTGTGTTACCAGGCCAACCTAAAGTTGAGAATGGCCATAGAGCTGAACTAAACCAAGTATCTAAAACGTCCTTATCCTGCTCTAGATTTGTAGAGTTACACTTACTACAATGAGTCGGTGCTTCTGTTTGAACTATTATCTCCCCACAATCTTTACAGTACCAAACTGGGATTCTATGTCCCCACCATAATTGTCTTGAAATACACCAATCTTGAATATTTTCCATCCAGTTATAATAGATTTTTTCAAATCTTTCTGGAATGAATTTTATCTCTTTTTCTTTTACGGTTTTAATTGCTGGTGCTGCAAGAGTATCCATTTTTACATACCATTGCTTAGAAAGCATTGGCTCAATAGTACATCCACATCTATCATGAGTTCCTACGTTATGACTGTGATCTTTAATCTTAACTAAGTATCCTTGTTCTTCTAAATCTTTTACTATAAGCTTTCTAGCTTCATATCTCTCAAGACCTGAATACTTTCCATAACCTCCAGATATAGTTCCGTTTTCTTCTAAAATCACAACTTCTTCTAAGTTATGTCTCTTACCTACTTGATAATCATTTGGATCATGAGCTGGAGTTATCTTAACACAACCTGTTCCAAATTCCATATCTACATAGTCATCGGCAACAACTTCAATTTCTCTCTCTACTAATGGTAACCTAAGTTTCTTACCAACTAAGTGAGCATATCTTTCATCCTTAGGATTAACTGCTACTGCAGTATCTCCAAGTAAAGTTTCTGGTCTTGTTGTAGCAATTTCAACTACTTCATCACTACCTATTACAGGGTAATTGATGTGCCAGAAATGTCCTCCTTGCTCTTCATATTCAATCTCCGCATCTGAAATAGCAGTCATGCATTTAGGACACCAGTTTGTAATTCTATTTCCTTGATATATAAGACCATCTTTGTATAATTTAACAAAAACTTCTCTAACAGCCTTACTTAAATTTTCATCCATAGTAAAAGCTTCTCTTGTAAAATCAGCAGAACAACCCATTTTTTTAAGCTGAGTTTTTATTCTATCTCTATATTCATCTGTCCATTCCCAAACTTTTTCTAAAAATGCTTCTCTACCAATTTCCTTCTTCTTAATTCCTTTTGCAAGTAAAGCTTTTTCCACTCTTACTTCTGTAGCTATACTTGCATGGTCCTCTCCTGGAAGCCATAATGCGCTATATCCTTGCATTCTCTTAGTTCTTATAAGTATATCTTGAAGAGTATTATCTAAAGCATGACCAAGGTGTAGCTGTCCTGTAATATTTGGTGGTGGCATTATTACTGTGTATGGCTTTTTATTTTTATCTATTTCTGGAGTAAAAAATCCACTTTCTTCCCACCACTTATAAAGTCTTTCCTCAAACTCTTTAGGATCATAATTCTTTGCTATATTGTTGTTTTCATCCATTGTTATTACCTGCCCTTCTATGATTTTATTTTTTTCTTTTAATTTCTTGTTACAATAATTCCAGTGATAAATAGCTATAATGTCCAAAAACTTTAGCTAAACTACTACACTGAATTTAACCTCTAATTTATTTGCATCTTTAATGCTACGCTAAATTAATAGATTAATATCAAATTAATAAAAAAAAGCGCTATCACCCCAAAGGACGACAGCGCGCGTTACCACCTTTATTTCTCAAAATTACTTTTAAGACTCTCTTAATTTTAACGATGAGGAACCACCGTCTCTAGCTACTTAATTTCGCTAAAGCAACTCCGAAGCTACCTTCAAAATACTTCCTATAGAAAACCTTTCAGCCATGGATTTTCCTCTCTTAATAATTCATATTTTTACTCCTCTTCATCACAGTCAATTTATTATATATTATATATATTTCTCTTTTATAATATTATATACAATATCAATCTTTTGTCAATACAAACTTTAAAATATAATTTTCATAAATTTATACGTGTTTATAGTATATTTTAGAATAAAGTGGAAAATATTAAGATAAAGTACTAATTAGGAGGTCTTTTCCTTGAATTATTTTGCACAAGGTAATGATTTATATAAACTTAAGGACTATAAAAATGCTATTGATATGTATAAAAAATCTGCAGAGTTAAAGGAATATGAAGCACCTTCATTTTATAATTCTGCTGTATGTTTTATTAAACTAAAAAACTATAAGGCTGCAATACCTCTTATTCATAGAGCGTTGAATCTGCGAAAGGAAAGTAAATATTATTTCAACCTTGCCTATTGCCATGTAATGATGGACGAAAATAAAAAAGCCCTAAATTATTTTAATACTGCCTGGTCTATAGATAATACAGATATGGAATGTGAAAAGGCCATAAGCCTCATACTAGCTAAATATAAAAAAACAAGCCTATAAGCTTGTTTTTTATATTTTAGCCATCCTTTTAACTTCATAATATAAGCTTTAACTAATCCTAATATAAAAGCTTAGTTAAAGCTTGACTATTTAAATAAAATCTTTAATTCCATTCTCCTGCAATTTTTCTACCTCTATGCTCTGAATTAAAAGTATCATTATCAAAGTAATCCCCTGCATTGTAAAAAGTTGCATCCACATTTACCCATTTATCTCTATCCTTTATATATACTTCATTCCATGAGTGACTAACCCAAGACGTTCCATTATAACCCTCTCCTACAATTAGTCTAACTGGTATATCATTTGCTCTACACATTGCAACATATAAACATGCATAGTCAAAGCATACACCTTTTCCTGTTTTAAAAGTATTTATTGCTCCTGAATTAATCCCTGTAGGTGTGGGATTATTCATAACTTCTTTAGCCTTATCATCGTCATAGATTATAGCATTACCTATCCATTCATATAAAGCTCTTGCTTTATCATAATCATTATCATATTTATTAGTTATACTTAAAGCAGTATTATCTATAACCTCATTAGAACTAATTCCCTCATCTAGGGTTACTCCATTATAAAAAACTATTCCCTGAAGATATCCATTTACATTATCAACTACATTATTTTTCTCATCCACTACTTTAAATGAGTTATCTAATATATTGGGAAAACTTTTAGCTATCTCAGAATCCGTAACAGGCTCTACAATCTTTTCATTAATATAACTATATATGTTAGATGAATTTAACTTACTATCTAATTTTGCATTTTTTAAAAAAATTGATGCATAACTAAGTAGTGCTACTAATATTATCACATAACATATAGCCTTAGGAATTTGAAATACTCCTCCTAATAAAGCTCTAGTACCTCTCCCTGTATTTCTAATACTAGTATCAATAGCCTCTGAAGCTGGATATAAAACAATCCTGCATATAAATTCTATAAGGGCTTTAAATATCTGATAAATCAATAAGAATGTAATTAATAATATTATTCCATTAAATAGCTTAGATTTAGTAATAAGATAAGCAAAGGATGAAGAAATATTAGATGATATATATTCAACTAATCCATATTTATCTAATGTAAACACATCTTTTACTACCACCGTAGTTAATATTATTGAACATACCATTGCTATGGAAGTTAAAACTCCCTTGATGGTAACCACCATGCTTTTACTTTTCGATTTAAATACAGCACCCATTAATACAGGATATATAAATGCTATAACTAATACTAATGAAACAATATTTATATTATATTCCTCTAAAAATTCCATCCTATCCCTCCTTTTCTATCTTGTTATCTTTCTTCTAGGTTTTAATTATAGAAATCTTCACCTTTAATAATCTTGTTCAAAGCAGTTTTGATATCGCTGTAATTATAACCCTTTCTTAAAAGAAAATCCTGTAACTTTTTCTTTATTTTAATCACATCTTCTTCTGATTTACTAAGACGCTCATATCTTTTCTCTGCAACACTGAGAAGTTCATCCCATTGATTTTCCTTAACTTGATCATAACCGTCTTCTGTAAACTCTTCTATATTCTTCTCTTCCCTGATTTCTAATTTATTTACTACTGATTTTATAGTATCAAAATTATATCCCTTAGATATTAAAAAAGTATTAAGTTTACTTTTAATTTTGTTTATATTACCTTCATTTTTACATAGCACCTTAAGTTTTTTTTCCGCTAACTTTAAAGCCACTGCTTCTTCATCCTCAGAAGAAATTTCACTTAGTGTGCTATTTATCATATCCTCAGATATACCCTTTTTTATAAGTTTATATTTAATGTTACCTTTACCTTCAATTCTAATATTTTGTGTTACAAAAGCTTTGGCATAATATTCATCATCAATAAATTTATATTCCTTTAAAAATTCTATAACTCTATCTATGACATTGTCCTCATACTCTTTCTTTTGTAAAAATTCTCTCACTTGAAATTCACTCTTTAGAGCTCTCTCAATATACTTTAAAGTCTTTGTCTTTGCTGTAAGATAATTATCTTCAACTACAACTTTCTTTAGCTCTTCAACATTTATTTCCTTTCCCTTAGCTAAATTATGATAATATACCAATTCACTGCTACATCCAAAGGCAAATTCATCATTTATAAATATATTTACTCTGTTATCCTTTTTCTTTTGAGCCTCAATCTTCGTAATTACTTTACTCACTGTTCTTCCTTCCCATCATCTATAGAAATCAAAACTCCTTACTCCTTATCACTTAGAAGCACATGAATAGTAGGCTTATTTAATACTTTTTTAGCCACTTCATACAAGTCTTGAGCTACTATATCATTTAAATTCTCCATATCTTCATTAAATTGATATAAATTCTCATCTTCCATAGCCTGATGTACTACATAATTCCCTAAATCTGATGAGTCCTCTAAAGTAGAAGCTATAGCAGTCTTAAACACCTTTTTCATTAAATTTATAGTATTGGCATCAAATACAATTATTTCCTCTTTAATCTTTTCTATACACTGATTTATAGTTTTTATAGTTGCATCTACATCCTCTGGAGCTACTGCTGCATAAATATATAAAGTATTCAAGTTATGTGTTAAATCAAGACTTGTATATATATCATAGGCAAGTCCCCTGTCTTCCCTAAGTTCTCTAAATAATATAGAGTTAGAGCTCTCTCCAAATTTATGATTTAATATTCTTAATGCTAATTCCTCCCTCTTTGATAGATCATTAAAAGTATATAAATATACTATTGTACTTTGCTCCATATTATCTCTATGAGTAATCTTAAATTTTTCTTTATTTTTTTCAAAATCTAAAGTAGGTTTATCTACCTCTTTTCTTTGCCACTCCTTAAAATATTTCTTAGCCAAATCTATTACATATTCATGGTCATAAGAAGACACCACTGTTATCACTGTATTATTAGGAACATAGTTATTATCGTAATATCTAATTAAATCTTCCCTGTTGATTGACTTTACAATATCTTCTTTTCCTATTACATCAATCTTTAATGGGCTATGTGTAAAAGCCATATCATTGATTTTTTGGAAAGATAGATCTTCTACATCATCCTTACCACTTCTTAATTCTGCTAGTATTACACCTCTTTCCTTCTCAATGTGTTCTTCTAAAAAAGTAGGATGTTGAAGTAATTCACTAATTAATTCTAAACTTTCATCTAATTCTTCGTTTAAAGTAGTTGTATTAAAAACAGTGGACATATAATCTGTGTAAGCATTATACTCTCCACCCAAATTTTCCAAATCACTATTTAATTTTTCATTATCTCTATTAACAGTTCCTTTAAAAAGCATATGCTCTATAAAATGGGATATCCCTCGCTCTTGCTTTCCTTCACAAACTGCTCCAACCTTAACCCCTATATTTAAAGAAGCTATTTGAGTTTCTTTTTTTATAGTAATTAATCTAAGTCCATTTTCCAAATATGTTTCTATTGTATCAAATAAAAATTTTTTCATATATTCTCCTTACTTTAAAATCTCTATATATAATTATACCTATAATTTTAATTATATCTACACATAATATAATATATGATTTTCTATAAATGTAGTAGAGTTTTATATTTCCACCTGTACAATTTTTCTCGTACTTCAATATACCCAGTGATAAAATTTCAGTTTACAATTGCTATTATAAGTATACTATGTTACTATTAGATGTATTTAAAGAAAAAAGAGAAGAGGAATATGAATGATAAAAACTAAATTTGAAGAACTTGGACTAAAGGATTCCATATTAAAGTCTATAAATGACTTAAACTTTGAAAATCCTAGCGATATACAAGAAAAAAGCATTCCTGTAAGTTTACAAGGTTACGATATAATAGGTCAAGCGCAAACAGGAACTGGTAAAACCCTTGCCTTTGGAGCACCTATTCTTAGCAATATGGGTCCTAAGGGTGGAGCTATCCAAACCTTAATATTAGCTCCAACAAGAGAATTAGCTATTCAGGTTAGCGAAGAACTTTTGAAATTATGTAAGTATGAAAAATATAAGATTCTACCAATTTACGGTGGCCAATCCTTTGACAGACAACTTGCTGCTCTTAAAAGAGGAGTAGATATTGTAGTTGGAACCCCTGGTAGAATATTAGATCATATTAACAGAAGAACATTAAAACTTCAAAATGTTAAATTCCTAGTTTTAGATGAAGCTGATGAAATGTTAAACATGGGATTTATAGAGGATATAGAAAGTATCCTATCTAACTTAAATGAAGAAAGACAAACGCTTTTATTCTCTGCTACAATGCCAAGACCAATAAAAAACCTATCAAAAAATTACATGAAACCCGATACTCAACATATTGTAATAGCTAAAAAATCTATGACTGTATCTAAAATACAACAATCATACTTTTTAGTTAACTCATCTAATAAATTTGATTCACTTTGTAGAATTTTAGACGTAGATAATCCAACTACAACAATAATGTTCTGTAAAACTAAAAAAGGTGTAGATGAGCTAGTTGATTCTTTACATGGTAAAGGCTATAGTGTTGAAGGTATGCACGGAGATATGAAACAAAGCCAAAGAATGAATACCTTAGCTAAATTCAAAAACGGACAATTGCATTTCCTTGTAGCTACCGATGTTGCAGCTCGTGGAATCGATGTTGAAGATGTTACTCATGTTATTAACTATGACTTGCCACAAGATATAGAGTCTTATGTGCATAGAATAGGAAGAACTGGTAGAGCTAATAAAGAAGGTATTGCTTATAGCTTTGCTTCAAGAAAAGAAGTTTCTTTTATAAGACAAATAGAAAATCATACTAAAAGTAAGATAGTAAAAAAAGACATTCCTACTTTAGCTGATATATTCTCTGCTAAGTCTGGAAGCTTAATAGAAAATATTGGAAATGTATTACAAGAAGACTCATACAACACCTTCTTACCTATGGCTAAGGAACTAATAAATGAGTATGGTGCTGAAGACGTTACTGCTTCTTTACTTAAACTAATGTTTGATAAAGAATTAAATTGTAACTACGCTGAAGAATCTGTAGAAGCAGATGATACAACAAGATTATTCTTATCTATTGGTAAACTTGATAAAGCTAGAGCTAAAGATGTTATTGAATTTTTAGATAACACTGCTGGTGTTAAAGGTAAGGAGATTGGAAGAATTGATATCCTTGATAAATTCTCCTTCGTTGATGTACCTAGCAATCTTGTAAATATAATATTAGAAAATTCTAAAGGAAAAATGTTTGGTAAGAGAAAAGTAAACATTGAAATATCTAATAAAAGAAAATAAGCTTACATCTAATATATAACTAAAATGCGGTATTCCACTTAATACTGCATTTTTTATTTTTTGTTTGAAATCTGGTATACCTCCTAGTGATATAATGTTAAAATATAGTAAATAGTATTTTAAAAGGAGGATATATGAAGATTCTAAATAAAATTTTTTTAATATTATTACTAATTTCCTGTGTTCTTCTAAGTGGTTGTAATGATAATGCTAAATATGAAGATGCTTGCCCCTTCAATGAAGGACTAGCTGCCGTTAAACTTAGAGATCTCTGGGGATTTATTGATACAGAAGAAAATCTAGTTATAACCCCAACCTATGACGAAGCATATGCATTTTATAATAATATAGCCCTAGTAAAAAAAGATGGTCTTTGGGGTGCCATTGATAAAAAAAATAATGTGATAATTCCATTTAAATACGAAGAAGCTAATCTTGTATCTGATACTCTTATTTCTGTTAAAAAGGAAAATAAATATGGTTGTATAGATTTAAAAAACAATATAGTAGTTGACTTCATCTCTGATTCTCCAATCTCACTATATAAATACAATAATGAAAATATAGCTACAATAACAAAAGATAATCTCCACGGTTTTATAGATTTAGATTCTAATTTGAAAGTAGAACCTAAGTATAGTAGTGTAATGCCTATACTCAATAATAATTCTATGGTTTATCTTGAAAGCAATGAAAAATTTGGTTTTGTAAATCTAGATAGTAAAACTATAGTAGAACCTAAATATCCTTGTCACTTAAACTTTAATGATGATATGTCTCCCGTATATATAGATGGAAAACTTGGTTATATAAATACTGAAGATGAACTAGTAATTGATCCTATTTATGAAAATGCTGACCCATTTTACAATGGACTAGCTGTAGTGCGTCTTAATGGTAAAGCTGGATGTATAGACAAGAGTGGTAATGTCATTGTTCCTTTTATATATGATTATATAAATTCTTTTTTTAAAAATGATATATCCATAGTTTCCTTAAATAATAAAGTTGCTCTTATAAATAATAAAGGAGAATTACTCTTCGAGCCTAAGTTTCAACAAATTGAACTAAACTCTGAAAATGATATGTTTGCTGCTAGCTATGAAGATGAAGATGGAAACTATAAAAAAGTATTTATAAATAAACAGGGCGAAATTATACTTAGTACAGATTATACAGAAATTTATCCACTTTTCTACGGCTTTGCTTCAATTTATAAGTCAAGTAAGTGTGGTATTTTAGCTTCTAACGGCATGGAGATAGTTCCTCCTATTTATGATGAAGTCCTTCCTATGGATTCATTAGGAAATAATTTTCAAGTATGTCTAGGTGGTAAATGGGGAATTATCGATAAAAATCAAAAGGAAATCTTAAAATGTGAATATGATACTATTGACTCTTATCCCGAAAATATGTTTATAGTAACTAAAGATAATAAATATGGGCTTCTTAACAAATCCTCTAACAAATTTACAGATACCATATATGATGAAATTAAATTTTCTTATGAGGATAATGCTCCTATAGCTGTAAAATTAGATACTCAGTGGTTTTATATTGATAAGAATGGTAATAAACTAAAGTAACTTTTAAATCATAGTTATATGTAATATTTTATAATTATACTAATGCTTTAAAGAATATATAAGTTTTAAAGGATGAATGATGGATATAGTTATTATGCATCCTTTTCATATCTCTCGAGTGCTCTCATAAAGTTACCTTCTACTAATTCACTTAACTTTTCAATAATCTTGTGAGAATCTTCCTTCATTCCACCATTCATCCATTGAATTACCAAGCCTGTAAATGCTAAAGTATAAAAATTTGCAATAAACTTCTTATTATCTTCTGTAACCTTCATACTTTTGGAAACTTCATTAACTACTCCAATAATTAAATCATAAGTAACTGTGTAAAGATATAAATCTAGGTGATTTTTTCCTAAGGAATTTAAAGTATTTATACAAAATCTTCTATTGCTTTCTATATAGTTGAAAATCTTTTGAAATCCATCAGTCCAAGTGCTATAACTTCTATATTGTGATATACTTTCCACAGCTTCAGTTTCATAAATCCACTCTAATAAATTGTATATATCTTGAAAATGATAATAAAATGTTTGTCTATTTAGTCCACAGTTATCAACTATATCTTTAACAGATATTTTATTTAAAGATGTAGAATTCATTAATTCCTTTAAAGATTTAGCTAATGCTTTCTTAGTTATTATTGAATTTGACATAGGTACCTCTTTCCTCCCTATGGATTTTTTCATCGTTATATTTACTATACATTATATTATCATTTTATTCCATTAATTTTCTATTACCGCTTTTTAAAGCTTGTAAATATTTCTACAATAATAAAGAGCTATCTTAAAATTAGTTCAACATTATATGAAGTTGACCAATTTAAGATAGCTCTATGCTTTATAATATTATATGTTATAATTAAGTCACAATAATATTATAAATATTTTCTTTTATTATATTTTATTGTTCTATTACTTGATGAGCTCCAACTTTCACAAATTCTTGAGCATCAGTATTGATAAGTTTCTCCATCCAATCATTACCTGCATTTGTAGGAACAGTAACTCTAACTGTCATTTTAATAAAGTCTCTAACTTCCATTCCATTTTCATATACTCTATTAGGGACATTTGGATCTATTTGTGCGTGACCATGTTGAGAAGTAAAGTTTACCATCTCTAGGTTTAACCCATCAACTAAATTAGGATTAAATTGCACTGTTGTATCTGCTTTTAAAGTTCCGTAATTAGCAACTATTATGTCTCTTTCAAAAGTATCTCCTGGCTTAACATTTTCAAAGCTTAATGTCTTTCCCCCATCTTTGTCAACTACTTCTGTAACTTTTGATGTAGCTCTCCAACTATCGGCATTAGCATCTGTAGCCCAATATGCTTTTACATCTAGTTTACCCATTGTAATGTTTACTTCATTTTTTAATGAATCACTATCAGTAAAATAAGCATAAGTACCATATCCTCCTACCCCTGTCGTAATTGCTGCTGCCATTAATAATGACACAATTTTAATTTTAGTTTTCAATTTAAATTCCTCCCATAAAATATAATATTTATTATATAATGGTGTGGATTCACTATTAACTCCATATTCACTAAGTGACCATATACAGTGAATACTTCTTCGCTCCCTTTATAAACCTTTTGAAAATATAAAATTAAATTTTTAATAATACTAATAATAATGTTGACTATTCAATACTTTTTTTCTTTATTCTAAGCAACTTAACTTCTTTAAATATTTCCTTTAAAATATAGTACATAGTTATTATCCAAGCCAAAGCTAAAAATTGGATACTTTGCATTTTACTTATTATAAATCCACATTTAGGTATTTTGAAACAATACCTAGATATTATCTGGCTAGCACTTACTTGTTTCTCATCATTGACTTTATTATCATCACCCTTAGTAGTAAAGGTAGTTCCATTTTCAGCACTTTCAACTATTCTATGTGTTACTAACATGTTTCCTACTTTAAATGTAATAACGTCCCCAACTTTAAGTTTAGATGTATCTTTTATCTTAGCTCCAATTATTAAATCCTGTGAGTAAAACTCTGGATTCATACTTTCTGATAATACATTTAAATAAGTATAGCCAAGTATACTTGGTACATATTCCTCATCGACTCTTATTTTTAAGCTTTGAATTACAATCGTAAACAATAATATAATTAATACACAACACACTGTTTTTTTTGTATACTTAAATATTTTTTTTAAAATATCCTTATTATGTTGTTTTCTTTTTTCTTTTTTCATTATTATTAATTTCCTTTCTCCCATAAAATAATTTCAATAAACTATTAAATATGAATACTTTAACTGGAGTAGGTTAACTACTTACTCTATTTATTCAAAAGAACTCATTCAAGAATAATATTTACAAATTTACAAATAATGTATTTACATATTTATGTTACCTTTTTATGTCATTATTGTCAATACATCTCTAGTGTTATAATATTTAAAAAAATAAAAAGTTACCCCTCCACAAAAGTTTCAAGGTAACTCCTTCACGTATCTAATAATATTTAAAATATATAAGTTATGAATCTATTACTTACTTTATAATATTACCATCACTTGTAATAGTAATCTCAGTATAAGGTACAATTACCTCTGAAGCAAGCATTGCTTTTTTAACTGCCGAAACTATTCCTGAGCAGCATGGTACTTCCATTCTAACTACAGTTATACTCTTTATATTGTTCTTCTTAAGTATTTCAGTTAATTTATTCTTATAATGTTCATTGTCATCAAGTTTTGGACATCCTATTACTGTTATTTTATCTTTCATAAAGTCTCTATGAAAATTTCCATAAGCATAAGCTGTACAATCTGCTGCTATTAATAAGTTAGCATTATTTAGATATGGTGCACTTGTATTTATTAAATTCAATTGTACTGGCCATTGCATAAGTTCAGAGTTATTTTCAGTAGTACTCTCTCTTTTCTTAGGCATAGTTTCCATAGCAATTATTGGTTTTTTCTCAATGGTTTTAGCCATGGTTCCTGGACATCCACATGGAAGTTTTTCTTCTTTATTTATATGATTATCTTTAATTTCTTTAGGTTTATTATCCAACTCTAAAATTCTTGCCTTTACTGCATCATCATCATACTCATCTGCTTCTCTTTCTATAATCTCTATAGCTGCTGTCGGACAATTAGGTAAGCAATCTCCTAATCCATCACAATATATATCACTAACAAGCTTTGCCTTTCCGTTCACTAGTTCTATAGCTTTTTCATGACAAGCCGTAACACATAATCCGCAACCATTACACTTTTCCTCATGGATCTTAATTATCTTTCTCTTCATAACAAATCCTCCAAACCTATTATTTAATCTTAATTAGCATATTTTCCAAAATAATTATTATTTTATTATACTTACCTTTTATTTACTTTCAACAACGCATTTAAAATAAACTATTTTTACTATAGCTTAATTATAACTATATTTCCATAATAGGTCTGTAACTTTTGTTACACATTTGAGATTTTTATTAAAAATTATTTATACCAAAAACAAATTACGTATTGATAGTTATCTACTGTACTACCATTTGTAAGTTCGAATAAATTATCTATAAGTGAATTTTCCAGTCCTTTTTCATAAGGTGAATTTTTGCCATTCAACTTAAATAAAGTGAACTTTTCTAACTTTAACTTTTCTATATCCTTCTCTGGAATTACTATTTCACTAGATGATATAGGTATAGATAGTACTTTAAGGTTTCCCTTATCCTCTATAAATTTGGCTAATGTAATTGTTTCTTCTCCATTATACTTTATATTTTCTCTGAAAATATGTGCGGTACCAAATTGTCCATAGTATTTCCCCTTAGGATTTTCATTATATATCCTTATAAAATTATCATAGATTAAATCATCTCTATATTCGCTTTGATTTTTCATATATTTTATAGTATTCATCATACTATCTAGATTACTTTTAAATTTGTTAAAGTTATCTCCAAAGAAAGCTTTATATACTTCTGCATTATTGTTTATATCATTATTTAAATTTACTAATATTGTAACTATTGCTTCATCGTCTTCTACATTGTTACTAAGTATATTTTTAAAATCATTTATTTTCTTTTTCATTCCCTCAGCTGGTTCTTTGTTAGGAATCAAGTTAACCATTTCGTTTAAAGTATAATTAACTTGAAAATCTATATCAATACCGAAAGCTTGTATTTTTTTATCGTTAGGTAACGTTTTATTATAATTATATAGCTCTTGCCAGAATTTATAGTAATCATCACCACCATAGCTAGGATCAGCATTTCTTACTACTTCTATTGCCTCTTTAAGCATCTCCTCATCACCATTTTGAATATATTGATTTAATTTGCTAACTATACTATACTGTAATTCACATATTAAATACCTAACACCTTCTTTTTGATTTAAATATTTTAACATTTCAATACTTATCTTTTCATTTCCTAACATTCCATGATTTTCACCAGTAAAAAATATATCATATTCACTACTATCATCGATTAACTTAAAGGTATTACTTATCCCTTCTTCAGTAAAATCTGCTGTTTTATAGTTATCTGCTAAATACTTATCTACTGGTTTAACTTTATAAAAATTTGAATAAGCATAATACCCTAGTAGAATAACTACAATCATAACCGTAATAATAATACTACATTTTTTCCCCTTCATTTTTAATCCCCCCACTTATGGAAATAATAAATTGATTTTATTATTTTCATACTACTAATTTTTTTCTTTTTATTTGTTTTACTTTGCAATAATTAGACAAGTACTGATTTTTTTATGAAACAATTATCATTTACACATTATTTAAAATAAATATAATATATACTTTTTCATTAACTAAATTTAATTTTATTATAAGTTACTCATTTCTAAAAATATACATAATATGCACGCAAAGGGAAAATTCATACATGAAATTACATATATAATTCAATCTTTTTACGATTATTCACCATAATTTTACTAATATGGTTAATTATTTGCAATTTGTCATCTAATAAAACCAATTGTTAAACAACCTCAAATAAAAATAGCGGTATCAAAGCAACTCATAAACACTTATAAAATATTGAGCTTACTTTAAAACAGCCATTTTTAATTTATCTTACTAATTTCCTTGTTAAGGTACCTATTCCAACCCCCATCATGATTACTCCAATTATCATCTCCGTATTTGCTACTATAAAAGATGCTGGTATTGGCGTTTCATTATCAGATCCTAGTCCTGTAAATACCTCAACACTTATATTTATACATTGATTTGCTTGACTAAGAAATTCATTGAAGCTTTTGGGTAACCCTATACCCCACCAATAGCTAATTATTTCTTTTTCTGAAGAATATCCAAGAATAATATACATAACTGCAAAAATTAATATTAAAACTAAAGAGCTTATTAATGGATATAATATTCGTTCTCCATATCCACAGGTAAACCAATAAATATAAGATGATATTTTAGGTAATACCTTTTTTAAACTCTTCCTTTGCATATTCCTGCATAGATAATAGTATTCTCCAAAGTTGTTTTTAAGATTATTTTCATTGAATTTATTTGCAATAGTTTCATATACAGTATATATTCCTTCATACTCTGTCTTTGTCTTTTTTTTAGGCTCAATTTTATCGAAGAAAGTTTTGGGATCTAACATACTTTTTGTCTTATCATTAAACTCTAAGTCCTCAATATAGGTTGATATTATTTTTCCGCCAGATAAATCCACATCCATTAAATCAATCATTTTCATATAAGAATTTATAATTATAACATTGGACATGTCTGTAAGCTCAAAGGATGTATCTTTAAGTTCACATCCATCAATAATTAAATAAGTAATATTAGAGTTTAAAAACTTACAATATAAATTACATCTTTCAAAGGTACATGATAAGTTATCCTTCTTATTCAAGGATGGTACATTATTAATTTCTTCTAAAATCATAGTACAATTTTCAAAAATTACTCCTCCTCCTCCAAAGTCACATTCTATAAATTTACATGCTATAAAGGTGCAATTCTTAAATTTTATATTATAAAATTTACATTTTATAAACTCAGTACATACAATATTCTTATCAGCAATCTCTAAAAAATCTCCTTCATTTTCAGTTTTAGAATTATTTATAGTTCTATCTTCAATAGTTCTAAAACTATACTTTCCATCTGGTTCAATACTAATTTGGCTTTTATCATTTTTTATTTGGCTAAATAATTTCTTGTTATTTTCTATTCTTTTCTGTAGTTCTGCTTTTCCTTTAAACACTTCTTCCTTAAAATTTATATAAGGCATAAAAGTCTCCTCCTTTTAAAATCTGCTATTTTTTTGTACACTGACACTACTTAGTATGATATCTTTATAAAAATTTACTCTCATCTTTGTATATTCATTTTTATATTTCATCATTCTGATTCTCCCAAGAAACAATAAAAAAACTGTATCAGCCCTAATTATATGAGTTTAATTCTTCTACTCTTATAATTACAAGATTGAAACAGTTTATTTCAAATTCTACTTCTTTATAGTTTTAAGTTTTTTCTTACATAGATATGCTGCTATTATTGCCGTTGCTGGTACCGTTAGAATTATTCCAATAGTTCCTGCAACCCCCTGAATCAGTTCAGTACCAAGTATATCTAAATTCAGTAATCTATTGGCTGGCAT
>Ga0213825_1000602_pt1 | contig 26118 bp, 26 predicted proteins | sample MC6MC0900MG_FD_179896 | JGI IMG/M metagenome (GOLD analysis project Ga0213825, IMG submission 179896) | Enriched soil aggregate microbial communities from Iowa State University, Ames, United States - MC6-MC0900-MG | ecosystem: Environmental > Terrestrial > Soil > Unclassified | place: USA: Iowa... | reverse complement strand
CGCTCGGAGACACACGTTTGCGCACAGAAACAGCGGCTTTGGCAGCTTGCCTCGAAACCTCACTAATCAATAGATAAATCTGTACGATAAAAGATCAATGTGAATCTAATCTATTTCGGATAGATGAGATCCAACATTGATTAAATGCTATTTCTATTATTTTGCGAGCTCAGCATCTATGATCTGGATTTCGGAGTTTCCTTTAAGAGGATCCTTTGTAAAAATCATCTTTCCTTTTAGTTTGATAGGATCTTCAGAAAATTTAATTGCCGTACCCTTTAAGGTTACTTCTACCATAGGCGGGATCCCGTTTGAGCCACAAAACTGACATTGCATAACAGGTAACACAGACATCATAAAGTTCTTGTGATTACGGCCACTATGTAGTGGTACCATATAACCCGGTAATTCGACCACTTTGTTTTCAAGTGCTTTGAGCTCTTTTGGATAAAAGGGAGTATAAACCTTTTTCGCACCATTATAGGTTACCTTGTAAGCCATTTTATCAATGGCATCCCATGTTTTGTTCATCATGGGCGTATGATCAGGTACATCGGGATTATTACCGATCTGTGCCTGTGCTTGTATAAAGAAGCATATAAATGCAAATGCTGTAATAATTTGTTTCATCTGTTTAATTTTTTGTAGTTGCGATGAAGCGATTAGATTTATTCTGTATGATGAATAAATCATAATGGTTTCATCTGTTTTAGTATTGAGTATATTGTATTGCGTACTGAGATTTTGCCGAAGCAAATCCAGAATTTATCTTGTATATGCTATTCTTACGTTTTTTAACTCCAATACCCAGTCGTCCTATTTGTTTGATAAAGTACCGGCTATACTTGTCCTATACGCTTTCACAGCGGGGATCAGCGCTGCTAGCACGCCGATGAGGCAAGCAACAAGCAAAAATACCAATTCTTTTGGATGTAGCCTAAAAGCTTCGATAAAGTCAGCACTTTGGCTCGTTTGGTTACTGATATAATATAATGCCAGATGTGCCAATAACAGCCCGACCAGTCCGCCCACGATTGTTATGGTCAGGCCCTCCAATAGGACAATGGTAAATAATTTTCCTTTAGACGCACCGAGTGTACGCATAATGGCCAGATCATATTTACGTTGTTTCAGCGCATTGTAGAGGTTAATAAATACACTCAGCCCAGCAATGAGCATGATGACATAAGCAAGGATCGCTAAAGAATCTATTCCTACGCCTAGGAGTGAAAACAGACGTGTACTTTCCATAGCCGGAGAAGCTGCTTGCATATCTGTTTGTTGGTCGATCATTTTAGGCAATATACCGATAGCTGCCGGTGACTGGTATTTTATTAAAATAGCTGTTATTTCAAGACCATTTTGTTTTACCATATCAGCGCCAATGGATTTGACAAATACCCCTTCCTCTTCGTGTTCGTGGTCATCATGATCGTGATCATGATGTTCTTTTTCATTGGTTGCCACTTGTCCGGTAGAATTTTCCGGTAAGTCTTCTCCATGGTGATGTAAATGTGCTTTGACTGTTTCCTGACGGTCTTCTTCCCGTTCACGTTGTTCTTTTTGTGCTGCGGTTTCGTTATCAGCATGAGCATGGGCGATACCATGAACATCCCAGACGCTCTCGAGATTGGTCAATATGAGGTTATCGGTTACATTGTTATTTTGTTTTAGAATACCTACGATGGTAAAAGGATGTTCGTCGTGACTATGGCCATCCTTGCTGAGTCCATGGGAGCTGTTGATCTGGTCACCTATTTTCAAATGGTGCTTTTTTGCGACCTGCTCACCGATAACGGCTTCAAAGTCTTTTTGCCAGATGCGGCCTTCATTTATTTTGGTATTATAGATGGTCAGAAAAGAAGAGTCCGTCCCCACAATTCGATGTCCCTTAAAGTTATCACCTAATGACAAGGGGACCGCTAGTTGAACAAGCGGGTTTTGGCGTAGGGGTTCGAGTTCATCCAAAGGTATATTTCCAGTTGGGTTGTCGATATGATATACGCTGGATAAGATCAATTGAAGTGGGCTACCCTTAGCTCCGACAACAAGATCAATGTTCCTGCTATTATTGTCAAGTTGTTTTTCAAATGTATCACCTGTGATAGAAAGCACAGCTAAGATGGAAATTCCAAAAGCCGTCAGCAAGATACTAAGAAAGACAGAGCCAAATTGTCTACTTAAATTTTTCCAAACCAACTGTATCGTATTCATAACAAATTCTAAAGCTAAAAGGGTGAATGACTATATGACGTATTCAATTATTTTAAGATATACATTTTTGAGAACTGATCTCTAATCCGTTTGTCATGTGTGGTGATCAAGAGGGTTGAGCCGGCGGTATCTGCAATATCCAAAAGTAGTTCCAGCACACGATTTGTATTGCTGTCATCCAAAGCAGCTGTGGGTTCGTCCGCGATGAGCAGGGCAGGCTTATTGATCACACTACGAGCAATCGCGGCACGTTGTAATTGGCCACGACTTAATTCATTCGGATAAGCCGCAGTTTTGTGATCCAGTTGCAGTTGTTTCAAGACCTGATGAATCTGATTCACATCCACCTTTTTTCCTGCAAGGGACTGTGCCAATTTGATATTTTCCAACAAAGTTAAATTTTTGAGAAGGTGTGCCTCCTGGAATATAAAACCGATATATTGAGATCTGAATTTGTCTAGTTTGCTATTAGATAATAGGGAAAGATCCTGATTATTAATTTTTACGTGCCCTGTTGCGGGTTTAGATAAGCCGCCCAACATGTTCAGCAAGGTTGTTTTTCCAGTTCCTGAATCGCCCAATAATAGCGTGTGCTGTCCTTTCTCGATGTGGATGTCCGGAAATGCGATGCTTTTAGCATTCGTATATTGGAATGTTAGCTGTTCAGTAGATACGATCGGGTTGCTCATATGCTCAAAAATTGAAAATCTATTCAAACTTAGAGAAATTGCTTTGTATATGCAATATAATTGCAATAATAAGATCATTCTCGGCATTTCGTCTCACACAGAGGTGATACTTTTTCTGATAAAACCTAATATCGTCCCTAATATGTTAATAACTTTTCGGCTTAATAATTTTATTACACTATGTTAATCAGAAAAGGCCCGTTTTTGAAAAAAATCCTCGTTTCATTACTATTGAATAGGTTTTGCTGATCGAGTACATAATAAATTAACATACTATTGATTTATTAATAACATGTAGTGCATATGTAGTTAACATTACCTCAGTTAATTTGTAGTGTCAAAAAAAACAAATCATGAGAAAGAAATTTTTACCAATCTTCGGCGCATTAGCAGTAAGTTTAGCTACTGTAGGTTGTAGCAGCGATGATCCGATTAGTCCCGGCCCTGAGCCGAAACCAGAGCCAGGAAAGGATATCGTGAAGTCGGGTATTTTGAAATCCAACGAAACATGGACAGCCAACAATATTTATGTATTAGATGGTCGTGTCGTAGTAGATGAAGGTGTAACATTGACAATTGAACCAGGAACTATCATAAAAGCGGAAGATGGCCAAGAGGCTAATGCGACAACTTTAATCGTGGATCAGGGTGGTAAATTGATTGCAAACGGAACAGCTGATAAACCCATTATCTTCACAAGCGTAAACGATCAGATCAAAGTGGGTGAGAAAAAGAGCACATTGAAACCAAGTGATGCTGGACAATGGGGCGGAGTAATCTTATTGGGTAAAGCACCGATTTCTGTAGCGGCGTCTTCAGGTAAAGGCTATGTAGAAGGTATTCCTGCCGGTTTAAGCTATGGCGAATTCGGAGGTACGGATGCTGCTGATAATTCAGGGTCTTTGAAATATGTGTCAATCCGTTACAGTGGAACTGTTGTGGCAACGAATAGTGAGATCCAGGGCTTGACTTTGGGTGGTGTGGGTAACGGCACAACTATCGAAAATATTGAAATTTTCTCCAATAAAGATGACGGAATCGAGTTTTTCGGAGGTACAGTGAATGTGAAAAATGTCGTTGTGTACGGACAGGAAGATGACGGTTTGGATATTGACCAAGCTTACGCAGGAACAATTGACAATGCTCTTGTGATCCAGACAGAAAAATCTGATTCAGGACTTGAAATTGATGGTCCTGAAGGTAATGCAGTAGGTGCATTTACCTTAAAAAATATCACGATTAATATGAGTAATCTTGCTGGTAAGAAAATTGCAGATTTCCGTGATGGTGCAACTGGTAAATTAGAAAATGTTTATGTAAGTAACATCAATGCCGATGGCAATGTCGTGAATGTTAATGATGAGAAATCAATTATTTCATTCAACGGTGGCAAGATAGGTCTGGCAAGATGGGAGATGGTATTACCAACCGGCAAAACAATCGCCAACTTGTTAACATCTAAAGGAACAACTGCTATAGACGCAACTAAATTTACAAGTAATGCAATCGGTGTTACTGCAGGCTCACAAACAGTAGGTGCCAATATTTCAGCATTTGATTGGACATTTACAAAAGCTAGTGATTTATTGAAATAATCTAAATCATATATATCCACCTTTCGATAGCAGGAAATTAGTCGAAAGGTGGATTTCCCTAAAATACACACATCAATCCTATCAATCAAAAATTAATGAACAAGCTATTTTCGGTTTTACTGTTTGTTTTAGCAGTAATTCCAACCCTATTATTTGCACAAAATGGTAAAATTACAGGCGTCATTAAGGAAGAAGGTTCTAATTCTCCTTTAGCCGGCGTAAGTGTGGCCATCATTGGTGCTTCCCAAGCTACCAGTTCAGACTTTGAAGGGGACTACACATTAGAGGTAGCTCCTGGGACTTACAAAATTGTTTTCAGTTATGTAGGTTACCAAAAAAAAGAAATTACAGATATTAAAGTAGAAGCTGGGAAATCAGCTATTGTAGATGTTAATCTGACTTCTACAGATAATAAAATAGATGAGGTAGTCATCACGGTTTCAGCCCGAAAAAACACAGAACAATCGATCTTGAATATGCAGAAGAGCTCGGGGGTGGTAATGGACGGTTTGTCCTCACAAGCGATTCAGCGTTCAGGAGCAAGTAATATAGCATCTGCCGTCCGGGTAGTTCCAGGTGTGTCAGTTCAAGAAGGTAAATATTTATATGTCCGTGGACTAGGGGATCGTTATACCAAGTCTATTCTGAATGGTGTCGATATTCCGGGCTTAGACCCCGATAAGAATACCGTTCAAATGGATATATTTCCTACAGGGGTATTGGAAAATATTATCGTCATGAAAACGGCTTCTGCCGAATTGCCGGCGGATTTTACGGGCGGTGTAATTGATATTGTTACAAAAGATATTCCGGCACAAAGGAATCTGGGGGTTTCTGCATCTCTGGGATATAATCCTAATGCGCATTTTAGAGATGATTTCGTTAGTTACAAAGGAAGTAAAACAGATTTTTTAGGGTATGACTATGGAGATCGGAATCTTCCTGTTAAAAAGGATTATAACATTCTAAACCCAGTTACCTCAGAAAATAGAAAAGCGGTGGAGCAAGTTGCCCGTGCTTTTGACCCTACTATGGCTGCACGACGTCAATCAAATAATACACCTGACCTAAGTTTGGGAATAGATTATAGCAATCAATTTAAGATTGGAGAAGATAAACTTGGTGTAATAGGGTTGTTGAACTATAAACGTACAAGCATGTTTTATAAAGGGTTCCAAAATGGAATCTATCAAAAGCCGAACCAGACTGATGATAGCCCTGAACTGAGAGCAGATAAAACAACTATAGGCGATTTAGGTGAACAAAATGTGCTATTGTCAGGGATGCTGGGGTTGAACTATAAGACGGCTAAATCTAAATATACATTAAATGCTTTACGTATACAAAGTGGAGAATCGAGAGCGGCAATCTTCAATCAAACTACGCAGATTTCGAACTCCAATGAAACCATGCGCCATACCTTGGAGTATACTGAACGTGCCATCACAAATCTATTGTTAAGTGGTAAGCATAGTAATGAGAACGCAGATTTTATCACCGAATGGAAATTATCACCGACTTGGGTAAAGGTAAATGACAAAGACATGCGCCAAACGACCTTTGTGTTGAACAGCAGCGGAAATTATGTCATCAATACCGATGCAGGTCTCCCAATACGTTTTTGGAGATACTTGGATGAATTCAATGGAGTCTCTAAGTTAGACTTTACCAAAAAGTTGAATTTATTCGAGCGTGAATCATCGTTTAAATTTGGAGGTCTGTATAGCTATAAAAAGAGAGATTATCGTATTAACAATTATAGTATAGAATACCGTAACAACAATAAGGATGTAACCAATGGTGACCCTAATGGTTTCTTAAACCCTGAAAATGTTTATGATGCTACTACAGACCAAGGTTTTTGGGTAAGAGGTAACTATCAAGCTTCAAATACATTTGAAGCGTCACAACAGACAGCGGCCGCTTATGCCTCATTGGAAGTGAAACCTATGGAAAAGTTGAAAGCTATTATAGGCTTGCGCGGTGAAAATTATACAACCATTTTTACAGGGGAGAATGTTGACGGACTGAAATATGATAAGGTAAAAACCATCAATAAATTTGATCTATTTCCCTCGTTGAATTTGATCTATAATACGTATACTAATCATAATTTAAGAACATCTTATTCACGTACAGTAGCAAGACCATCATTTAAGGAATTATCTGTCGTTCAAATATATGATCCATTAACGCAAATACGGTTTTTGGGAAATTTGGAATTGGTTCCAACTTATATCAATAATATAGATGTCCGCTATGAGATTTTCGCTAAGGATGCGCAGATGTTCGCATTGAGCGGATTCTACAAAGGTTTTAAAAATCCGATTGAGCTACAAGCTTACAATGACGCAGCACCTTTAGATATTACGCCGAAAAATTCTCCCTCCGCTACCGTGATTGGCCTGGAGTTTGAAGGACGCAAGAATTTTGGCTTTATCTCCGAAGAGTTGAAAAATTTGAGCTTAAATTTAAATGTTACAGTTGTTAAATCAGAAATTGAAATGGGTGAGGAAGAATACACATCTAGGCAATCATTTGCTCGTGAGGGACAGGAAATTTCAACAAAGAGACAATTACAGGGACAGTCTCCCTATTTGATCAATACAGGTTTATCCTATAACAGTGCTAGTAACGGCTTAGAGGCAGGCGTCTTCTACAATGTACAGGGTAGAACTTTGGAGGTTATTGGTTTTGCGAGAAATTCAGATGTTTACTCAAAACCATTTAATTCGCTAAATCTGAATGTTTCTAAAAAAATAGGTACGAATATGAAAGCTGGTACAATTTCCTTAAAAGTAGATAATCTTTTAGATAGCAAGCGTTTAAGTGTCTATGAAGCTTTTCAAGCGGCCGATCAAATTTATCAACAACGTATACCGGGACGTAATTTTAGTATAGGGTACAGTTATAACTTTTAATAAAAAGTAATCTGTTTAGATAGAGCTCTGCTAATTTATTAGCGGGGCTCTATTTTTTTAAACCATGGGGTTTGTAATGATATACGACCTGATAGTTCTCGCCTTGGTGTTTCAATGAAAGTTCTCCTATTTTCAATTTTTTCTCCTGCGGGGTTGGTTCACAAAGTGTGTAATAATTCCCATTATAGAGAATACTTTTGCCAACTGGTTTATCAAATTGAATAGCTAATGTGAGGTGTGTAGGATAACGAAGAGCTATCATTGGCAAATCATAAATTTCCTTTACAAGATAAAAGAAAAGTGCAGCACGATCATCACAATCACTAATATCGTTTATTAAGGTTTGTTCTGGTGGGAAGCGTCTTTCTTTCCCATATATTTCACGGTCATCTTCGTATAAAAAAGAATATCTGGTAAATTGCATTAGATAGTCTACACCTTTTTTTATTGACATCTTCGCGGTGTTCAGCTTCAAGAATGGTATAATGGATTCATAGGTTTCCTTACTCAATGGAATATTAAAATAAGTCTCATAATCAACAATTGGATAATTTTTAAATATTTCATTAACGTCAGAATTGACTTTCAACCTAAAATGATAAGCTTTCCCATTGTACTTAAATCCAATTTCTTTGTCTTTATAGTTATCTGGTTTAAAGTCAGGAAGCTTTGTTAGTTTGTAACTAAAACTATTTTTAGCCTCTGGAATTTTAATATCCACCAACTTATATTTTTCTTGATAATTGAAGACGTTGATATAATCATGATAATTTAAGCAAACATAATTATCATTGTCTAAATTGAAAAAAGGTAAATCTGATATATCATCCTTACTTTTTATATACAGAATTATCTGATTCTCTAGAATGCCCAAACGTGCATCATATCCGGACTTACACATCAAGAACCATTTGTATAGTGTGTAGCGCGCATAGTTTTCCGCTTTAGGGGCTATTTGTTGTGCTGTACGGCGCACAAGTTGATAGTATACCCAGTCGTTGAGATGTTGTTTGTCCTTGTAATCCAATAGGCTGTTAACTAAATTACGGTATTCTGTCTGATCGGCAGCCTGATAAAACTCTTGGACACGAGCTCCAGTTAAACTATCATCGAATGGAATATTGAACGAGGGGGATACATCAATTGAGACCTTTCCGTCATAGAAATCGAAATCATGACGTTGCGCCCTAACAGGTTGTAGACTGTAGGTTAACCAGCATAAGATGGTCAAAAACGCAATATAGTATTCTTTGATGTTCAATTCTTAACAATTTGATAACATAAGTGTAATATAAATTTAACAAATTATAGTTGCTTCTTATAGCGATTATTGAAAAATGTTTTTGGGATTGCAATGGTTGGAAATCTTTAAATAATACATACCATGTACTGCTCTTAAAAACTAAATGTTGGTAGTTGCGACAAATGCGAGGAATTATTTTATACAAAGTTAGAAAAACACGCTCTTTAAAAGTGTGATCATACTTTTTACGGGCTTTAATCATTATTTCAAAATTAAGATTTTTTATTGTGCTTAACTTGATATGCTGATCAAGTTAGCAACTCTAAACTATTCAAATATGTTTTACTGAATGCTTACTATCGGTGCGTTCGTCGGGCATGGAAAAGAACTTTCTATGTTATGCTCATGGTTGTAGTTCCTTTTGAAGATCTTATGTCGGTAATGGAATTGCAACAAAAAAATGGACACGTAGTTAAGCTGCAATATTTTGTTTATTTATTTTTCTGGCAAACTCCTCTGGTGATAAGTATCCTAAAGCAGAATGTTGCCTTTTTCGGCTGTATCATGTTTCAATATGTTCAAAGACAATAAGCGCAGCTTGTTCCCTGTGAGCGAATTAGTGCTGATATACACATCCTGCCTTCAATGTCTTGAAAAAACTTTCAGCGACAGCATTATCCCAGCAATTCCCTTTTCTACTCATTAGACGATAAATCTTTAGTAGTTTATATAATGATCTCGGGTTATAAACACGATGAAAATCCTGCTCTTGGCATGATCTTTTGTAGTATTATGGCTCAATACTTCGTTATAAAGTTAAATAATATAAATTTTAAATGATGAAAAAATGGGGCACCAATAGGATGTTCAAATTGGACGGCCATCGCGTTATGCGTAGGATAGAGGAGTGCGATCATTGGCGAGGGTGTAAAGTAAACTGTGTCAAATAAAGAATTTTTATATTAGACACAGCTAATGGAAAAAAAGAATTTGATTTTTCGTTAGTATTTGTTTTAAAAGGAACTCAAGAGGGCTTCGCCGTTTTGAACGCTTCAAAGAGGAAGCAATGAGAGGCCTTTATGTAGGCAAGAAAATGGGCGGTACCGACGGAGTTTTCGCTCCGATGTTGAAACATCTTCTGGAAAGTATGCTTGAAGGTGAGCTGGATCATCATCTACAGGAAAGTAAAGCTTCAGGAGAGGTTAACGGTAAAAATTGGAAGACAAGAAAGACGGTGCGTAGCCTTCAGCCCGGACAATTTGAATTGGAGAGCGCAGTGACCGAAACGGTACTTTCGAGCCTAAGATAGTCCCTAAACGTCAATTGATCATTATAGAGGAGCTTGAAGGCAATGTTATCTCCATGTATGCCAGAGAAATGAGTACACGGGATATTTCAAGCTATGTGAAGGAGATGTATGCCATGGATATATCTGCTACGGAGATCTCCAATATTACAGACAAGGTGATTCCTGCACTGAATGAATGGCGTAACCGTCCGCTTGAATCGGTATATCCTTTTGTATTTCTGGACTGTATGTATAAAGTTAAAGATAATGGCAGCGTTCAGACCCGTGCAGTATACAATATACTTGGCGTGAACCGAGATGGTCGAAAAGACCTTATCGGCATCTATCTTTCAGAAAATGAAGGTGCTATCTTTTTCGAGTTGCAGCAGTCGCTCATAGAGTTCGATGATATTGTTTAGAGCATTGTAGTTGCACATTAAATTGAAAGAATGTGAGAGCAGATTTAATTTAATAATGTTCGAATGAATAATTCTTATTCTAAGATACGAATAAAAGGTAAGTTTCAATTCGAAAATTACCTTTTACGTTATGATGTGTGAATTTTCTTTAAAAATCTAAAGTAAAAATTTTTTAAGAAACAGTAATTACTTTTGTAATAACTCGTGGGGAATTGTATTTGCCTCCAGATATGGTGCATTTTAATTGATATTGCCCTGCAACATCAAATGTAATTTCGTCTAATGTATAACTTGTATTGTTATTATAGTGATAATAATAGTTCAACCCGTTTATTCCATTTACCTCCCACTTGTAATTAATTCCTGCTTCATCTGACGCGTAGCTAAGTCGATAAGTATTTTGCCCATATTTTCCCACAGTTGAAGCGCCGGTTATATAAGAATTGACGCTAGATGTGGCTATTAAAGGGTATAGATATTTTGTCGCAATTATATCATAATTTGAAGGTAGATTATTTTGATTCATGTTGAATTCAAAGTCTGCAGTTCCACCATTCATTATTGATAATTGATCTCCAGCTAAGCTTGAAGGGGTATTTGGAATGTCAATTGCACCATATGGATAGCCAGATTCTCCTCTGAAATACCAATTTGTATGTCTTAAACCAATACAATGTCCAATTTCGTGAATTATATTCCAGACTGCATTACCAGGATAGGATATATTATAATCTGAGTTAACAATGATTTTTTCACCCGGTTTACCATCAAATGTTGGAAAAGCTGCGGACGCGGCTACATTGCTAGCTAAAGTATTATTGTCCCCCGTGATTATGATATCTTTTCTAACATTATATAAATTGGCGTCAGTTATATCTAGTATATTTAGTTTTAGATTAGAACCTGGTACAGAGTTCCATACACTGATTGCTTTATAAAGTCCATGGTACCATCTTGGATTTCCCCATATTGATTCATCCATTATAATATTGATATTGTGAGCATTCGTTGATGTAACAGAATAGTCTGTTCTGGCTTGTCCCTTTTTCTTTGAATCGGCACGAAGATTAATGTTGGAGTTGTTTTCTTCAATATCTTTCTTTTTTATTAGAATATCCCCCTCAACTAAATAGTAATCTTGATACGAGGACACAGCCATGACGCCTGTATTAAACCCCATTTTTGTTAGGGTTGAGATTACGGATTCATCGACATTTGAATTTTGAGGAATCGTTGGGACATCATCTTTCTGACATGAAATAACCGCGCATGAGATAAAGCATATCCCTGTCATTTTTAATGACTTAATTTTTTTTATGTTCATAATTTGAATTTATATTTGTTTGTAAATATTGCTTTTTTATATTGATTAAATGTTAATTTTTAATTATATTAAAGTGAATTATGTTTAAGTGGTGTGAAATATTTTTTCTGATATAATCACTTTTTGTCAATCAGTTCGGCGATCCATCAAACAGGGCGAAGTATTATTACAGTGTAAAGATCATTAATGAGCTGGACAAAGAGATCCTTTATCCCAAGTTAAGTTACAAGCTGCTCGTATTGCCCAATTTTAACAAATCCCTGACCGCGCTGGATACGGTTATCGACCAATGAATGTACCTGATGAAGCATCTGGATGAGATGGAAGGATTGCCTAAGTGTTTTGATAAAAAGATATTCTCCCGTATCCTTGCTATAGGAGAACTGGCAAATTTAACGCCGGAAGAGAAGATGTCATACATATCAAGCTTGGAACAAAAACGTGTCTATAATGCCACGATTGCGTATGCTGAAAAGGAGGGGATGGAAAAAGGTAAGTTGGAAGAGCGTGCCATGATTGAGTCAATAGCTTTAGGAATGAAAAAAGACGGCCTTCCGATTGAACAGATTGCAAAGTATACAAAGCTGACAATAGAAGAGATCGAAAAACTGAAATAGATTTTTTAGTTTACAAAATATTGCAGAGCCATTCTTTTCGGGATGGCTTTTTCTTTTGATATAAAAAATGGTCTGAATAATCTTGGATTGTATCATGTTGATTTCATTTAGTTTTTCAAAAATGCATTACATCTTCAATAACATCAAAAAGAGCATTATTGAACATGCGGTCATCGATGGTAAAAGATGGTGTTTTCAGCCAGCCTATGTAAACATTATAGCCGATATTGACTTTCCCGAATGATAAAAGGGTCGCGTTGGTAACACGATTTTCCTTATCGACCAGTTTGAGCTTCTTTAAATTTTCCAATTGCTGCATTTACCTTATCCGTAAACTTCTGGACTTATCAAGATCAATGTCTTGCACCTTAGATTTAAGAATCTAATTTTATCGAGTCATAATCTTCATTAAAAAATTCTGGAAAGGAATAACCAATGGCATTTAGATGTTTAATGAAGACCTTTAGTGTTACGTTGGACGATCCCGCTTCTATTTTTCCGTATTGAGCTCTGTCAAGATTGTAATCATAAGCAAAGTTCTCATGGCTAGAATAGCCCATGGCTTTTCTTATTTGCTTGAAACGTAGACCAATTCTTTTTTGTTCAACATCAAGAACTAGTATATTATTATTGTTTTTATGCTCCATTCTATAAAAGAACGGAAGCTGTAAGTAAAATACCACTCCATAAAATAATACGTTTTATTTGGAGTTATTTAGGTAATTTTATATATTTGTCGTGGTTAAATATAATTATCTGAGTTTAACGGTGAGAAGTAAAAAGTAGGAAGTAAACTAAATTGAAAAACGAACTCTCGTAGCAGGATCTGGCGATTTTTATGATACGAAGAGTGAGTAATGCGTCTATTTATCCTATCTTTGGAGAATATTCCTAGGGTAGGATGGCGCTTGCTTGATCTTTGCATCATCCATTGTTATTTTTAACAAAGGTACTGAAAGTTATATCCTAGGGTAATGAGTAAAGGTTCCGCCAGAGCCTCTGCTGCTACGACAAGCAAGTAGTCATCCATTTTTGGCTATTTCTTTGAGTTCGTTTTAATTTGACGAATTATGAGAAATAAAATCAAAAAAATAAAGCACCAATTAACACTACAAAAATGTGATGTTATCGGTGCTTTTGTTTTTCGGAAGCAATTACAAAAAAACATCATTACGGCCCCCGAGTAGCTCGGCTGGCCCCGCCAAATACTATTTGGCCTCTTTTAGCCATGGACCGCGTGTTGCCAATATTATACCTTGTGACCCCTCATTCAAACGCGATCTGGCTCCCCGAATTAATTAAATTATTGTCAAACTGACCTGAGTATGATCAGGCCTCAAAAAAGCTGATTTCGATCGGAAAGGGGATCCTATGTACTTTGGGTTACGGATTTACAAACTGAAAAATGAAAAGGATTTTGGCGCTACAATTTGCTTTTGATTGGATGATTTACGATGTCCACATGGTCGATTATGACCCGATAAAGGAGATTGAAACATTCTGGAATCGGTATGCCTTAAATACGATATCTGCTAATATCCTAGTGCTGTTGAGTGCTTATGTTGATGATGGAGTAGAAAGGCGTCAGCTTTTGAAAGACGAGGAAATGCAAAGTTTTGCAACTGCATTGTATCGGGTGCTGATTGCTTACTGTATCGTCAATCATCGCAATGTAGATATTACTAAGGCACAGCTGTCATCCGAAGAAAACGAGCTTGTAGAAAACGAGCAGGAATTGAGCAAAAAAGTCGCTGATTTCTTCAGTCGGTTATCGATATAACGATTAACAAACAAATTATGAATACGTTAAAATTATTGACGCTAGTCAAGATATATATAAATACCTACATCTGCCAACCACTGGCCAGATACTCGGGCAGATCCTACTGTGAGGGTACTGGTCGAATGCTGAAAAAAGTACACCTACTGGCTTCGGACTTTTTCCCGGTGAATACCCATCTTTCTTCTGCTTTTTATGCTATTCGCTTCGAATTGGCATCGGGTTTTCATCGGTGTGACCCGATGAAAACCCGATGCCGACTCGATGAAAACCCGCGGAAAGGGCGAAGTTGGTCAGGAGTTGGTAGGGTGTTGCTTCTGTTTATAGCTTTAGTTTCTATGTTTAGTTTATCGGCTCAGACGCCCCGCAAGGATAGCGGGGCCATGGGTCTTAAATCATTACAGATCGGCGATACCATACCCGATGCCCTGTGGAACCTACACTTAAATACGGTAAAGCCAACGAATGGAAAACAAAATATAACCCTTCACGATTTTAGGGACAAAAAGCTCATTGTACTCGATTTTTGGAACACCTGGTGCGGCAGCTGTATCACAGGTATCAAAAATGGCGAGCAGCTCCAAGGTATCACCAATGCTGACATTGAAATCTTTCCGGTGACCGAGCAGAGGTCAGATGAAATAAAGAGCTTCATGGATAGAAATGAGATCCTGAAAAACTCTAAACTCAATATTGTGACTGATGCTAGTACAATCACCCAATACTTTCCGCATACGCTCGTCCCTCATATCGTATTTATAAAGAATAATAGGGTGGTACATATTGGAGGATTTGAGTCCAAGACAGCTGATAACGTTAACCATATTTTGAAGGGGCAAGTGGGCGAACTGCTGTACGTAAAAAATGACCTGGCAGTTCAGAAACCTTTACTGGCATCCATGGATATCCTGCCAAGAGCCATGTACAATATACTGAGCGGCTATCGAAAAGATGTGCCACCATCGACGTACAATGAGATTGACACACTAAATGGTGCGCAGCGTATGGCATTCTTTAACTATTCGGTCAAGGAGCTACTGGAATATGCGCTATTGATCGAGCCCTTAGCCCTGAATACAATTGATCTAACAGGTAGTAGGTTTTTGCTGAAAGATATTGCCTATCATAATTCAATGGGTGATAAAATCGGGTGGCTCTCCAAAAATGCCGTTTGCTATGAACAAAAAATATCGATCGGAGCACCTGATAAGGAAATAAAAGACAATGTATTGCATGATATTAGTAAATACCTTCGGATAGACGTTTCTTTCGCCCCCGTCAAAGTGAAAATATACGAGCTTATCGTGAAGAAGAAACCTCATTCAAGCAGTGGAAAAAACCGCCAGTATACGCGTTTGAACTATCTGATTGATGCTTATAACAGACTTCCGAACAGCATTCCGATAGTCGATAAAAATGGGATATCTCGAGAAATTTATGTGCCAAAGCGAAACCTTTCCAAGCTGAATTCTGAGCAGTTGATCGCACTGATCAATGAAGCGGGCTGCCAGCTGATACACTCGGTGATGACAATAAATACCATTCAGATAAAGGACAGATAATATGAAAAGTATAATAAAATATATACTGTGCCTATGCCATTGCATTGCAATGCAATCTGCATCGGGGCAGCAACGGATTTCCCTGATTGTAAAGGATTCTCTGACAGGCAAACTGCTGGGCGGTTATAACATTTCTGTAAACGGAAAAGGCGTAAAAGTAAATAACGGGATTATTGAAATCGATGGCGCGGATACACCCGCAGAGGTGGTATGTACGCATGTAGGATACGAGCAAAAAAAACTTTCGTATCCCCTACCAGTCGGGCGACTAGTATTTGCAATGCGCCCGGCTGAATATCAGCTAGAAGAGGTGCAGATCAATACGGGATACCAGAAGCTTTCAAAAGAGAGGCAGACGGGCTCTTTTGAGGTGTTAACCAAAGAGGAGATACAGCGGTCTGTTTCATCTAATATATTGAACCGGCTCGAAGATATGACAACATCAATTTCTTTTGACCGCCGAAACTATGATATCAACAATCCCGGGAGCTCGGATGGGAACCTGGATATCCGGGGGATCAGCAGTACCAGCGGATCAAACAGTCCCCTAATCATTGTGGACAACTTTCCATACGAAGGTAATATTGATAATATAAACCCCAATGACATCGAAAATATAACAATACTCAAAGATGCTGCGGCATCTTCGATATGGGGTGCCAAGGCGGGGAATGGTGTGATTGTGATCACAACAAAAAAGGGAAAAAAAGCAAGCCGGGAATCCCTGAGTTTTTCGTCAAATGTCTCCATAGGCTCGAAACCAGACCTGTTCAGACTCAAACAGATCAGTAGTTCTGAATTTATTGATATGGAAATATTGCTTTTTGAGAAGGGGTACTACAATAATCAGGTCAGCAATAAAAAAAGGCCGGCGCTTTCGCCCGTTATAGAGCTGCTGCAACTGCGAAAAGAAGGAAAGCTGAGTGAATCAGAGCTCCGGGAAAGGATTGATCCGTATAGAAATATTGATTCAAGAAAGGACTATATGGATTATTTCTATAGAAACTCTTTCGATCAGCGGTACGCTATCGATCTGAGCGGTGGATCTGATGTAGCCAGCCATTATGTTTCCTTTGCTGTGGATAACCAAAAGCCCAGTCTGAGAGGTAATGCAATAACGCGGTATACCTTTAATTTTTCGAATGAACGTCATTTTGGAAAAAAGGCAACGGTCCAATCCCGGATCAGTTATGTGCATCACCAGGGTACGGATTTCAATGACGGCTATGGTGCGGGCCTGCCGCTGTATCCGTATGCGCAATTAGTAGGCGAAAATGAAACCCCTTTGGCCGTAAACTATGGGCACAGTAGGCGGTTCCTTGACGAGATCACCGATCCCGGGCTCCTGGACTGGAAATATAGGCCATTTGAGGAACTGCAGATCAATGATCAATATCAGAAATCCAGACAGCTATTGTTCGATCTGGGCTTGACCTACCGGATTACCCACTGGCTCGGTCTTGAGGCCAGGGGACAATATGGTACTTCTGCCGCAAAGCAGGAAAAGCTGAACGGTATGGACAGTTATTTTTCAAGAAATCTCATCAATCTTTATACCACGGTCAAAGACGGGGTATATAGCTATGGTGTACCCAAAGGCGGGATATTGAACCGTTCGGAATCTGATGGCCAGACAAAATCTTTTCGTATCCAGCTGAACCAGGATAAAAGCTTTGCAGAAAAACATCAGCTGACTTCGTTGCTGGGATTTGAAGTGCGCTCATTGACAAACAGGGAAGATGCGACCCGCCTGTATGGTTATGAGCCCGAAAAGATGTTGTTTGCGCCAGTGGACCAGACTCGGCTGCTGCCTACCTACAACAATATCGGTGGCATGGCATCCCTGGGTACCGACGGTTTTTTTAGGGACCGGACAGCAGACCGGTATGTATCCGTGTATGGCAATGTTTCTTACAGTTATGACAATAGAATGGATGTTTATTTCAGTGCCCGGAAGGATGCCTCAAATCTGTTCGGTGCCACGACCAATGGGAAATGGAGCCCGCTCTGGTCTACGGGTATAGCCTGGAATATCCATCGGGAGAATTTTTTCAAAGCGGATTGGCTGAAGATGCTGAAGGTAAGGGGATCTTTTGGGTATAGTGGGAATGTAAACAAGAATACGTCGGCCTATAGCACCATCGAGTATGCTTCTTATCTGACACCATATACATCATTGCCCTTTGCGATGATCGTTAATCCACCAAATCCATCTTTACGATGGGAGAAGGTGAAAACGACGAATATCGGTTTGGATTTCGCAACCACAGATAACCGGATATCGGGGGCTATCGATTTTTACTGGAAAAATGCCTACGATCTTTTGGGTTCTTCTCCGCTCGACCCGACAACGGGAGTGTCTGAAATGACCATAAACAGTGCCAATACCGAGGGAAAAGGGCTTGACCTCAATTTGCGCAGCCGTAATTTGACGGGAGATATCTCCTGGAATACAGCTTTGCTTTTGAGCTTTAATAAAGTAATCATCAGCAGATACAAGCAGACTGTGAAACCTACTATGAGCTATATCCAGCAGATCAATCCGATCGAAGGGCAGCTGGCCTATGCTGTGTTCAGCTATAAATGGGCTGGGCTGAATCCCGAGAATGGAGACCCAATGGGCTATATCGGTAGTGAAAAGAGTGAAGACTGGAAAAATATCATACAAAAAACAGAATCAAGTGAATTGGTATTGCATGGCTCGGCCCGGCCACTGTGGTTTGGCTCGGTCCGCAATGACTGGAGCTATAAAAATATACAGATCTCCGCAAATATAGGTTTTAGGTTCAGGTATTATTTTCGGAAACCAACGGTCAACTACGCACAGATCGGTACATGGAACCCGGTCCATGCTGACTTTTCGGCGCGTTGGAAGGAACAGGGAGATGAGCTCCATACCGATATACCATCGTTCGTTTACCCGAACAATACCTATAGAAACAGTTTTTTTAATGGTGCTGCGGTCAATGTCATGAAAGGAGACCATATCAGGCTGACAGATCTGAGATTGGCCTATGAACTAAAAAGGATCAGAACAAAGCGCATTCAATCCCTCAGCGTTTTCCTATATATGACCAATCTTGGTTTTATATGGCGGGCAAATGATGCCGGTATAGATCCAACGACTCCACAGAACGAGATCGGTCTGCCAAAGACAGTGTCCGTGGGAGTTAATGTAAAACTGTAATCGGTATGGAATTACAGTCCAATTTTAAGACTGGATAACAACCCCAGATGACTATAATTTTAAATATAAAAAACTCCGTTCCATCGATGGGACAAAACATATTTAGAGATGAAAACATATTTATTATTTTTAGTGGCTTTAATTGCCTGTTCCGGATGCAATAAATTTCTGGAAGAAAAGCCACGTCAGAAACTGGCAACAATTTCGACCAAAGATGATCTTTGGGCTCTTCTCAATAATGAAAATATTTTTAATGCCATGACGCTGGTTGGGGAGGATCTCAGTGATAACTATTATCTCACGGACAATACATGGAATTCGATTGCCAATATTTCCATCAGGAATAAATACAGCTGGGAGGTTTCGGAGCATGACGATGTTGCCTGGTCCATGCTGTATCACCGGGTGTATTATGCCAATGTGGTGCTCGAAGGCGCAGAAGCTATCAGGGGTAAATTGGGTGAGAGCGGTTATAAGGAGATCATTGCCGTGGCCAAATTCTACCGGAGCCTGTCTTTTTTTGAGTTGATGACCCTGTTTTCGTTGCCCTATAATGGACAGTCAAATGGGGATAAACTGGGAATTCCACTCAGAACATCATCTGATATCAATGTAAAGTTTAAAAGGTCTGCCATATCGGAATGCTATGAACAGATCATAGGGGATCTCGAAGATTGTATGGAAGACCTGCCATTGCTCCCGCAGATAAAGACCAGGCTCAGTAGGCTTGCTGTATGGGCGCTTCTGGCGCGGGTTTATCTTTCGATAGGTAATTATGCTGGGGCATTTGAATATAGCAGACTGGTCATAGAGAAAAAACCTGAACTTTTGGACTACGGGACAATTGATGAAAATAAAGAAAATCCATTTGGCAGGTACAATGCCGAGGTGATCCATTCTACTTCAAATTACAGCCAGCTGCTCACCCGGCAGAACTGTTATGTGGACACAGTACTCTATGCTCACTATAGTGATGGCGACTGCAGGAAGAAATTGTATTTTGTGGAAGAGGGAGAAAAGAAAGTAAAATTCAGGGGCAGTTTTGCTGAGGATAACGACATTCAGTTTACGGGCAGTACGATCGGTGAAATATACCTGACTTTTGCGGAGGCTTCACTGATGATTGAGGGTAAAAAGGATGATGGGATCGAGAAATTGAATTATTTTCTAAAATCGAGATATGAAACAGGCAAAAGTCCCGATATCCCGAGTGGGGAGGAAGAGTTGAGAGATCTTATTCTCAGTGAAAGAAGGAAGGAACTTGTCTTTCGTAATAGGCGATACGAGGATGTAAGACGACTGAACTTAGAAGGTGATAATATTACTTTTGCACGTAAACTGGCAGGCAGGGAATATCGATTGAAGCCCAATTCATTGGGGTATGCACTTTTGATTCCATTAGAAGCAATTAATTACTCAGGTATAATTCAAAATTCAAGATAGCAATATTGTTGCCCTGATAATGGTCATGTAAAATCGCCGAGTTGATTCTTTATTGCTCAATGCCTGAAAATGTTGAAAGCAGGGATGAAAAATACCCCTGCTTTCATATTTAATTAATTCTGCAACTTAATGTTTGTATTCGACGGTGTACCGCCCGTTGCAATAGCGGACATCACCTGATTGACAAAACCATTGCTCAATACCGGTTGATCACTTCCATCGTTAGGAGCTTTCAGGGAACAGAGCTCGGATCCAGCATTACAGCTGGGCGTACCCGAATGGCGTGTATAATTCGCCGGATTTTCAATGTCTGCCCTATCCTGGGATGGCCCATTGTAATCAAACCATTCTTCAACCAATACTTTTTCTCTTGAAGTATGGTCTGTTTCCATGGCTTCCACGATATAGAAAGCCCCGAATAATAATGCTAATGCTGTAAACCCAGCTATGATTTTTGATTTTAACGTTCTCATGACGTATAATGCTTTAATTTAAAATCCTGTTGGTAATCTTTTTGCACATCGGTTTTGCCTCACAGTGATGCGATCGAGGGATCCTATTTTATGGTCAGCCAACTTCCTTGAAGTTGTGAAGCCAACATACTCGGGAACAGGGCAAACTTACGGGGGTACCACATCTTGTTCACAACTCTCTTTAGGGCCAAGGATAGACAGATAGGGGCATAGTCGAGTTCTCTGAAATAAAGAACGGGACTGTACCTGTACCAAAGGACAAACCGCCCAGACAGCCTGATCCATAGGGACAGTAACACTGACCATAGCCATTGGTCAAGTAGTTTGATTGTTTCTTTCGCTATTGCGTAGCGGCACAGCCTTGGCGCGGCCTGCCCTCTGTTTTGTTTTGCACTTTATCGCTGTACCCGCGTCCCTATTTATTTGGTCCAGCTTCCCCTTTCAACCTCTCACAGACATACCAGGGATAGCTGGACTCCCCGTCGGGAAAGACGGGGATCGCATGGCACTGGTACGCCTGCCATCTCTTTTGCTTTTAGTTCTTTAAGCGTATTTCAAAGGTAAGGCCGTCTTGGCGCATTCATTTACGCATTTTTGATCTTGTGATTTACTGATTTTTGTCATTGATTGGATTCTGGTGGAGTTTTATATATTCGGAAGGATATAAGCCTACCTGTTTCTCAAAGTAGTCGGAGAAACCACTTGGATATCTAAATCCACAAAAATTGGCTACTTCGCTAATGGTATAAGTCGAAAGCAATCTGTCTTTTGCCAGTGGAAGGAGTATTTCGTCCCTGTATTGTAAAAGAGTCTGTTTGTAATAGCGTTTATGACAGCGTGCGAGATATGCATCTGAAACGCCTAACAAAAAGGCAATCTGGCTAATATTCACTTCCTGAAATCCCTGGTTTACGATGTCATAGACCATTGTTCTCGCTTTTCTGGTAAGTACCTCGCCTTCGCTCAGTTTGTCATAAACTACAAACTGTTTTGTTTCGGCGATATCGAATAATAGGTAAATCTGCTCGATTACCCTTGCCTCGTTTTGTTTGCTATAAGTGAAGAAGATTGTTTCAATCCGGTTTAGTTGATAGTTCGTAAGGTCTCTGATCGGCCATAAGGCGGTCTGGTAAAGACTGGTTTTGTCCCTTTTCCTTGCATTTTTTAATTCGGATAGAAAATGCCCGTGATGGTAAATGATATCCCGTACGAGACCGATATCAATCAATAGCCCGTAGACCAGGTAATAACCGGGTTTTAAATGTATGCCAAATTTACTGCGTGGGATGTAGGTGAACGTACTATGTTCATGGGGGAGTACGATTTCGTTTTTGGTACCATGTTTTTGAATGATAATATCGTCCGTCGCTTTCTTGGTGTAAATGAGATGAAAGTCCGGCTTGTTTGTTTTCAATTGAATAATACAATCCTTAGTCACATGAGCCTGCACCCGATACAATATCACCTGGCGGTAATCTATAAATTCCTCTACAAGCTGTATCGAAGTATCCTCATATAGATTACGTTTTGCATCAGATAATTGGGGCAGAAATGGGTGTTTTTCCTCCTCGAAACGCGCTACTTTTGGTAATATAAATTTGAAGGTCTTCTTCATACTTATGTTGCTTTGTTGTACAGATTTTACGGTATGGAAAAGTATTTATAATTTATTTACTAAATACTACCGCCTAGCACAAGTTTATTTAATATGTTTTTACTATTTTATAGCTCAATTTGACTGTTATTTATTGACTATGCATAAATCCCAGCTACTGGTTAACCGAATTCAAACGTAAAATTTGTTATTGTTTTATATTGTAGAATTAATTCCTAAATCCACTGCATTACTTCTCGATTGATTGACATTACTTCCTGTAACTGTTGAATTAATGCCAAATATATCGAGTATATAAGATCAGAGATTGTCCAAATCTGGATAACGAGTTGTTCATCTTTTCATATTATCCCATCAACATCCAAAATGCATAATACTGGATTTTTAGGAAAATGCTTGAGTCGTGTGAGAAATTCGGACACTTTTGGAGAAATTCGGACAAAAATCCGGAATGTCGGCGCTGAACAATAGCTGTATGATTCTATATTCTTTTTCATTTGCTTGAGTTTGTTGGCTCAATCAATTCAAAGATAGGGAAGGTGTTTTTGCCTAAATGCTGCCATAGCTTGGCCGGAAATGGGCTAATATTGATAGTTTTCTTTTATTTTCTTCGCTTTTTATTCAGTATTTCTTCGCCTCTTGTCCGTACCATCTTCGGAATGCCCATATAGATTCTCTACTCATTCTCCACTTATTGCCTACATAATCAGTAGGAAAAGAGTAGGGGATGAGTGGAGAAAAGTAAGGTGATCGGCGAATAAGGGGCGAGGTAGTTTCGAATGAGTTCCGAAAATAGAATGAACAATTTTAGATAACGCCAATCGCACTAACTTCCTATGTTCTTTGCTATTTTTCCTGATCTTATTCGAACGTTGTTGTATCGCCGACCTATTGTTTTCCTACTATTCTCCTACTATTCTCCTACTCAAGTAGGCCAAATGTAGGCCAACAGTAGGAAAATAGTAGGTGAAACTTGGAATGAAGGCAGGCTATTGCTAAAAGATGATAGCTGGTTTATCATTTGTCGTATTGCAATTTAAGCTTTTGTCCAGTATTCTTTTGGCCTTGTCCAAATGATTATATTGTTCTACCAAATTTCCAAACTCAGTAAAGTTTTCTTTGTCGGTAAACAATATGGAGATAAATGCACAGTCTTTACGAAAGGTAGCGATGTGCCATTTACTTGGATCTTTGCAGGAAACATCACCAAAAAAGGTCTGCAGTTTTGGGAGCAGGTTTTATCATCTGCTAGACGAGTAAGCTCCTCATAGTTGTCTTCTTTTTTACAGCCTACAAATAAAAATGTACTAAATAAAAAAGCGTAAAATAATGTTAAGTGCTTCATAAATTTGGCTTTAGTGATATAACGATTTATATTAAATATTTGTTAAAATAATTATTGGATAGCTGAGTTTATTTTGTCTCATTTCTTATGTTATAAGAAGTATGAGACTTTTGAAAGATTATGGATTAGCTGAGTTTAGAAAACATTACAAGCAAGATAACTTTGGGGTTCAAGACACTTCGATTAAAGATGTTCTACCTCAATTATATAATAATCCTCCAAGCTATTTGGCGGATTATTAATTACTGACTTTTGATTTTTAGGTTTTAGTTTCTCCATTTTCTTTTTTAAAATCCGTATCTTCGTGCAATGGATAATTTTATTGTTTCTGCACGTAAATACCGCCCGATTACCTTTGATTCGGTTGTAGGTCAGCAACACATTACGGGTACCCTAAAGAATGCAATTCACAACAATCAGTTGGCGCAGGCATTTTTATTCTGTGGGCCACGGGGTGTTGGTAAAACTACTTGCGCCCGTATTTTGGCCAAAACAATAAATTGTGAACAGATCTTACCCGGAACTGAGCCTTGTGGCGAATGTGACAGCTGTAAATCCTTTCAAAACGGTAATTCGTTCAGTATTCATGAACTCGATGCCGCATCTAATAACTCTGTAGATGATATCCGTAATCTCATTGATCAGGTCCGTATACCACCTCAGGCAGGAAAGTACAAGATCTATATCATCGATGAGGTGCACATGCTCTCACAGGCCGCTTTCAATGCGTTTTTGAAAACATTGGAGGAACCGCCTTCCTATGCGATTTTTATCCTGGCAACAACGGAGAAACATAAGATTTTGCCGACGATTCTTTCTCGTTGTCAGATTTTTGATTTCAACCGTATAAAGGTGGAGGACATGGCAGGTCATCTGGCGAGAATAGCGGATCGTGAAGCGATCGCTTATGACCAAGATGGTTTACACATCATTGCGCAAAAGGCGGACGGTGGTCTTCGCGACGCGTTGTCTATGTTTGATCAAATTGTCAGTTTCTCAAATAAAAATGTAACCTATCAGGCTGTTATTGATAACCTGAATATTCTGGATTACGATTATTATTTTAAGCTAACGGATTCGATCTTGGCTGAAGATGCTGCGCAAACGCTTTTGACATTTAATGAGATTTTGAACCATGGCTTCGATGGAAGTCATTTTATTGCTGGTTTGTCAGCTCATTTTCGGAATCTGCTGGTGGCTAGAGAGCCCGCTACATTAAAATTATTGGAAGTTAGCGATAGTATACGTCAAAAGTATTTACAGCAAGGGCAGAAAGCTTCTTCGGGATTTTTATTGTCTGCATTGAATATCTCAAACCAGTGTGAGATAAACTACAAAACAAGTAAAAATCAACGCTTACAGGTAGAACTTGCTTTGTTGAAAATGTGTCACATCGCAAGTGCCATTAAGTTAAGCCAGCTCGGTTCTATACAGGTTCCTTCAGCTGCTGAAGGAGTAAAAAAAAAACTCCCTGAGTCTGTAGTTTCGCAGATGAAGGAAAGTCCTTCTGCGGCAGTATCTTCTGGAAATCCAGTACAAAATGCGACACCAGCACCCGTTGTATCAACTCCCACGCCTGTATCCAACCCACAAACAACAGTTTCCAATCCACAGACTTCGGCTGCCAAACCTGAGGTGAAAAATGATGTCGTTTCAAATGTACCTCCCAAAGTAAAAAAAGGAGGATGGGGGGCAGCTGCTTCGGCGATTATTCCATCATTGCCAGATTTGAATACTATTTATGACAATAACTCGGTTGCCAAAGAAGGTGATGAGCCTGAATTAATAAGAGGTACCGAACAGCGTGAGGTAAGCTTTAATCAATTTATAACCATCTGGAAAGCTTATGCTGAGCAGTTGAAGACAGAAAATAAAATCAATCTCTATACGATGATGACGACGACGCAACCTCGCTTGAAGGGTACATTGATCGAGATTGATGTCGAAAATGGTGTGCAGATGGATGTATTGCAGAGTGCGAAAGTGGATGTGTTGAATTATCTTCGGGTAAAGCTGCAAAATTTTGCGCTAGATCTGCAAGGTGTTATGATGGAATTCACGGTTTCCCGCAAACCGTACACTTCGCAGGAAAAGTATCAGGCAATGGTAACCAAAAATCCGCTTTTAGATACTTTGCGTAAGGAGTTTAACTTAGGTTTAAGCTAAATCTCCATTCTAATTCCTGTCAAATTTTTGTACCTTTGCAATCTCTTCTATTTGGAAGGTAATATTTAGTTTTATGATGCAAGGAAATTTTCAGAGACGTGATCGCGATCACGGCGAAAAACGTGAAGTAAATCAGATGGTATTCGGTATCCGTGCCGTCATCGAAGCGATCGATAGTGGTAAAGAAATTGAATCGTTATTTGTACAACGCGGATTAAGTGGTAGCTTGATTCTGGA
>Ga0213825_1000600_pt1 | contig 26163 bp, 27 predicted proteins | sample MC6MC0900MG_FD_179896 | JGI IMG/M metagenome (GOLD analysis project Ga0213825, IMG submission 179896) | Enriched soil aggregate microbial communities from Iowa State University, Ames, United States - MC6-MC0900-MG | ecosystem: Environmental > Terrestrial > Soil > Unclassified | place: USA: Iowa... | reverse complement strand
CCGTCAATTGTTAATCCTACAGTATTGGCACCTGGATCAAATACGCCATTTTCTCCAGTTACATCATCTTTGAATTTCAATAAGTAATGACCATTTTCTAATTTGAATACATTTTTCGTTTTACCTGTATACAATAATTCCACAAAAAAACCTCCAATATTTCATAGTACTCCATTAGTATAACACGAATATTTTAATAAATTAATATTAAAATCGTTCGTTTAAGTACTTTATTTTTGTGATTATTTCACTTTTATCTACTAAAAAATAAGATGATAACGAATGTTCGTCATCATCTTGAATAAAATAAGAAAATTCCAAATTTAAAGCATGGTTAACTCTTCTATTATCAGAGCTATTTTAATTTAGTTAAAAAAGAATATTATTAATAAACACCCTCAGAAAGCATACCATTTGCTACTTTGATAAAGCCAGCAATGTTTGCCCCAATTACAAGGTTTCCTGGATAGCCGTATTTTTCAGCTGCTGCTTTACTATCTGCATAAATATCTTTCATAATTTGATGTAATTTCGCATCTACTTTTTCAAATGACCAGAATACACGACTTGAATCTTGTGCCATTTCAAGAGCAGATACAGCAACACCGCCTGCATTTGCAGCCTTTGCAGGTCCGAATAAAACACCTGCATTTAAGAATTCGTTAATCGCTTCAAGGTCAGATGGCATGTTTGCGCCTTCACCAATTGCTTTGACACCATTAGAAATTAATGTACGCGCTGAATCACCGTTAATTTCGTTTTGAGTAGCACATGGAAGCGCAATATCACATGGGATTGACCAAATACCTGTGCAACCTTCAGTAAATGTAGCATTTGGACGGTAGTTTACGTAAGTTGAAATACGGTCACCTTTTACTTCTTTAATTTCCTTAATCGCATCAAGATCTAAACCTTCTGGATCATACACATAGCCTGAAGAATCTGAGCAAGCAACCACTTTCGCACCATATTGTTGTGCTTTTTCAATCGCATAAGTTGATACATTTCCTGAACCAGAAACAATGACTGTTTTACCCTCAAAAGAATCATTTGCATCTTTTAGCATTTCCTTAACAAAGTACACAGTGCCGTATCCAGTTGCCTCTTTACGAGCTAGAGAACCACCGTAGCCTGGCGTTTTACCAGTTAACACACCAGATTCGTTTGCTTTTGTTAAACGCTTATATTGACCCCATAAATACCCAACTTCACGAGCACCTACACCGATATCACCAGCAGGAACATCGACATCTGGACCAATATGACGGTATAATTCAGTCATGAATGCTTGACAGAAACGCATGATTTCTGAATCTGATTTACCTTTTGGATCGAAGTTTGAGCCACCTTTACCACCGCCGATTGGCTGGCCTGTTAAAGCATTTTTAAAGATTTGTTCAAAACCTAAAAACTTAATGATTGATTCGTTAACAGAAGGATGGAAACGAAGTCCGCCTTTGTATGGTCCCATTACGTTGCTGTATTGAACACGATAACCACGATTTACTTGTACTTGATTATTATCATCTTGCCAAGCAACACGGAAGGAAATGATACGATCTGGCTCAACGATACGTGATAAAATATTGGCTTTTATATATTCAGGGTGTTGTGCAAATACAGGCACTAATGAAATGAAAATTTCTTCAGCTGCTTGTAAGAACTCCGCTTGATGACTATTTTGTTGTTTTAGTTGCTCGAATACACCATCAACGTATTCTTTTGCTAATTGTTCGTTGCTAACAGTTGTAGTTGTCATAATGAAAACCTCCAATTATTTGATAGGTGTATCGTATATCTATTTTTCACACTATTCAATAAAATACTTTTTCCAACAGTCTAAAGTTTGTGAAAAATTGAGCAAGAGGGGTCGTGAAATTATTATATTGAAATAATTATAGAATGAGTGATTCATCTAATTAAGAGAAGGGATTGATGCCTTATTGTGAAGGTTCTAATTGACGCTGATGCCTGTCCAGTAGTGGATTTAGCGTTATCTATATCATCTGAGTTTGAGATTGAAACTATCTTATTTTGCGATACATCCCACCGTATTGAACGTGATAATGTAATAACAATAATTGTTCCTAAAGGTCCAGATTCGGTTGATTTCACGCTAGTGAATGCGCTTTCAAAACACGATATTGTCATTACACAGGATTATGGTTTAGCAGCAATGGTTTTGGCAAGGGGAGGGTATCCAATTGATCAAAATGGACGGGAAATGTCCAATGAAAATATCGAACGTTTGCTCGAAATGAGACATGTTGGACAGAAAATTAGACGTGCAGGTGGACGCACAAAGGGACCTAAAAAAAGAACACAAGAAAACAATATTTCGTTCAAAATGAAATTTCGACAAATTTGTGAACGAGCAATTTTAGCGAAAAAAATGGAGGAATCTGAAGGTGAAAAATGAACTTAAACACGAACTATTTCATCAATTTCCAATACTAAAAGAACTAGCAAATAAGCATACTGTGCTTTGGGAAAATACAAATTGGCAAAAAGAGGCGACAACCAACCTTTTTTCGATGCAGGAAGTAGATGAAGCGGAAGAAACACTTACACGCTTTTCTTCTTATTTAAAAGTAGCATTCCCAGAGCTTTTGGAAAGTCAAGGATTCATTGAATCGACTATTCAGGATATACCATTGATAAAGAAAGCTCTCGAAAGGAAATTTGATGTTTCAATACCTGGTCAATTTATCTTAAAATGCGATTATGCCTTGCCAATCTCAGGTTCAATTAAGGCTCGTGGAGGTATTTTTGAAGTATTAAGGCATGCAGAGCGACTAGCTATTGCCAGTGGAAAGCTAAAAAAGGAGGATAATTATGTGGTGTTGGGAACGAAGGACTTCCAAGCATTTTTCCAGCAGTACACAATTGCAGTTGGCTCTACTGGTAATCTAGGATTAAGCATCGGCATTATGGGCAAGAAACTCGGCTTTAATGTCGTAGTACATATGTCGAGTGACGCAAAGGAATGGAAGAAAGCATTGCTGCGTGAAAAGGGTGCGACTGTCATCGAATATGAGGCTGACTACAGTGTGGCTGTGGAGCAAGGTCGTCGAGAGGCTGATCAAGACCCATTTTGTCATTTTATTGATGATGAAAATTCAAAGGATCTTTTTGCTGGCTATGCGGTGGCAGCAAAAAGACTAAAGCACCAGTTTGAAAAGACGAACATTATAGTAGATGAAACACATCCATTGTTCGTGTATTTACCGTGTGGGGTTGGTGGTGGACCCGGTGGCGTTGCATATGGACTTCGAGAGCTTTTTGGAGAGCATGTGCATATTTTCTTTGCAGAGCCAGTTGCGTCTCCTTGCATGACAATCGGTTTAATGACAGGACTACACGATGCAATCAGTGTAGAGGATATTGGTCTTGACAATAAAACAGAAGCAGATGGTTTAGCTGTTGGTCGTGCGTCAAAGTTTGTTGGCAAGGTGATGGAAACGTATATCAGTGGTTGTTACACGGTGACAGATGAACAGTTGTTAACATCACTAGGTTTGACAATGGACAGCGAAGGGATATTTTTGGAGCCATCTGCACATGCTGGGATGTTTGGACCGATACAGTTAATGAAAAACGGGCAAAATTATTTGGAAAAGCATCATTTAACAGACAAAATGGAGCAAGCTACGCATATTGTTTGGGCAACAGGTGGGAGTATGGTGCCAAAAGAGATGCGTGAAGAGTATTTAAAAAAGGTATGAAGGTTGGTTTAATAGCTTCATTTAAAATATATCACCAGGGAGATTGCTGTTAGCAGGAACAACGTTAATTTACAAATTGAGATATCTGTAGCCTTGGTAAAAGGTTGTTCGATTATAATATAGTTTGATAAAAATCACCTCTTTTTCCTAGAGGTGATTTTTGATATTTATGTTTACAAATGAAAGAGTATCACTTGCTTGAAAAGAGAGAGCATAACATAAATATAAAATAGTATTCCCATTCATTTTGTAATTAATATTTTACTTGTAGTTGTTATTTTTACTTCATTATTCAAATCTCGAAAATGAAGTTAACATTGCTACTTGTTGATTGTACTTTAATGTCATTTTGAATTCATTCCTTTCACAGTAACAATAATTACTTCTTTCTCTCCTGCTGAATAGCCTGCAAGCAAATTTATGCTAAATATAAACTATGGTTGTATGTTTATTCATTTTCCATCCTCCTTAAACCTAAAGGTCAGCCTCAAAATTTGGTGTAATGGAATGTTTAATTACTTGAAAGTGACCTTACGTCATCTTTTATACTGATAAAGAGCAGCGTTTACTTTAACACTAATTTAAAAGGGGAATCCTAAGATGAAGAAAGACGATATAATTATTTATGCTTTTGTTATTATTGGAGCTGGAGTAGGTTTATTTTTTAATAATGCTTTTCCAGGGGTGCTAATTGGCTTGGGAATTGGTTATGTGTTTAAAATCATGTTTTTTAATAATACAGATGAATAAGAAAGTAGGGTATGGGCTTGTTTCATATTAATGAATTTAAAAAGCTAAGTAGTGTATCAGTTAGAACCTTGAGATATTACGATAAAATTGGACTTTTGAAACCTGTATCAAAAACTGAAGGGGGCCATCGATTATATTCAAATACTGAGTTGAAGAAACTTCAGCAAATACAATTCCTAAAAACTATAGGGTTTCAATTAAGCGAGATCAAAATAATGTTAGAGTCCGAAGAATGGGACTGGTCTAATAGTCTAATGACACAACTATCTTATGTGATAAAAGAAAAGGACCGTCTTTCAAAGATAGAAATTAGTTTAAGGGAGCTAATAAACGGTATAGCGATTGATGGAGAAGAATTTAAAATTAAAAAAATCATTGATTTATATAATAATAAGGATGCTAAAGAAGCATTAAATTATAATTTAGTTGAATTAAATATTAAAAACACAGAGGTACTAGAAAAACTTCCAAACATGGCTAGTAGTGATCCAGACTCTTTAGAGTGGATTGCTTTAGTGGGGCAATTAAAGAAATATTTGCACCTTGGTTATAGTCATTCACGAATACAAAATATTATTGAAAGAATGGATGTAAAAAAAGGTGAGGACTTTAATGACGAAGATGTTTTTTTAGATAAGCTTTGGGACATTAGAATGTCACCTGAGGAATCAAAAAAGTATAGCCTATATCCAATTGATCAAGAGATCCTTACTTTTTTGGAAAAGGCATATATTCATTATCTCGATAATAAATCATAGTTATTTGAACACAGATGGAGGGAAAGATGGGAACTGATATATTAATTTATTTGGGTGGCTTAGCTCTTTTAGATATGTTAAGCCCTACAATTATTGGTGTTACTTTATTTCTGGTTTTAACAGATAATAAAAATTTAACATCAAGATTATTGACATATTTATTTACGGTTGTGCTATTGTATTTTTCCTTAGGTATCATTATGATGTTAGGTCTAAATTTTATTATAGAAGCATTCTCAACTATTTTTCAAAATAAACTATTTAGCTGGGTAATCTTCATCACAGGGGTGATATTATTTACTGCTAGCTTTTTTATTCCCACAAATAAAAAAAGTAATATACCAAAGCCTAAAACACAAAGCTTATTCTCAATTATGATTATTGGTGTGACGACGTTTATCATTGAGGCAGGCATGGCCTTACCATATTTTGCGGCTATTGGTTTATTAACTACAATAGATATACCTTTTTATCAAAGGGTTTCAACTATAGCAATATACAATATTATAATGGTTCTACCAGCTCTGCTTATATTTTTAGGATATAAATCGTTTGGGAAGTTGATAAATCCTACCTTAGTTAAGCTCCGGAATAAAATAGCAAGCAGCTCAAGTTCTGCCCTATCCTGGATTATATGTATAGTTGGAGTAATATTAATATTTTACACTATAGATTATCTATAATTTGTGAATGGAATAAGATGATGTATTGTTAATGAGTATTGAATAACACGTTTAACAGAATACTATTTTGAACTTTATGTAGGATAAATATAAAATAAAAAGCCTGGAAATAGAATTCCAGGCTTGATTCTCACTTACTTTAAATGCTCCATGACACACTGCCTCGCTTCCGCAAATGGGTCTTAAAATTTTTAAGACTGTGCTTTAGCTATATTCAGTTCTGAATGGTCCTTCTGAGTTTTCAATCCATCCCACTCATCGGGTTAACCCTCCTAGTCATTGGATTTGAAGTGAAATCTTAAATAGTTTGGGTTAATTATTATTTTCTATACACATTATTGTAAAATTAATTTTTTATAATCTATCGTTGAAGCTGTTTTTGCTGAGCTGCTAAAAAAACTTCGTGAGCAGCGCGTACTCCGGCACCTGGCTCAAAATCATAGGAGAAGTCTTGTAGTGCCGCCTCCATTAATGAAACAGCTTGTAAAATATCGCTTGGGAAGCAATAGCCCATATGACCAAATCTGAAAATCTTCCCTTGTAAGTGGCCAAGTCCACCAGCGAAATCTAAATGATAGCGTTGTTTTAAATGTGTTAAGAATTCACCAAGGTCTATTCCTTTTGGTGCCAAAATTGCTGTAATAGTTGGTGAGGCATATTCATCTTCAGTTAACAGTTCAATAGCTAGTGCCTTCATCGCATTTCGCACCATATTTTTCATTAATTCATGACGTGCTACGGTTTTATGAAAGCCGCCTTCTTGCTCTATCAGTTTGCATACCTCATGAAGTCCATAGATAAGTGTGATGGTAGGCGTGTTTGGTGTCATCCCTTTTTCTGCCCAGCCACGATAGCTCAATAAATTTAAGTAATAGGATGGCGCTTTATTTTCCTCAATAACTTTCCATGCTCTGTCACTGACGCTGACAAGTGAAAGTCCAGGCGGTAGCATCATAGCCTTTTGAGAGCCTGTAACAAGAATATCAACACCCCACGCGTCCATTTCAGCAGATACTCCACCAATGCAGCTTACCCCATCTACAATGACTAAAGCATCTGTTTCTTCTCGAACAACTTGTGCCAGCTCAGCGACAGGGTTCAAGATACCTGTAGAAGTTTCATTATAGGTTACAAAAACAGCTTTAATCGCTTGCAAGGGCTGTAAAAATGCACGTAGCTCATCCGCTGTACAAGCTTGTCCCCATTCTTTTTCAAGCTTATGTACGTTAAAGCCATATTTTTCACAAATTGAAACAAAATAATCACCAAATGCTCCAACTGTCACAACAACAACGTCTTCACCAGCTGAAACAGTATTCACCGCAGCTGCTTCCAAAGCGGCTGTACCACCTGAAGGAAGTAATAAAATATCTTGTTTTGTCCCGAATACTGGCTTTACTAATTCAGTCGTGTCACGATATAGTTCCACAAATTCTGTGCTTCGATGGCTAAAAATATCCTGATTCATTGCAAGCTGAACCTTTTTTGGAATAGGTGTAGGTCCAGGATGTCTTAAAATATTTTCATACACATTCATCAATCCCCTTTTTTGTAAAATAAGAAATTCTAAATTTTCTAACTATAATATAGCATATTATTTTGCTAGCTAACTCCTTTTTCGAAAAAATAATGGTAGAGAATAGAAAAAGAAATTATTTAAGGAAATATGGTACTATTTAAATAAAAAGGGGATGAGCTTATGAAGGTAAAAGTTCACTTTCCATCTGTATATTTTTTAATTGAACCCAATATAGTTGCTGTTTATAAAATCAAATCACTTGAATATGTCAATTTAACGGATGTAATCAATATAGGTGAATGGGAGGCTTATGAACTACAGCATTCTCATCAATTTGAAGTGTTTAATCATGATAAGAGTAGACCCTCAGAGAATCCTTGGAGTTTCTATCTTGAGCAGGAGGAGCTTTATACTATCGTAGAAATTATAAACGGTGTCATTCAACAGCAACGTTCAGGATCACAGTACGAATCCATAACGCCTTCATCTCAGATGGTTCATATTACTTGCTCAGAATCAGCAGCAGGGTCACTAAGGGTGGCACTTGCTCCCCCAAGACATATTATTGCATTTCCTGATGACCTCTCTATCGGTCCAGTGTATCAGTTAGAAGTCAAGTTAGGGCAAGCTTTCCGTAAAGAATGGCTATTTGAAAATATTAATAATGAGCAGGATGATCATGTTGAATTTAATAAGTTTGTAAATACTATGCGTGAAATAGATGATATTCCTGCGCACATACCAATTTACATTTGGGTTGGAAACAATGCGAATGAACATTGTCTTTTACGATTCTTTCTTTATTTATTAAATGACAAAGCAAACGAAATCTATCTAATGCAAACCTCTGAGCACAATAAATATGGAGATACAGGGCATCTTTCATCAATGCAATTAAACCAGCTCTTTATGAATAGTGAAAACAAGCCTTTAACTGTTCAGGAGAGACGATCTCTTCAAAAAGAATGGGAACATTTATCACAAACGAGGAATGTATTGCGACGATGGGTGAATGGGGAAATAATAAGTGTATCAGAGGATTATTTTGATGCATTGATTATAAATACGATCGCGAAACTACATAAGGAACTAACAATGAAGGATTTTATTAAGACAGGAACTGTAATTGCAGAATTGATATCTCAGATGGACGAGTGTCCGAATCTCTTCTATTTAGAGTATAGAATTCGATTTTTAGTTTATAATGGAGCCCTTGCATTAAAAGGTATTCCCAAATCTATGAGACATTATAGTGTAAAACTGCGTGATTAATAAAAACCTCTTTTGTCAGGTGACAAAAAGAGGTTTCACTTGTGGCTAGGCAACGAAAGGTCTGTTCATACGCATTAAACCATAAATCATAAAGAATATTCCACCTGTTAAAAGTGTAAGAATAATGTATAGGACAGCTTTCCCAGCTTCGCCAGTCCATCTATAGAATAGACGGTAATTGAAGTACAAAATGAAGCCAGCAGCGCCTAGGGATGCAATTATTCCAAGAAATGGAATAAATGAAACGATAATTAAACCAGCATAAATAAGCGTATTTTTTAAAGCTGCAGCACGGACAGTTTCATTATCAACACCATCTGCAGTTAACAGAAAAAGGCTATAAACATTGATAAGTGGAATCCAAGCAATGTAAGCCATATCACCGAAGCCGTTTGTTTTAGAAGCCATAAAATAAATTAGTGCACTAATAACATATGCAATTAAACCTAATACAAGAGAGGCAATAATAATTAACAAAAGAAATCCGCCAAACGTCGCCGCATCATAATCATTGTAATAATAAGAATCATAGCTCATTGATAAAACCTCCCTTCAAAAAAAATACCCCCTAATCATACCAATCCTAAAATGTTAATTCCATAACAATTTATAGGTAATATTTAGTTGAAATCGTATATTTGCACTAGAATAATTTCCTTGAGTGAGGCTTTTATGATGATTTTTTGAGCGGATACTGAAAAAATTGCAAAAAAAATCCTTGGAAATATTGGTATACTAGTGTTGAAGATTCATTTTTTAAAATTGCAAGGTTAAGGGGGGATTTGCCTGTTACTAGTTGTTATTCTATGTGGATTGCTGTGCATTTATTTCATGGAAAAAAATTATCGTAGGAGTACCTATTATCAGCTGACTAAACATCATATTTTAACCGTTAAATGGAATAAAGGAAGACATGGTGAGTATTTAACTTCAAAAATGATTGAAAAGCATGCATCGAAAGATCATAGGCTATTAGTTAATGTGTATATTCCGAAAAAAATTTCGGATGAGTTAACAGAAATTGACCTACTTTATATTGATCAAACAGGCTTATACGTGTTGGAATCAAAAAATTATAGTGGTTGGATTTTTGGAAATGAAGCACACCAGCAATGGACGCAAACAATGCCGAATAGGAAAAAATATAGATTTTTTAATCCAATCCGCCAAAATGCTATACATACCCGAGCTATTCAAGACTTTTTAAAGCTACCAAACAAAGCCATTCATTCAGTTATTGTTTTTGGTGAAAGCTGTACATTGAAAAAGGTGGAGATGACTTCCTCTAATGTACATGTTATAAAACGAGAAGAGTTAAAACGCTTTATCCAAGCTCAACAAAAATCTGCTAGTCCAATTTTTTCTCAAGTAGATATTCAAGCCATTTACAATCAGTTATTACCACAAATGCAAATTTCCAAAGCAATGAAGAAAAAACATATTCGCACGATTCAGCAAAGATATGGAAAGTCTTAGATGAAAAGGAGTTCAAAAAGGAGGGATTATATGCCAATGTATAATAAATTAGTCCGTGATTTAATACCAGAAATAATAGAAGCGAGTGGCAAAAAATGTGTAACAAGAATAGTAGAACAGGAAGAATATTTGGAAGAAATCAAAAAGAAAATGCAAGAGGAGGCTCTAGAATTTAAGGAGTCTGCTTCAGAAAAAGAGGCTATAGAAGAGCTTGCAGATATTTTAGAACTAGTTTACGCGGCCATACATAAGCTTGATGTTTCCTATGAACAATTGGAGCAAATTCGTGCTCAGAAGAAAGAACAACGCGGAGGGTTTTTTAAAGGGATTTATTTGATGAAAGTAGAGGAGTAGGTGAAAGTAACGTGTCACATGATTTAAGGGTCGGTGAAATACAGGAGAAATATATTACGGAGCATGAAATTTGACAACATCTTAACAATTTCTATTATCGTTCATCTGTCGCGACTTCCTATAAATATGTATTTTTTAAAGCATTACTTGGAAACTTATATAATGTAGAGGATGACTTAACACTTAGCTATGATCAAATTTTTTACTCCTTCACCAATATTTATTGGAATTTAATCATCCATCATCAATTAGCGCAGTCACCCAATAAAAATAAACCAGCTCGTGCTCAAACCATTTTGCAAAAGTATGTAAATGACTATAGCGTTCCTTCAGAATGGCAATTTGATCAACTTGAAGATTCGTTACAGTTGAAAATTGTCCATGATGTCAAACGTGACTGCAAGCAAAATGTGATTGGTGCATTTTACGGCGATACAGCAGGTGTATTCTATGCATTTGATATTAAACGGGCACAATTTCGTTTTAATCGTCCTGTTTATGAGTTTATGAAAAAATATCAGCGTGTCCTTATGAATTTAACAAACTATCATTTGGTAAAATATTTAGAGAAAGTGAATGAAGCAACAAGCACAATGGCTTTGCTTTCCAAGATTGAAGTGATTTCAAAACGTAGTTCATTAGAAACCTTTTACAAGGTGCTTACACAATTTGAACAAAATCGTTGTTTCTACTGTCATTGTGATTTATCATCCAGTCGCCGAAAAACACATGTTGACCATTTTATCCCATGGAGCTTCGTTCAAAATGATAATCTATGGAATCTAGTGTTAGCCTGCAATGCTTGTAATTTACAGAAGAGTGATAAAATTGCCTCTCGCTTCTATTTAGAAACAATACTTATAAGAAATGATTATTTATCCTCAAACATAAACGAGCCTTTTTACTTTCGTACATATGAAAATACGAAACTGATAGATTTATATGATTACTCCATCATGAATGGATACACAACTTTATGGGAACCAAAGAAGGTTAAGAAAAAGGTATAGAATTCATATTTTAAATGTTTGCTGCTCCACATTTTGAGCTATAATTTTAATGACAAATGAACAAATGGAGGGATGTATATGGCAGATATTAAATATGAAATCATTGAAACACTCGCTGTTTTATCAGAGGGGAATAAGGGCTGGAAGAAGGAATTAAATCTAATTAGCTGGAATGGTAGAGAAGCCAAATTCGATATTCGAGATTGGTCAGAGGATCATACAAAAATGGGGAAAGGTGTTACACTTTCACCCGCTGAAATGAAGATCTTAGCAGAGACACTTACTTTTGCAGTAATGTTAACTTAACGCTATAATGCAGGTGGAATGTTCCAGTGCTATTTGGCTTGATAGAATGAATGTGGATTTTTAGTGATGTCTGTGAAAAAAGTATTTGTCTAAGAAGCTCAAATTTCAAGTTAGTTTTAAATATAATGAATGGAGGGATACATAATGGACAATTTATTTAATCAAATCTCAACTTTGTTAAACATATCAATACCTCAAGAAGTAATGAATGCTTTCGATAATCCAATCTATATGAAACACAAGAATGATTATTTAATACGCTTGTTATCCATTGAAGAAGTAACAGAAATGTATTTATACCTTAATGAAGATGTTAATATTTCAGAGGTTTTACCATTATGGACAGATGATAGTTCCAATTATGTGGGTGTTTACATGTTTGGGCCACAAACAGGCAAAGTTTGCTTTATAAACCATGAGGAAATAGACTTGTCCCCAGTATATCCTAATGTACATACGTTCATAAAAATTCTATTAGAAAATTCTGAAAGTGATTGGTATGAACTTCCAACACAATATCCTCTGTCCAAAGAGCATACTGATGAACTGCAAGTAAAGCAAGATGTACAAGCCATTAAAGAATTGAAGAACCTTCTTAAAAACCCTGAATTAGATGAAGATAAAAGAACTCAATATTTGTTTTCAATTATGGCTATAACTCCTTACACACAATTGGATGAAATAATTCCCCTATTGGAAGACTCGAATATGTGGGTACAAGAGAGAGCTGCTGAAATTCTAGGTTTCCATAGATACTTGCCCGCTAAAGAGAAATTAAATTGGGTTAAAGAACACGGACAATATAACGGGAAAATGGCTACTGAATTAGCGTTAAAAAGGATTAGAATGGAATTAAAGAGCTTAAACAAAAAGAAGCAATAACATATTAGATATTTGTTTTTTATTATTTTCTTCAATATGCTAATCATTGCTATTTAAATGATAACTACAATCTTTGAAACAGAGCCTGTATCGGTACTTGGAAATTATCGATACAGGCTTTTAATTTCAATGTCAAGTTGTTGTTATATATTTAACACTATGGACTTTTTTTAAAACTTTTCTTTATATAAATTTCACAATGTCTTTTAAAGCTAGACGAGAGGAGCCATAAGCGGGCACAGCTGCTTTGCCGATAGCGATTAAGACAATTGGAACTAGATGATCTGCTAATTCAAAGTGTTTTGCAAAAGCTTCCTTATTGAAGCCTCCCATTGTAACAGTATCGTAGCCCATGTCTTTGGCTAAAAGCATTATTTGCATAGAAATTAAGCCTGCATCGAAGGTTGCTATGTTTTTTAGAATTTCTTTGGGCAGGTTTGGGTAGAGTTTTAATGAATTTTCTATCATGCTATTTTTTGTTGCCTCGTCCATATAACCCTGCTCGAAGTTTTTAGTATAAATTTCCTCAACATTTTTGTACATCTCCGTATCACCTAATACAGCAATAATAGCAGAGGCAGTTTCAATTTGCTCCTGGTTATTAGCAATCTGACGTAATTCCTTTTTTACAGTTGCATCTTGAATCACTAAAAAGCGCCATGGTTGTAAATTACTTGATGATGGCGCTGTTGTTGCCTCCGTAAGTAATTCCTTCAATTCAGCTTGTGGAATTTTATAATTGGCATCATATTTACGTACCGATTTTCTCTTATGCATTACTTTATTTAAATAACTTTTAGTTATCGTCATTGTTTAAAAAACCCCTTTTTCTATAATGAAATTTACTATACGATAGTTTTTTAAAAAATCCAAGCAAACTGCTCGAATTAGAGAGATTTGATTTGCCTATTATTTATCTATAGAAATCATAGTAGAATTTGATTACTTACCCATCATGTAAAAAGTTACAAAAAAAACATATTTATCGTAGTGTACTACCTTTATACTAGAGATAACTATAGAACTAAAATAATATGAATGGGTGAAGGTAAATGAAAAAACTACTGGGTAATCTAAGACTTTTCGCGAAAATTGGTATACTTATTCCCATCATCACTATATTTCTAGGTGGCATGTCCTTCATAAGTTATTTAAAAGCCTCCAACGAACTTGGAAACTCGATTGAACATGAGATGTCATTATTAGCTGACGATGTGTCTAATTCTGTTGAAAATAAATTACATGCACATAATCAGCTTATCTATAGTGCTAAATCTGCGATAGAAACTGCAGATAATAGCATGTCAAGAGAACAATTTACACGTTTTGCTGAGCAATTACTGCCATTAAATAAAGAAACCTATGGAATGGGGCTCTGGCTAGAAAAGGATGCTGCTAATGGAGAATTCTTTGGACCATATGCCTATAAAAATGGAGAAAATATTGTCTATACAGATGTTTATCAAGATCCAGCCTATGCCTTCCATCAGCAGGAGTGGTACAAAAATAGCTTACAATCCAATGATATTATACATACGGAGCCTTTTTTTGATGAAGCATTAGGAGAGATGTTTATTACTTTTGGTATTCAAGTTCTACAGGGGCAAACCCCAATTGGCGTTATCACAGGTGATTATGTTCTTGAATCTATCCAATCTATTGTTTCGGAGGTGAAAATACGAGAAAGTGGTTATGCATTTATAATTGATGATAAGGGAACATTTTTAACACATCCAGATGTGAAAAAGGTAAATCAAGAAACGGTACAGGATTACTTAAAAATCCCTATCGATCAATTTGCTGGAGATAAAAAACTAATTCAAACAGAAGTTGATGGTAAAGAATACACATTACAATATAAACAAATACAAGGAATGCCTTGGAAGCTTATGTTAATCGTTCCGACAACTGAGCTATATAGTGAAGTACAAGCAATGCTATATCAACAAATTATTATTAGTATTATTCTTATCTGTGTAATATCCGTAATTATTTATTTAATTGCACGCTATATTCGTCAGGAAGTGCATACTATAAATGGCCATTTAGGCAATCTAGCTACAGGCGATCTGACTCAAAGAATGTCGATTAGTACAAGAGATGAATTTGGTGAGATGGCACAGTATTATAATGATTCAGTAGATGCATTGGGAACAATGATGAAGCAAATCGTAGCTGAAACAGACACAGTTGCTTCCACTGCAGAAGAACTGACAGCTAGTGTCCAAGAGGTTAATAAATCCGTCACAGAGGTAGCTGTCTCTATGCAGCATGTAGCAGAGAATACGAGCAAGCAACAGACAGTTAGCGACCAACTAGCTTCAGTCACATCTGTTTTAGGTGAGGATATGCATTTTGCTGTCAAGGCCTTAGCCAGTGCCGTTCAGCAATCTGCAGCAACCTCTCAGATGGCAAGTAGAGGCTCCAAGCAAATTCGTACCTTCGTGAATGAAATTGCTGAGTTGCATACACAGGTGGAAAATAGTGCAAATCTGATAAGTAGCTTAAAAAATCAATCCGTCCAAATCGAAAAGATGAGCGAACTGATTTCATCCATAACAGATCAAACAAATTTATTGTCCTTAAATGCAGCGATTGAAGCAGCACGTGCAGGAGAAGCGGGAAAAGGCTTTGCAGTGGTTGCAGGGGAAGTCAAGGCATTGGCAACTCAAACAAGCCTTGCATCACAAGACATTGCCACTGTTGTTCGGACAATTCAAGAGCAAGTCAATGAGGCTGTTTCGATGATGGAACAAAGTCGTAAAATTGCTCACCATGGCATTGATTCTGTACAACAGGCTGGAAGCACCTTTGATACAATCAGCAGTGCGATTGAAGACTTAAAACAAACGATTGAAAAGACGAGTACCAATACATCAAATGCATTTGAAAAGCTACATGACATGACTTCTAAGGTTCAAGAGATTAGTCAGCAAGCAATGGCGACAAATGATCATACATTAAATGTGTCAGCAATTTCAGAGGAGCAAGCTTCTACGATGAATGAAATGGCCGTAGCTTCTGAGCAATTAGCGCATCTGGCACAGGATCTTAAAGAGGAAACAGGTAAATTTACTATATAGTAATTGAAAAGGTCGTCGTCCAATTAATTGGACGATAGCCTTTTCGAATATAGAATGAGTTTTTTATTTGAAATTATAGTGATTTCCTTACCAAGTAATAGGAGCAGACAATTCTAGTGTTCTAGGCCTAGTAGCAACCGTTTGGATCACAGTGGCTTGTATAAATAAAGGCATGTTAAATGGTATTATAATAATAGATAGATAAATTTGTAATAAAGCTAAATATGAGATTGAGAAGGGATGTATTATAAATGGAAATTAGAAAGCCGAACAACTTAGAATTAGAAGAAATTATAGCTCTTTCACCACAAGCTTTATTTGATGGTACACTGGGCGGAGTAAGAGCAACTAAAGAAAAAGTTTTAAACCTTATAGAACCTCTTCTAAAAAAAGGGTGCTATTATTTGATAGCAACAGACAATAATGAGTTAATGGGATGGATTTTGATTGGGGAAAATAAAGACCAATTTACGGACCAATTAAACGGGTTTATTTATGAGCTATTTGTAAAAGAAACATTTAGAGGTAGAGGTATTTCCAAAGAATTAATGAATGTTGCCATTGAACAATTGAGACAAGAAGGATATTCTGAAGCCAGACTTAGTGCTTACGTAGGGAATAATGCAATCAAGCTATATGAAAAAATGGGATTTAGTTTAAGAACAGTAAGTATGAAATTACAGTTATAGAAGTCCTTATTTAAACAAAAAATGACAAATGACCAGGACGCACCCTTGTGTAGACAGTTTTAAAAAAGACTAGGTAGCCATCTGGTGTCGATATTCTATTGGTGCCAGACGGTTGAGCGATTTTTTGAAGTGTGAGAAAAACGGTTCAATGCAGGTATTATCAACGCAGTTTCCTTTGCGGGAATGGCTACTGCTGATACCGAACTAATTCTCGCAATTCATATTAGGTGCGATCTGGAATGAAGCTAGCTTTGAGTAATCCGTGATGAAGTAACTTGGCGCTCCATTCCGCATTTTTAACATCCGTCTTACGACAAGGAGCCGCTTTGATTGCCTTCCAGTGTTTATAATGCATGCGGGAATCGATTCTTTATGAGTATCTATATTATTTTGGGCAAAAGAAAAACAGCTATCACAGTTCAGAGTGAGTAGCTGTTTTTTGCATGTTTAATCTTTATTATGCTTTACACTACGCAATGCTTTATAATTTAAATGTCAACTAAGCCTTGATATATAAGGCTATATAGCTTGTTTTATATATCACTTTGTACCCTGAAAATAGTGAGTATTATCTAAATTTAAATGCTTCAAAATCTATTGTGATATCGTTATTATGGGATTTCAATTGCTTAGTGAAATGCCGGACCATTTTTTCAGGACCACATAGATAAACTTTGGTATTTGCTGGTACATGATAACTTTCAAATGACAGCCTGTCCATTTGGATAGTATCAATAAAATTTACTTTAAAATGCGGGTTAGTCGATGCATACCCTTGTAAAAAGTCTTTATAGATAGCATTGTCCTCACCTCGGTATGTGTAAAATAATTCGATAGGACGATTAATGGGCTTGGCTTGCAAATAGGATAAAAAAGGAGTAATTCCGATGCCGCCTGCAATCCAAATTTGTGATTGTGGCCCTTTTTCAAAATTTAATTGCCCGTACGGCCCATTAAGTGCAACAGGTGTATTTATTTTTATAGAGTGATAAACTTGCTGTGTAAAATCTCCAAGTACCTTTATGGTAACGGAAATTTTTTTACCACCTCCGCCAGAAATTGAAAAAGGATGTGGCGCCTTTTCTAGTCCATCTTGAAAAAATTTTATAAAAACAAATTGCCCGTATTGATAAGGAATTTTTTTATCAAGTGTAATCTCGAGCTCAATTGCATTCTTGCCCATTTGTTGAATGCCTGTAATTTTACCTGTGTATTTAAAAAACATATCCTGATACATCGTTAGCATATATAATGCCGACATAAATCCTATAGTTGTCGTAATGGCAGTAAAAATGCCTAAAGGTGTAGGTTGTAGTAAGTCATATTTGCTAGAAAAATATGCATGATATATTCCGAATGTATAGGGAATAAGCATGAATCGATGAATAACTCGCCAGTGTTCATATTTTAGAAATTTTGCAAGCAAGGCTATTAAAATAAGGGCGATAAAGCCATATTGTCCAAGCTCCCCCAGTTCTTTTGAAAATTCACTAAGAGAAGTTTCAAACCTTTTATCCATATCTGGAACCCTTTCCTGCAACTGTCCATGTAAAATCACCAATGCCAGTGAAATAATAGCTATATATTTATGGTAGCGATAGACATTTTCTAGACCATGAAACCATCGATCTAACATTTTCATTCTAGTTGATAATAAAAAAACAAGAAAGAAACCGGTAATTGCCAAGCCTCCAATCATGTGACTAAGCTTATCCAAAGAATGGAGCGGCTCTACGGGTGTAGCAAAAAACCAAAGTAAAGAGCTGGCTCCCATAATAAGTATAATAAGTGTAATACCTCTAATTGATTTCATAAATAACCTCCAGTCCTTATTTTTATCGAAAATCATCCTATATATACAATTAATTCCTGAAATGATTCTGAAAATTAAGTGTAATTATCGTAGTTTTTACAGTTTACCTCAGCTAGAAATAAAAAGGGAGTGTATGTTCGGAATATATGTTCCCTTTTAGGGGAAGGTGTGTTAAATTAAGGAGGATCAATCATAATAGACATGAGAGGGGAAGTCCTATGCAAGGGAATACTCATATTGTTGGGGGCATTACTGCTAGTCTAGCCTTTGCGCAAATTTCGAATGATAATCCACTTCTTTTAGTAGGGGCAGGTATTATCGGTGCATTACTTCCAGATATATGCCATAGCGGCAGCAAGATCGGGAGAAAGTTTCCCATCATTTCAAAAATGGTTAATAAGTTGTTTGGACATCGATCCTTTACACATAGCTTACTTTTTTTAATTTTAATGGTGATGGTGCTACATACTTTAGTTCCTTTTAAAGCGATTTCAATAGGAATTTTATTAGGAATGGCAAGTCATATTTTTCTGGATATGTGGACAAAAAAGGGTGTTAAATTGTTTTTTCCAGTATCCATTTCTGTCCGTTTCCCACTAACCACCAGAACAGGCAGTAAAGTTGAAAAAGTAGTATTTATGTTGTTAACGTTGCTATCTGTATATTTTAGTTATGAATTAATAGTTAATCTACTGGGTACCTTATAAGCAATAAAACCCGAGTAAGAAAATTTTCTCATACTCGGGTTCATTGTTTTCAGTTCATTATTCAGCCTGTACCTCTTCTACCGTTTTTTCGACTTCTACTCGTGTCATTTTTTCACGGCCATCCTTCATCGCCTTCAAAGTTTTATGAGCAAGTGCTAGTGGTAAACGGCAGAATAAAAGGACTGTCCGTTTATTGATGTCCTTCATATAAAGATCAGCTTTCGCAAGGTTTTCCTCTGCGTATGCAAATAAATCCTCTCGTGTCCAACCATCCGGAACAAAGCTTACGCCACGCTCATCCATATCCTCGTGCTGATTACGTAAAATATTCACAGCCTGAAGACCTCGTCCATAGCCAATCGCTAAATCGCGATCTGTTTGAATATCTGCACCCCACGCCCAAAGCTCAGACAACATTGTGCCAACAAGCCCTGCAACATAGTATGTATAATCATCTAAATCCTCACGAGTGTGTACTTGCCAGTTTGCTTTTGCCCATTTGGCCATCCCAAAAGACATCTCACTCGTTGATGCTTGGACAATTTTTCGTGAGCCTTCAGGACAGAAAGTAAGCCAGTCTGCTAAGCGAAGAGATACTTCAGGTAGCTCATCAGCATATGGTGCTAATAATGTTTCATATGCTTCAGCATCAAATGTTTCCTTTAATAATTCACTCGTTGCAGTCAGTAAATCAAATTTTACATCATTTGAAAGCCTTTCATGGTCTTCAATTTCATCAATAGCACGCATAGCTAAATAGGCAGCAGCCACTGACATTTTCAAATCGTTTTTTAAAAAAGTAATCGGTATATAAAAAGTGCGGCTAGTTTCCTTTAAAACCTGCATCGCTTCTTTATAAAGTGTTTTTTGATCTTTCACTACTATTCCTCCGTTCACATGGTCGTACATCTATAGTATATCGTATCGCAAATGTGAGGAAAGATAAAACAGATTGTTTAATTTTCTAGTCATATTCTTTGAAAACGCTTAAAAAAGATGATAAAGTTTAATAGTAAACTATTTAGTTCTATACATTATTTCATCAAAATAATGGCTGGACTTATGCACTACAAAATATGACATTGAGGGAGTTTTATTTATGGGACGTTTAGATAACAAAATTGCAATTATTACAGGTGGCGCATCAGGCATGGGTGCTGCAATGGCAAAATTGTTTGCGGAAGAAGGAGCTACCGTTATTGCTGCTGATATTAACGAAGAAAACCTAGCAAAAATTTCTGAGCTAGAGCATGTAGAGGGAATGAAATTAGACGTTTCTTCAGATGAAAACTGGGCAGAGGTAACGAAAGCAGTCATCGATAAATACGGACGTATTGATATTTTAATTAATAATGCTGGTATTTCATCTGAAAAGGGTCCTGATCAAATTTCGCAAGCAGACTGGACAATTATGCATAATATCAATGCTTTTGGTCCATTCTTAGGTATTAAACATGCTTCAAACTATATGAAAGTAGCAGGAAAAGGTTCTATTGTTAATACATCTTCCTACACAGCAATTATTGGTGCGGGCATGAATGCTTATACAGCATCTAAAGGATCACTACGTGCAATTGCTCGTGCAGCAGCCGCTGAATTAGGAGCTTTTAACATCCGCATAAACACTGTTTTCCCTGGTGTAATCGAAACACCAATGACAGCTAAATTATCTGAAGCAAAGGAAGCGATGGATATGCTTGTACAAGCTACACCAATGGGTAGACTTGGGCAACCGGAAGAAGTTGCTAACGCTATTTTGTTCCTTGCATCAGATGAGGCATCTTATATTACAGGTGCTGAACTAGTGATTGATGGCGGGTATTCAGCTCGTTAATAATATTTGAAAAAAAGAAAGTGGAAATGTGTGTTTATTCATACATTTTCACTTTTTTTGTTCTTTTAATAGAAAAATGATAAAGTAATAAAAATGCTTTCGCAATAAAGGTGAAAAATAGAAGTATTTTGATATTTTTCGTGTTTTTTTCATGAAAGTTTGCTAAGTTATTGCACAATCATTTCAACAGCGTTAAAGTTTAGAAAGGGCAAATAAACAATTACATGGGACAAAAATGGTAACTGTAATTTTGCTGGTGATATTAATAGAAGATACGTCAGGATTTTGACACAATAACTCCTTGCAAAATCCAATGACAAAGTGGGGGCATGAACTTTATTCAGCAGGCATTTAAACGCATCCTGAATAAAAGCAAAATCTAGTATATATCTCACCGTTTAAATAGAGATTGTACTGAATAAAGTTAAAGGAGAATGGTATGCCAAAGGCTATAGGTATTGATGCAGGCGGCACATTGACAAAAGTTGCTTATTTAGATAAGCACAATGAGCTTGTTTTAACAACTTTTCCGTCGAATGATTTGTTGGCTGTAAAGGATTGGATTATTAAACATCCAGATATTGAGGATATTGGTGTTACGGGAGGGCGTACAGAGCAATTACTGGAAGTCATAAAGGCAATGAAATCGATTCATTATATAGTAGAATTTGAAGCTACATTGAAAGGTGTTCGATTTTTGCTACATAAAGAAGGCTATTTCTTCGAGCGTAGTATGATCACGAATATTGGTACTGGGACTTCAATTCATTATATGGAAGGCAATACGCATATTCGTGTTGGTGGAACAGGTATTGGCGGCGGAACTTTAATTGGATTGTCAGCGCTTACAACGGGTATTACAGATTATAATGAAATAAGAGAAATGAGTTCACATGGTAATCGGGAGTCTATTGATTTACTAGTTAAAGACATCTATCAAGGGATGGATACACCAATTGATGGACATCTAACAGCTAGTAATTTTGGGAAGGTCGGTATTACTGAGTTTGTCAATCATCCAGCAGAAGATATTATTGCTACTGTCCAAGGCCTTGTAGGAGAGGTGATTACAACACTTAGTATACAATATGCTGAGGAGAAAAATGCACAACATATTGTTTATATTGGCTCTACCTTAAGCAATAACGATCATCTGGCTCGCGTAATTGCCAATTATACACGTACAAAAAAACATATACCCGTTTTTATAAATGACCACGGTTTTTCTGGGGCAGTTGGAGCGTTACTAAATATATCTGAATATACAATTGTCTAAAAGGGCAAAAAGAATGTACATTACTAAAGAAGATTGGTAATGTACATTTTTTTATACATAAATCCTCTACCATTGAAGTTTTCACCAAAGCATAAATCCTTTATTCCTGAGCACATTACAGGTAGGAGGTGAATATCTGTGGGCAATAGAAATAATAAAAACAGTAAAAAGACGATGAATGTTAGAACACATAATCCTTTCGGTACCTACAAAAGCAAAGACCTCGATAGAAGTAATAGTAATAACAATAATCCGAACGACAACCTGAATGAAGAATTTTCGGCTGAATTTGATGCAAAGGCTAAAAATAAAGATAATAAAACAAACCACGATAAAAATCAGCAATCCAATAAAAAGAAATAACTAAACTTGGAGGGATTAAAAATGGCAAAGAAAAATAAAACAAGCTTTAAAAAGAAAAAGAAAGAAGATGTCCATAAAAAAAATGATCGGGAAGAATATTCAGCAGAGTTTAATCAGGTAATTCATAATAACCCTCAGCAACCGAAACAATAATCAAAAAATGCTCCTAAAGTATGCTTTGCTTTTGGAGCACTTATTTTTTGCTTTGTACAACAGTTTATACATCAAAAGGGGATATTAAATTGAAAAAATTTGGTTTAATAGCGGGTACTATTCTTGTATTACTTACTTCACCATTACATATTCCAACGGCTGTTTTTGCCCAACAGGAGGCTCCAGCCTATGCTAAGTGGAGTATAGTAGCAATAAAAGAGGTGAGGATTAAATATCCACAAGCTAAGATAGTGGATTATTTGCATGAGGGAAGAGAAACTCAAGGGGATAAAACAATCGAAAAATTTAAGCTATGGCTAAAACAAAGTGACAAGGAATTTGGGGTCTATGTAAAAATCCATTATGTCACAAAGACAAGTCAGATAGAAAACATTGAATTACAGGAAGTAACCTCATAATGTTTAAAGTTAAAGGGTGCCTGGCAAAAGGCATCCTTTTTATGTGCGCAAACAGTGTATGAAAATAGGATGTAAGTTACGGACTCTGAAGACAGAAGTAGTTGTAGCCAAGAGCAAGGGTGTCCGTGGCGACGCGGAGTCAAAAGGAAGCTGGCGGCAAAAACTGTTGGAGGAACACGAATCGCATAGAAGACTAGGTATGATTGGATGTATGTGTTTAACAATACCAAGTACGCTTTCTGTCTAATTGAGGAGGATAGTGGGAGAAATGAAATCCGACAGGAATCACTAAAGAAGGCTGATAATACAAATGGCAAGTAGAGATAGAAAAAAGTAATTCAACTAAAGAAATATTGTTAGAAAATAATGAATTGACAAATATATTACTTTGGTTTAAAGTTACCAATAAATTGATAGGAGGGATTATATGCCGATTTTAAATCGTCTAACATCAGCAACTAAACATCATCATATTCATTAGTCTTGCTATCTTTATTAATTTTTTAATATTGAATAGGAAGACTATTTCTCATGAAATCGTATTATAACTAAGCCGAAGTTGGAGCTTATGTATGTACGGTTTTTTTATTTTCTTAAAAACAAAGGAGTGTAGATGATGAAGAAAATGGATTATAAAAATGTTAGAGGAACACAAGATTATTTACCAGAGCAAGAGTGTATACGTCGTAATATACGTCGCACGTTAGAAGACACATTTATAGCATACGGGTGTAAACCACTCGAAACACCAATTTTAAACTATACAAGCTTAATGGCCTCTAAATATGCAGGAGGTGCTGAGATCTTACAAGAGATGTATCTGTTATCAGATAGAGGAGAACGTGACCTGTCGCTACGTTATGATTTAACAATTCCTTTTGCAAAGGTAATTGCAATGAACCCTACATTACCAATGCCATTTAAACGTTATGAAATTGGCAAAGTGTTTCGAGATGGTCCGATTAAAGCTGGGAGATTTCGTGAGTTTACACAATGCGATGTAGATATCGTAGGGGTTGATTCACAAGCAGCAGAAGCAGAATTGATGATGATGGCAATAGATGCATTTGAAAAGTTAGAGCAAGATATTGTTATTCAATATAACAATCGTAAGTTATTAGTTGGCTTACTTGGAATTTTCGAAGTGGATGCTAATTTCCAAAGCCAAGTTATTCTGATACTTGATAAAATTGAAAAAGTGGGAAATGCCGCTGTTTTAGCGGAATTAAAAGAATTAGGTCTGGAAGAATCAGCAATAAAAAGTATCGAACATTTTTTACAAGACAATAGAAAAAATACACTTGCTTATTTCGTACAATATGAGGAGCCTTTAATTCAAGAGGGATTAGCTGAAGTGTTAGAACTAGAACGTTACTTAAATATGCTTGGCATTACGGAAAGTTGTCTATTTAATCCACTACTGGCACGCGGGCTAGAAATTTATACTGGCACGATTTATGAAATCTTCGTACGTGATGGTCGAATAAAATCAAGTATTGGTAGTGGGGGGCGCTATGACAATGCAATTGGTGGTTTATTAGGGGGAACAGAAAAGTTTGCGACAGTAGGTATTTCATTTGGGTTAGATGTTATATTTACAGCTATGATGTTAGGTAAACAAAAGAATCAGCAAGCCCCAATTGATATTTATATTATTCCCATAAATACAATAGCTGAGTCTCTTGTATTAGCGAAGGTTTTGCGTAAGGAGCATCGTGTAGAAGTCGAGCTTAGTGGGAAAAAAATAAGAAAAGCAATGGATAAAGCAAATCGTGAGAATATCCCATTTGTCATTGTCTTAGGAGAAGAAGAAGTTACGCAAGGTCAATATATTTTAAAGAATATGCACACAGGAGGGTCTTCTATTAAAAGATTTGTTTTTTGATTCCTTATTTTAAATAACGACCGTAAGTATCATTTAAGTATTTAATCCTTATTAGAAAATTCACTATATGGGTATTATAAATAGCTCTTCTTTTGATAAATCTTTGTTCAAAATGGGGGGAGATGACCTAAATATTAAGCACATTTTAATCCCCATATTTTAAATCAATAGAGCAATTCCTGTTGTATTGCTCTTTAGAAAAAAACAAGTTATTTGATTCAAAAAACTATATATAATCCAGCAATAGTAATCCCCAAAATAGTGCAAAGGAAAACATTTGTAAATTACATGAATTAAAGGAGCTGGTTGTATGTCAGTTAATGACACACTAAAAGTATTGGAAGCAACACGTAGACAATTGGAGAAGGAGGCTGCAACAAGACATATTATGTTAGGAAATTTGCCTCCAATGAAATTTAATTTGGGTGAAAAAGTTCGATTCACATTCAATAACCGTGAATTGGTTGGAATAGTTAAAATAGCGGACTTTGGCGGTTCGTTTGAGCACGACTATCATTCGTATGATATTTTCGCTGAAGATGGTTGTTTTTATAAGCATATTCCTGAAGAAGCTTGTAGAATTGCTGAATAGGCTGAACATCAGCACACCATTAAAGTATTTCGCAACATGTTTGGCAAACAAGGGGGAATAGACCGCAGCTAGCGATCTTATGAAGTTGTTCAAGAGGTAATGTAACTAAAAGGAATGTAGGATATTACGTACATTTAATACAGGGAAACAAGGATGTATGTAGCAACGAGATTGTGGCCTATTGCTATATGATCATCAACAAACGCCACCTGTCATGGGATATATTAAAGGTGGCATAAAAGCGAGAAAAATCATTAGTATTTATCGTTGTAAATGGAAACCTTTAGTATACAGGAGGAGGTAACAAAATATGAGGTATTACGATGGTAGATTTTTAATTTATGATTCAGAAACAAAATTTAAGGCTAGTGAATTAACACTAGAAACTCTAGAACTAATAGGCGGTACTGAGGGGGTAAGGTTAAAATATCATGAGGCAACAGGTTTAGTTTTACCTTATATATTAACTAAATTTAGAACAGACACGAAGAATAGTCACAACCTTCTTAGGTGGTTTGAAAATATGATTATCAACTCAGATAAGAAGGATCTTGCAAGTAAAGGTTTAGCTGAGCGTTTAACTAAATTAAATATTTCATTTACACAGGAAGACA
>Ga0213825_1000596_pt1 | contig 26273 bp, 22 predicted proteins | sample MC6MC0900MG_FD_179896 | JGI IMG/M metagenome (GOLD analysis project Ga0213825, IMG submission 179896) | Enriched soil aggregate microbial communities from Iowa State University, Ames, United States - MC6-MC0900-MG | ecosystem: Environmental > Terrestrial > Soil > Unclassified | place: USA: Iowa... | reverse complement strand
TATGTTACTTGGTTATTGGTTAGTCATGAATTTTAAAAAGACAACAATTAAACAGACTGTTCTTTTTAGCAGCATATGTATATTGCAGATTTCCACGGTAATCGTGTGGCATCAGGAGTTATTTATCGCATCTCTTGGCAGTACATTACTTTTAGTCTTCTGTTTGTTTTCGCTGTACAATACATATCCTCTTTGCGACAAGTCATTGACAGGACGCATCCCTTTCTCTATTTACTATGCATGGTCGACATTTTTGTTGATGACAGATACAAGCTTTACATTAACAGCTTATGGATGGAACGGCTTTGGTCTTAGCAATCCTCTATGGGCAGTCATCTTATTGACAATTGGTGTTGCCATCGCATTACATATGCGCTTCCATCATTTCGATATTATGTATCCATTTGTTTTTATTTGGGCTTATATTGGAATCGCGTTACATAATGGTTTTGAAGAGCTACTTGTAACAACAGCTGCTTTATTTTTATGCGGTGTGCTATTAGTCGGTATACTTTTCATAAAAAAGAATCCTGCCCCCCAAAAATAATTGGGTAGCAGGATTTTTATTATGCCTCATCTAATGAAGTTAGAATAATTGGTTTGTCTTTTGTCACAATGATCGAATGTTCGATTTGGGCAACAAGTGATTTATCTGGTGTAACAAATGTCCAGCCATCACCAGCTTCAACAATATGCTCTGCCTTTGCCGAGATAAAAGGCTCAACCGCAAGTACCATTCCCTCTTTCATAATGGTAGAATCCCATGCATCATAATAGTTTAAAATATGATTTGGCTCATCATGTAAGGAACGACCTAAGCCATGACCTGTTAAGTTCATAATCACTGTTAAGTCATTGGCATATGCTTCTCTCTCAACTGCTTTTCCAATTTGATTTAATTTTGACCCAGCTTTTACTTTTGTCATTGCACGATCGAAGGCACTTTTTGCTACACGACATAGTTTTTCTTTATCCTCATAGCCTACACCCACGACAAATGAAATTCCTGTATCTGCAAAGTAGCCATTTAAAGAACCAGATACATCAATATTGACAATGTCTCCCTCTTGAATTACGCGTTTTCCTGGAATACCGTGAGCTACTTCCTCGTTGACACTAATACATGTATATCCTGGGAAGTCATATTCTCCTTTAGGTCCAGAAATCGCACCTGCCTCAGCAAACATACGTCCGGCAATTTCATCGAGTTCAAGTGTTGTTACACCAGGTTTTGTCGCAGCCTTCATTGCTTCACGAATTTCGGCACAAATACGACCGATTTTTTTAAAGGCTTCAATTTCTTCTTGTGTTTTTACAATCATTTATAACGTCCCTTTCATCTAATATCTACACTTTAATATAACATAACTTGTTTGACATAAAACGCTAAACGCTTTAAATATTGTATGCCCTCATAAATTGCAAAGTGCTGAAATGTAACAATATTTCTACAGCGAGTAAAATTTATAATAGCCAAATCTAAATACAAAAAACCCTCCACTATTGTGAAGGGTAGAGTATTTATGATTTTCGTTGCATTAATTGTGGTGCTGCTGTAAATAATAGAACACCGACAATGGCAGTTAAAACTGTTGCTGGTAGCATGTATGTTCCATTATAAATGATTGAATAAATCCATGCATTTTGATCGCCAGCATACTCTGAGAAAAATACCGCGCCAGCAACGGTATGTGCTGCATAGCGTAAAAAACCTGCCAATACAGTTCCTACAATAATATATAGCGCCATTTTCGTTTTGTTTAGATTATTTGCAGCCTCAAGCACTGGTCGACGAACAATTGCTACCAAGCCGACTACCGTAAAGGCAAAGCCATAATCGAGTAAGCCCTGAAACCAATGCACAATTGTAGCACCAAACATTGTTTGCATAACGCCAATAAGAAAGCCCGTTGTCAGTCCAGGCAAAAGCCCCCAACGGAAGGCTATTAAAATTATTGGTACCATCACTAGACTAACAGAGCCACCTTGTGCCCATACTTTAAAGGAAATCTGATCTAGCACAAGACCAATTGCTGCAAATATCGCAATCTCCACAAGCATTAAAAGTCTTTTTTTGTCCATTTTATTCTCTCCTTTGTTCCGATGTAGGATACAAGAGCAGGAATAGAAATCAAATTACTTTTTGACTCTATCTGGCAAAAAAAAAACAATGCCAGGACAGAGCCTCACATTGTACAAGTGTCGGTTTCTATCCACATCCCTACGCAAGTGTTAACTTACAGGTTCAAAGAGTTAAGGCATTACGTGCCCAGTCTCAGCTGACATCATCAGCTCCCCTTGTGGTCGTTACATCTTTTTTATTTGAACAACCTCATTGTACGCAAATACGGATATGATTACAACTCTAATTTCACAATATTTTTTGAAACTTTGCTGTTTTTCATGCGTAAATATTAAAAAAGGAGGTACAACTATGGAGAACCAAAAAATTTTATCTGCCTTTAGTTATCTTAGCGTCTTTTTCGCACCCTTTATTGTGCCGTTAATTGTTTACTTTGTTTCTAAAGATAGTGACGTAAAAAGACACTCTATTCGAGCACTTATTTCGCATTTAATCCCAGTTGTATTTGGTATCATCTTCTTTGCTGTTTTTGTCTTCTCAACTATATCCTTTAACACTTTTGACCCTGGATCAGGTAGTAATACATTTATAATCGTTTGGTTTGCATCATTTGCCATTTACTTACTCGTCTCATTAGGGATTGTTATTTGGAATATCGTGCAAGCGGTTCGTGTTATTCGTTAATGTTTCATTTCTAAAATAAAAAGGTAGAACTAATAGTAAAAGGAGCTGTTATTTTATGAAAGTATCTAAAGTTGTCAAAACCGCCGTAAAATTAGCACCTATCATTATACCCATTGTAAAAAAAGTAATTGCCGCGAAGAAAGGAGCGCCTTATTCTTCCAAAGACAGCTATAAAAAATAATACCCCTAAACTCATTTTAAGGTAAATATCTAAATTAAAAATCTGCTCTCTTTTACTGGTAAGCGTCAATCCAATCCCTTAGGATTTGAAACGCTTACTTTTTTATGGCAGATTTTTTTATGCCTTCATAACTGTATTCTTATACTTGGTATAGCAGATTTATATTAAAATAGGGTTTAGCACTACAGATGAGGGGTTGTTTAAAATAAATAGCGAAAAACAATTAATGAGCTTGGTTAATGCAGCACAGGTTCTAACTTCAACACTCGATATTAACCAAGTATTAGAAAAACTGATGAGTGAGGTGCTCCATGTAATTGAAGGTGCTGATGCAGGGGTATTGTTTATGTTGAATACAGAAACTAATCGTCTTGTTGCCAAGCATGCCATTGGCTATGACCTGGCTTATTTAAAAAAGATTCACCTTGCCTCAAATGAAGGGATGACTGGAAAGGTATTTTCCCAAAAACAAGCATTTAGATTCCACTCTAGCAGCGTTGTTACAGAAAGCATGGCGGATTTATTTCCACAGTATGAAGAAAACTATATAAAAGCAGTTGGTGATTTTACTTACCCCAAAAGTGCTGTTTGTGCTCCACTTCTTGATAAAAGTAACTCATGCATAGGGGTATTAACAATCGTCAATTTTTCAGGAGACACACAGTTTGAAAATAGCGATTTAACGATGTTACAAGCATTTGCAAACCAATCCTCTATTGCGATAGAAAATGCAAAATTATTTACTCAAAACGAACGCTCTAAGCGCATTTATAATGCTTTAACACGGGTTTCCTTAACACGGGGTCGACTAAGCGATATGATTGATACGCTTGCATCATTACTTGGCCAGTCTGTAGCCATTATGACAGATTTTTACGATTTACTTATCGCATCTTCGCCTACAGCTAAGTTTGCTACTGACATTTTAAAAGAACAAAAATCAATGCATCTTGATAAAGTTGTACAGCAATGTGAACGACATCAAGTATACATACCAATCAAAGATGAAACGTATGTAAGTTATTTGTTTCCTATTCATACAGAGCGAGGTGTTATAGGAGTACTATTAATCGTTATGAATCATCATTTACAGATGGACCCTTTAGATTTATTTGCAGTGGAGCAGGCAAGTGCACTATTTGCCTTACAGTTAGCAGAGGAGGAAAAGGAGCTAGAAAATTCCTTTAAATATGATGGATATTTGCTACAACAGCTTTTAAGCTCAAATTTCAATGCCTTTTATAAACGTCAAGAAGCTCATCAAACTTCTCATTACTTATGTGCTACTCTACAACTTGATGGGAGTACATATCATGTTGCTCAAACAAAAAGAATGCAGCACCAATTTAGTAAACTTCTATATCGTTTAACTCGCTTATTTTCCTTACCAGTTTTTATCTCGGAGCATGATTTGCACTATCATTTTTTATTTATGAACAATTTGCGAGTTTCAGTCGAACAGTTTAAAGAGCGTATTCAATATTTTTTTGTACTCCTCGAAAAGGACTCGACAAAGTACAATTCACTCTCGTTTATAGTTGGTCTCGGAAGACACTTTGACACAATTGAAAACATTTTCAGTTCATATCGGGACTCCACAAAGTGTATTGACTATTTGCAGACACTAGAACAGGCACCATTCATCATATCCTATGATAAGCTTGGACCTTATACACTTTTTTTAAATAATGACCCACAGGAAATGGCTGAGTATGTAGGACTGAAGCTTGGCCCAATTATTGAATATGATAATCAACATAAAACCGATTTGTTATATACACTAAAGCTATTTTTTGAACATAATCAAAATCGAAAAAAAACAGCCGAGGCTTGCTTTGTACACCTAAACACCATTAAATATAGACTCCAGACGATTTTTTCATTAATAGAGATTGACGAGCAAAATGGCAAAACTATGTTCGAATTAAATCTTGCTATCTATATGTTTTCATACTTACAAAATATAAAATTAGCCAAAACAGACAAAGGATAGGTCTTATCTTTGTCTGTTTTCACATAGTATTTTCATAGTATTCATTGTTATACTAAACCCTACTTGTTGAATTTTCTGAATATTTTTATTAAGCAGGAGGGCTGTCTAGGTATGGAAATATGGAGTTTATTTACAATTATTGCATCACTGGCTTTATTAATATTTTTAGCATTACGTGGCTTTAGTATCATAATTATTGCCCCAGTAGCCAGTTTAATCGTCATCATTTTAAATCAAATGCCTATTTTAGAGTCATTACAAGGCAACTATATGAGCGGGTTTATAAATTTTATGAAAAACTACTACCTCATCTTCTTATTTGCCGCAATTTTCGGAAAATTTATGGAGGAAAGTGGTGCTGCACGTTCAATAGCTGAAAAACTTTTAAATATTATGGGTCGTCATAGTAAATTTAATGCGCTAATGGCAGTCGTAATCATTTGTGCTTTTTTAACATTAGGTGGCATTAATACATACGTCGTAATTTTCGCCATTTTACCTATTGCTAAACCATTATTTAAGGCTATGAATATACCTTGGCATTTATTTACGGGAGCATTTTTCTTCGGAATGGCAACATTTACAATGACCATGCTACCTGGTTCACCATCTGTACAAAATATCATTCCAACAAAATATCTAGATACAACAGCTACTGCAGCACCTGTTGTTGGAATTGTTGCTACAATCACCATTATTCTTTTTAATTGCTTTTATTTAAAAAGACAATTATCTAAAACAGAGGCACGTGGTGAAACATATGAAAATATGAAAAATCCTGAAAAACAAGATTCAAAAGCATTTGAGGCAAGTGTGAAAAGATATCCGCCATTTATCTTAAGTATTTTGCCACCTATCTTCTTAATTGTTACGCTAAACGTTTTTAAAGTTGATATCCTTTATACATTGATGCTTACTGTGCTTCTTTCTATTATGTTTTTTTGGAAATTCATAGACAACAAGCTCCAAGCAATTAATGTGGGTGCAACAAATACCGTTCTACCAATTGTCAATACAAGTGCTGATGTCGGGTACGGTACAGTTATTGCAGCAACTGCAGGCTTTGGTGTAATTACAGAAATGCTTGCCAATATACCTGGAAGTCCATTAATTTCTCTTTATGTCGCTATTGCAGCACTTGCAGGGATTACAGGTACTGCCTCTGGTGGACTTGGAATTGCAATGGAAACACTTGCTCAGACCTATTTAGATTTAGGGGTTGATCCAGAGGCACTTCATCGCGTTGCGACAATTGCCTCCGGTAGTTTAGATTCATTACCGCACAATGGTGCCGTTATTACGGTATTGGCTGTTATAGGATTAACACATAAAGATGCCTACAAACATATATTTTTTGTTTCAGTAATTGGGCCCATTGTTGCAGCAATACCGGCATTAATTACTGCGATCATACTTTATTCTTAGGTCAATACGCTCGATTATTATTTAAACCGTAGGAGATGAACAAACATGAAAGTCTCACTTTTCGCAACATGTTTAGTAGATATGTTTCAAACAAATGTGGGCAAAGCAACTGTAGAACTTCTAGAATATCTTGGCTGTGAAGTCATTTTTCCAAAGGAACAAATTTGCTGTGGACAACCTGCCTATAACGCAGGCTATGTTAATGAAGCAAAGGAAGCCATGCAAAATATGATAAAAGCATTTGATGGTGCTGAATATGTCGTCTGCCCTTCTGGTTCCTGTGCTTATATGTTCCGAGAATATGAAAAAGTTTTTGTGAATGATGTTGAATGGGCTTTTCGTGCAAAACAATTAGCTGAAAAAACGTATGAGTTAACACAATTTATCGTAGAGGTTCTTGGTATAACAGATGTGGGTGCTAGCTTCAACGGAAATGTGACCTATCACATGTCTTGCCACATGACACGTTTACTTGGTGTAAAAAGCGCACCTTTAATGTTACTAGAAAATGTTAAAGGCTTAACATATACTGAGCTTCCTAACAAAACAACTTGCTGTGGTTTTGGTGGAACTTTCTCTGTAAAAATGACACCAATTTCTGAGCAAATGGTTGATGAAAAGGTACAACATATCATTGAAACTGGTGCCACTTATTTAGTTGGTGCGGATGAAGGCTGTTTAATGAATATTCGTGGACGTGCAGAACGATTAGGTGCCCATATACAGGTACTTCATATAGCTGAAATTTTGAATTCTCGAAAAGCGGAGGTGCATACATCATGCCAATGAAGGTCAGTAATGAATCATTTAATAATCGTGTTGGTGAAGGCATTCAAAATACTTTTATGCGCAGTGCCGTTTCGGGTGCACAAGATCGTTTGGAAACAAATCGTCAATTAGCTACTGAGGAGCTTGGTCATTGGGAGGAGTGGCGTTCTCTTGGTGAAGAGATCCGTCAGCATGTACTTGCAAATCTTGATTATTATTTAACGGAGTTAAGTGAGCAGGTTGCTGCACGAGGTGGGCATGTTTTCTTTGCGACTACTGCTGAGGAAGCCCAAGCTTATATTGCTAATGTTGCTAAGGAAAAAGAGGCTAAAAAAATTGTCAAATCAAAATCGATGGTAACAGAGGAAATAGACTTAAATCATTATTTAGAAGAGCATGTTGGCTGTCAGGTTGTTGAAACTGATTTAGGGGAATATATTTTACAACTAGATAATGATTTACCCTCACATATCGTGGCACCCGCCTTACATCGAAAGAAAGAACAGGTGCAGGAAAGCTTCCAATTTCATCACCAATATGAAGGCTCTGAACGTCCTGAGGAGCTAACAAAGCATGCCCGTAAAATGCTGCGTGATGATTATTTATCAGCTGATATCGGTATTACGGGTTGTAACTTTGCGGTGGCTGAAACTGGTTCTGTTTGCATCGTAACAAATGAAGGAAATGCTGACTTATCAACAGCACTACCAAAAACACAAATTACCGTAATGGGGATGGAAAGACTTGTCCCAACATTTGAAGAGCTCGAAGTACTAGTCAATATGCTAACAAGAAGTGCAGTGGGCCAAAAGCTACCTAGTTATGTAACTGTTTTAAGTGGACCTCGTCAAGATGGTGATGTAGATGGACCAGAAGAGTTTCATTTAGTTATTGTTGATAATGGACGGTCTGAAATTTTAGGTAGTGAATTTCAAGCAATCTTACAATGTATTCGCTGTGGTGCATGCGCTAATATTTGTCCTGTTTATCGACATGTAGGTGGTCATTCATACGGTTCAATATACTCCGGACCAGTTGGGGCTGTCTTATCACCTTTGCTGGGTGGCTATGATGACTATAAGGAGCTACCATTTGCTTCAACACTTTGTGGTGCTTGTACAGACGTTTGCCCAGTAAAAATTCCGTTACATGAATTACTGCATAAGCATCGACAAACAATTGTAGAAAAAGAAGGTCGTGCCCCTATATCAGAGCGCTTCCTTATGTCTATTTTCGGAATTGGTTCCTCATCAAGTGGTATGTATAAATTCGGATCTAAGGTTGCATCGAGTGTTTTAAAGCCATTAACAAAAAATGACCAATTATCTAAAGGCATTGGTCCATTAAAAAGTTGGACAACTATTCGTGAATTCCCTGCACCTAAAAAAGAGCGCTTCCGTGACTGGTTCGAAAATAGACAAAAAGGAGATGAGTAGAATGGTAGGCAAAATTCAAAATCGCGAGATATTTATTCGTCAATTATCCTCTAGACTTCAACGATTATCTACTCCTGTGCATGTAGAGCGTCCTCAGTGGCGGTATTCTCCACAACATAAAACATTACAAAACTTATCTCAGGATGAGCTGTTGGTCATATTACAAAAACAATGCACACGTATCAATACGAACTGCGTCGTCACATCCTCTGCTGATTTAGCTATGACACTGGAAAAAGTCATTGATGATTATGATGGTGGGCCAATTATGACTTGGCAGGATGAACGATTTGACGCTTTTGGTCTGACAGAGCTTTTTTCAAATACATTACCTAAAAAACAAATCGAACTGCATACTTGGGACCCAACAATCGGCAGAGATAATATAGCACTAGTAGAGAAGGCCAATATAGGAATTACAATTAGTGATATTACACTTGCAGAATCCGGTACAGCTGTACTTTTTAGCAATCCACATCATGGTCGTACTGTGAGTTTCTTACCTACCAAGTCTATTATCCTAATACCAAAAAGCTCGATTGTGCCTCGAATGACACAGGCAGCTATACAAATTCGGGAGCGTCTACAAAATGGAGAAACTCTCGCCTCTTGTGTTAATTTTATTTCTGGTCCTAGTAATTCTGCTGATATTGAAATGATTTTAGTCGTTGGTGTTCATGGTCCAATTTACATGACCTATATCATTATCGATGATTTATGAATCCATTTCGCCTTGACGTAATTGTAGCTGCCGCTACGCTTTCGCGCAAAAAACATCTGCCGCTATGCTGTCGATATAAAAAACATTTGCTAAATGAAGATAAAAAAAGAGGCGTATCGTTTTACGCCTCTACTTCACTTCAAAATAAGTTTGACTATGACCATTCATTGTTTTTTCAACATGTAACACAGCTGGCATTGTAGCTTTTAACTCTGCAACGTGAGAAATAACGCCAATCATACGTCCAGAATCCTGTAAATCAATCAGTGTATCAATTGCTTTATTTAAGGCTTCTTCATCAAGTGATCCGAAGCCCTCATCGATAAACATTGTTTCAATATGAATATTCCCCTGAAAGCTTTGAATGACATCTGCCATACCAAGAGCAAGACTTAATGATGCATTGAACTTTTCTCCACCCGATAATGTTTTCACATCGCGTAATTGATCTGTATAGGCATCATAAACATCTAGCCCTAGACCACTTTGCTTAGCATGCTTTTCTAATCGATCAGAACGTCGAAGCTCAAATTGTCCATTAGATAAATGCTGTAAACGTACATTTGCTGCCTCTGTGATTTTATCTAAATAGTTGATTTGGATATAACGCTCAAAGGATAACTTTTTCGTATTCTGACCATTTAACATGGCATAGAGTTCTTTCACTCGTCCTGCTTCTTTTTCAAGTAAACGAATCTCTTGTGCTGTTTCTTCGATTTTTTCAACAAAGTCTTCACATGCTTTTGCAAATCCTTTCATTTGCTGTAACACTTTAAATGCTTCCTCATATGTTACACGGTATATCTCTAGCTTTTCTTCCATTAACGCTAAATCTTGCTTCTCCTTTCCTTGAAGATGTTTAGCTCCTTCAGTAATTTGTACCTGCAATGTGTGTACTTGTAGCGTATAATCACTACAAGCCTTCCGTAGAGCCTCTACTTGAAACTCACTACGCTTCGCAGCGGCAAATTCTTCAAAATTTTCAAAGCCTGCGATTTTCATACTTTCTGAAAATTGCTCACGCCTTTCATCCATTTTCTGCTTGAATTCCTCGAAAGCCTGTTTGGTTATTTCAACAGCCTTTTTAGCACCATTTACCGCTTCCTTTGAAGTTTGTAGGCTTTGTTGGCTGGTATGCCAAGCAGTTTGTAATACGACCTTCTGTGAAGCGATAGCCGCAATTGCCTGCTTTAACGACTGTAATGTCTTAATATTTTCAGGGATATGCTTTTGCTGTTCCTCCACAATTGCCCGTTGCTTTGTTAATTCCTGCATCTGGTCAGCTAAATATCGCTCTAACTTTATGTGCTTTTCTTGTAGCAACTCCAGACTTCCACGTTGTTGCTTTTGTTTCAAGCGTACATCAACTAATTGTTGATTCACTATTTTTAAAAAGGTAATTTGTTGCTCTACATATTGTAAGGAAGCTACTATTTGCGCTTGATTAGTTTGATCGATATGATTAGTCTCCAGCTGCGCTAGTGCCTCTTGTAAAAGCTGCTTAGTGGAGTTCAATAAAGCTTCTTTCTCCAAAAACTTACGCTCATTAGTTGTTGCCTTTACCCGTAAAGCTTCCACCTGGGCTAACTCAATACTCTCCAATTGTTCTAAATGTGTTTTGAGGTGTGTTGTACTACCGCAAACTGGGCAAGGCTCCCCATCTTTAAGCTGCCGAGCTAAGATACTTGCTTGGCTAGTAATCCATTGCTGTTCTAGCTTTTGAAGAGCTTGTTTACTTTCTTGGTTACGGACATTAGTAGTCATTACATCCTGCTCAATTGTCTCAACTGCTTTTGTATACTTTTCAACTTGCGCTAGTAATGATACTTGTTCCTTTAGCTTGGGCAGTTGCTCTAAATAACTTTCATATGGTTCTAGCTGTTTTTCATATTGCTCAATTGTTGTTGTTAATTGCTGTAATTGCAGTTGTTCTTTTTCCAGCAATGCAACATTATCTGCTAGTGACCGTTTGGCTGTAACGACATATTGCTCAGCTAGTTGCATTTGCTGAAGATTATGCTCATACGCCTCAAATTTCGGTAATAATGCTTGGAGCTGTATTTCTTGCTGTAGTATGCGCTGTCGTTCAGGCTCTTTTGCCTCTTCAGCGTTAAACTTTTCTTGTGCAACTATCAGCTGAGCCTCTGCATTTTGCTGTTCCATCAACGCTTGTTGATAGGATTGTTCTTTTCTATTTAACTCATTGCGTAGATCGATACATTGTTGCTCAACTAACACTAGCCGTTCTGCTTTCTCTGCCAAAGCAATCTCACGTTCCTTAACAGTATATACATCCTGTTCTTGTAGCAATGCTTGCAGTTGGTTTTGACGTTTGGATTGCTCTTCAAATTGTTCATTCAGTGTTTTTGCCATACTATAATATTCTTGTTCTTTTTGATGATGAGCATAGGCTTCCTCATAGCGCTGTTGCTCTACTTGAATACATTCAATATAATAGGCATGTTCCTCTTCCAGTGCCTTTTTCACTTGATGCATGTTTTCGGTATTATCATTTATACAAGTAAATAAAAAAGAAGGTCGCTGTGATAAGGCTCCTGCAATTTGACCAAGTAAATGCTTCTTTAATTGTTGAGCTCGTAGTAAATCACTCTCTGCTTCTTTTCGTTTGGCATCTAGTTTTTTAGTCATTGCACCGAAGCGATCTGTTTTAAATATTTTACGTAATATAACCTCTTTGTTTGTAGAATCAGAGGTTAATAGCTTGCGAAACTCTCCTTGTGGCAGCATGACAATTTGGCTAAACTGGTCCTTTGTCAGACCTATTATTTCCTGTAGCTTTTTATCTACCTCAAGTGTTTGCTGCTTTTCTACAATACCAAAATCAAGTTTACCTGCTTTGACTTCAGCCAATTCAATTTTCTTACCTGTAACACTTTTATTTTTTACTTTGATATGGCCAGGCTGACGTAAAACATGATAAATCCTGCCATCCATTTCAAAAGTGAGCTCTACCGCAGTATAAATATCATCCTCTGCGAAACCACTTCGTAGCATTGCTGTATCCTGACGATCCTCACCGCTACCTGATCCATATAGCGCATAACAAATAGCATCGAAAATAGTCGTTTTCCCAGCACCTGTTTTACCAGAAATCGCAAATAAACGATGGTCACCAAGCTGTTGAAAATCAATTATTTCTGTGTTTTTATATGGACCGAATGCAGTAATTGTTAACTTCAATGGCTTCATTTTACTGTTTCTCGCTCCTCATCTAATAATTCCTGAAGCATCTCTGTAAAAAGACGCTCTGTATCCTGATCTGGCTGTACACCAATGATATCTGTAAAAAATGAACGGAATAAATCAATGTCATCTACCTTCTCGGACTCGACTGCTTGAATTTCATGTAGTATTTCTGGGCGCATGACTTTCCGTTCGATATGCATTGCATGAGGAAATACTGTACGAATACGCTCCATCGGTGAAGCCACTGGTGTCGTATCGGTTAAACGGACAAATACATAATCTTCATTTGGCGGTAATGCTAATAAATCATCCATCAAGCCCTCTACTATACGTAAATCTCGCCTTGGTAGAAGCTTTCGTTTTGTAACAGTAATATCTCCCTGTGCATCTAGTTCAACGATTAAAAAGCCCTTCTCATGTAAATGCTCAGACAATGAATATTTCAATGGAGAGCCAGCATAGCGAATTTTTTCATTCAACACAAAATGTGCTTTATGTAAATGGCCAAGTGCCGTGTAATGAAAAGGCTTAAATAACGCCGCATCTATACAATCAGAGCCACCTATTGATAGCGGGCGCTCTGAATCACTCGTATTCGCTTCCTCCTCACCATACTTTGTTACAAAGGCATGTCCTACAAACACATGACGCTTTCTTGGATCTAAGCCCTGTCCAATGTGGTCAATAATTTTTTGCATCGCATCTTGGTGAGAACGAATTGTATCATCTTCTAAAATTGTACGAACTGACGAAGGCTCCGCATATGGCACAAGATGAAAATGTACATCGCCAAAATCATCCGCTACAATAATTGGAGCATGTTCCTTCGTAAATTGACCCTTCATATGTAATCCACTATCACGCATTAGACTACTGCCAAAATTCAATCGACCTGCACTATCATGGTTCCCGGCAACCGCCAACACAGGAATTTTTTTTTCAAGCACAATCTCTGCTAAAATATCATTCAGTAAATTAACAGCCTCTATAGGGGGCATTGAACGGTCATATAAATCACCTGCTATAATGATAACGTCAGGCTTTTCTTCATCAATGGCTTGCATAAATTGCTGTAAAATATAGCGCTGATCCTCCGTCATATAGACTCCCTGTACGAGCTTTCCCAAATGCCAATCTGCTGTATGAAATATTTTCATTCTTTGCGCCTCCAATCTATCTTCATTTTATCACGACTGTTAGAATGTTTGATTTACCTTTTATTAGTATTGTTTTATCCTTTATTTCTCCTCTTCTATTCATTGATTTGAAAGTTTTATCCGTTACCACATGAAAAAAAGAGCATCTCTATCGATACCCTTTTAATTTTTATTAAATTGCTCTCGCCTTATCTATAAATGCTGCATAACCGATAAATCCTTGTATAGTATGTGCAATAGAATCAGGTTTCTTCTTCTCTTCTCTTATTGGCACAGACTTTGTTTGTTTTTCTAAGATGTCATTAAATGAAATAGGATGAGACTTAGGCAACTCAATGGCGGAAATCGTTAATGCATCGCCTCCACTATATTCATATAGAAATGCATTGGCCATTTGACGATAGCCCTCAAAATTTGGGTGTACATCAGAAATATTCGGTAAAAAGCTTGTAGCATTTAAGCCAAAAGCATCAAACACATTTACATAAACTGCTCCAGCCTGTTCAGCCTGCTGTTGTAAAATTGTATTTAGCTTTATTAGCTGTCTATTTGTGCCTTCTTTTTGCGTAGCATGCACATTAGGATATGCAAAATAATAGCCCATTACATAGATTTTTGCTTTAGGTGCCCGTACCTTCAATTCCTCTAAAATATCTACCATATTTTTTCTGGCGATATTTAATGCATAATCTGTTTGTAGCTGTGAAAAGGCTAATGTACCAGCAGTTGGATTGACCTGAACAAGACGCAGTAAATCGTTGGCACCTGCCGAAATTGTAATGAGCGTAGCATCTGCTAAAAGGTCACTTGCTTCCTTAGATTTTATCCGTTTCAGTACATCTGTTGTTGTAAAGCCTGGGAAAGCAAGCTCCTTGGTAAAGTTACTTAATTGCCCAGTCATGCCCAACCTCATCGCAATAAAATCACTATAGCCGTGATCAATCTCTTGATAGGGTGTTTGACCAGCTGCCAAGGAATCTCCAATAGCCACGTAATTTTCACTTTGAGCAAAGGCAGATGAAGCACCAAATATCATTGTATTTATAACTATAATAAGACTTAGTAAACGCTTCATCTGCTCAACCCCTTCCCCTTATATCAACAGAATTTAAAAAGCCCAGCTACCTTTGCGGAAAATTGGCTCCACAGTACCATCTGGTAAAATACCGTCAATATCCATCTCTCCACTGCCAATCATAAAATCCTCATGTGTGACAGAAATATTTGCACCTAACGCCTCAAGCTGTCCATTTTCTAAATCTCTGCCACCTTCTAGGCAAGTTGGATACGCCTCACCGATGGCTAAATGGTTGGATGCATTTTCATCAAATAAAGTATTAAAATATAAAATCTCAGAAGCTGAAATTGGAGACTCATGTGGTACTAGCGCTACTTCACCTAAATAGCATGAGCCCTCATCTACCTGTATAAGCTCCTGTAATAAATCATGACCTACCTGTGCCTCGGCCTTGATAATTTTTCCTTCTTCAAATGTTAGTTTAAAGCCATCAATAATATTACCTTGGTATACTAATGGCTTTGTATTGCTCACATAGCCATTTACACCTTGTTTTAATGGTAACGTATATACCTCTTCTGTCGGCATATTTGCAATAAAGACCGTATCATCTGGTGTTTTACTACCTCCAGTAAGCCATTTATGCTGCGGAGCTAATGCAATTGTTAAATCAGTATCTGGTGCTGTATAGTGAAGCTTTGCGTATTTTTTACGATTAAGTAAAGCAGCACGAGACTCTAAATTGGCAACATGTTCGCGCCAATTTTCAACTGCATTGCCCTCTCCAATATGAACCGTTTTAAAAATTGCCTCCCATAGAGCTGGCACCTGTTCCTCAGTTGATAAATTCGGAAAAACCTTCGCGGCCCATTTCGGTGATGGAACTGCAACGATAGACCATGCGATTAAATCCTTCATAACAGCATTGCGATAATTTTTCAGTGCTGCTCCTGATACTTTTTGATGTGTTGCAAGACGCTCGGCTGGAATACCTGTTAATTTATCTGGATCTGCAGCATCAATCCATAATAAAGCACCCTTGCGTTCAATTAGCTCATCACGCATCTTCACTACCCATTCAGGGAAACGATTGAATTCTTCCTCTGAGGCATGCTCGAAATAAGCTCGATCCATTACATCATCAGAAAAATTTACGTGAACACGTCCTGCTCCAGCCTTATAAGCCTCTTTCACTACTAAGCGCGCAAAATCGAGTGCTTCTACTGAAGTATTCACTAATAAGTATTGCCCTGGCTGGATATTAACACCAACTTTTACTGCAAGCTCTGCATATGCTTGTAATTTTTCTTCAAACGTCATATTCGTTAACCTCGCTTTTGTCCAATTGTTTTTGAATTTCCTTCTACTAGCATGCCATTATGCCATATCTTTTGTACAGATTTGCCTGGAATTTCTCTTATCCATTTTTTATACGCTTTTTCATCTCGATAAGCTAATAACGTTAATACCTCGCCATCTGCTCCAGCACGTCCTGTACGTCCTGAGCGATGCAAGTATTGCTCAATCGTTCTTGGTACATCAACATGAATAACATGTGTTAAACCTGCAATATCTAAACCTCGTGCAGCAATATCTGTAGCGATTAAAATACGTGCCTCTCCTTTGCGGAATGCATCTAATGCCTTTTTACGCTCTTCTTTTTTCATGTCAGAATGTAATGTCACAATAGGTGCAGAACGATATTGTAGCTTCGTTTCTTTCATTAATAATTGATCGATATTGTTTACAAAAGCTAATGCACGTAGCCCTTCTGTATGTGCTAAGCGACGTAGGAAATCAGTTTTATCTCGCTCTTCAAGCTTGATAAAGGAATGCACAACCTTTCCAACCTTCACCATATCCTCAGGCTTTATTTTAAAGCGCACTGGCTCAAACATCATGCGACTAGCCACTAACTCAATCTCCTCAGTGATCGTTGCCGAAACCACCACTACTTGTCGCCCATATGCAGAGCCTTCGATAAAGGATTTTACAACCACACGATATTCTCGACTAAGCAACTGGTCGCATTCATCTAGAATAATTGTTTCTATTTCTTTAAGCTTTAATTTTCCTGCTCGTGCTAGTTCATTTAAACGACCAGGCGTTCCAACTACGATTGTCGGCTTTTTCTTTAGCTTTTCAATTTGACGTGCAGCATTTGCGCCACCAATTAATTGCTGAACTGTAATATCTGAGCCTGCTGTCCATTCACGGATAACCTCTACAATTTGCATAGCCAGCTCCTGTGATGGGGCTACAATAAGTCCTTGCGTTTGTTTTTTTGCACCCTTTACTTTATTTAATAAAGGAAGAACATAAGCTAATGTCTTCCCCGATCCTGTTGGCGATTCTGCCACAATATCTTTCCCTTCAAGCATGGCTGGAATCATTTCCTCTTGGATTTTCATCGGTTCTTCAAAGTTCCATTTTGCTTGTAATGCTTCATTTAATAAGTTTATAACTGACATGTTATTTCCCACCTTCTATCTGCTTGACACTAGTTTAACACACTAAGCATTTTCCTACTTCATATGTACGATAACCATTTGCTAATCGTTTCAAAAATTCAGTATGTGATACCTAATAACTAAAAAATCTGCACGCCTCTTGCACGGAATGTAAGCCTCTTGCACTTCATGGAAGGCTTGGGGCTTATCCGCGAAAAGCGAGCAGATTTTTACTAGTTAATCTACTAATTCATAGCCACATGACAAAATCGCACATTCTGCCAGAACAATTAATGAATCAATATATTTATCATTTAGTTTTAAATCTCTATTTACAATCGATAATTCTGTACAGCCTAAAACAATACGATCACAATTAAGTGCTAGCATCGCTTCTTCTATCGGTTGCCATTCCTCTGATGAGACATCCTTTCCAGCCTTAACAAAGTCGTAAATAATTGACATCACTTTTTCCTTGATTTGCTCATCTGGAACAACAGGTGTTAGACCATATTCCTCTAACGCACTTTGATACATGCGCGACGTTAAAGTGCCGGTTGTTGCTAAAATACCAACACGTTTTGCGCCTAAATTATAGGCACGCTTCGCAGTTTCTCGTATCATATGGAGCACTGGAACTGGGGAGCCTTCCGCAATTTCATCATAAAAGGTATGCGCTGTATTACACGGAATAGCTATTATATTGGCCCCGATTGTAGCAAGCTTTCTTGCATCATCTATAATTACTGGAACAGGATTTTCTTTTGTTTGATCTAATATAAAAGCCGTACGATCAGGAATGTTTGTATCATTATCAATAATTGTATGCAGATGCTCCTGATCCTTCGTTGCCTTTGTACGTCTTACAATCATTTCACCGATAAACATTGTTGCAAGTGGACCAACGCCACCAATAATACCTAAAGTTTGTTTTTTCATGAGTTAGACAGACCTTTGTTGTTAAAATATTTCTTATATTTTCGATAAAAGCTTAGATTATCGAGCGTTATGTTCAACCAACGCTTAGCATTCATATCCTTATAATTGAAAATGGAGTCCGTTGCTAGCCCTTGTCGAATCAGGCTCTTTGCTTCAATCACAAGTTGCTCATTTTGAACATATTTAAAAAGTACACCATTTGGCACAATTGTCCAAAGATGCTTGTTTTGCACATAAGTCAGCTGTAGCTTGCTACCACGGATAAAATCATCCGCAACATATTGCATTAGATTATAGCCACTTGCTGTCACATAATAATTTGAAAGCTCATTATGTAATTCAATACTTAAAAGCTTATATTGCCCGTCACGTTCATCATACTTCATATCAAACGTGGCAAAGCCCTGAAATTGGATTTCCTCCAAAAATACTTTGACTTGATTCATTAAATCCCTATCATATATCGTCATAATCGCTACATAACGACCTATTCCATCAGGAGAATGCTCCTCTAAAATGGGATTTCCGATAGCTAATAGCTTCGCTTGTCCGTCTTGCCCAACATAGGCATTGACGACACGCATATTGGCATCCTCACCTGGAATATATTGCTGTACCATCAAGTCATCTCGGTAGGCAGATTCCTTGTAAATAGCCTGGAAAATTGCATCCTTTTCCTCAGTATTATATGCAATATATACCTTTTTCTTACCTGGAAAAATACATGTAGCATACTTTGTCATATTCATTGGTTTAATGACAACTGGATACTCAAAGGGAATTTCAAATTCTTCATAGTCATTGACCGTACAAACATGCATAGCAGGATATTGAAAGCCAAATTTTGCTGAAAGCTCATACATACTCTCACGCGTTAATAGCTGGTTAGCTAGTGGCGCATCTACATAAGGTATGATAAAAAGCTCTGCTAGCTCCTCTTTATGTTGCACTATTTTTTTTACATAAAACTCATCACAGGCCAACAACAATAGTTTTTTATCAGCAAATTCCTCTGCGATTGCCTGTAAAGCCACGACAAAACGTTCTTCAATATTTAGTCTTGGTATTTCACGAAATGTTAATAAATCACTCTGTTGTATTTTCGCCATATTTGTATGATTTACTGCAAGTGGTTTTACACCATAGGATTCGTAAAATGCTCTAGCCATGCCATAAGCATTCATTTCATCTCCTAATAAAACCGGTAAAAAAGCATGGGTAATAGCCATTCTACTCAACTCACTTTAGCTTTTTTTCTTAGTGTAACATACTGCTACTTTATGATGCTGCTAAGAAACTATTTATGCAATGCTACAGCTTGTTCTCCTAGCTCTTTATAGCTTTTGAAAAATTGATCGACATTATATGTAACATAGCCTTTTAATGGGTCCATGACAACTACTTTGTTGCCTAAATGTCCTGTTAAGACGACCGCATGCAAGTTCATATATGCTTCACGCGGCATTGTTTCACCTTTATAGATCCAGCCCTTAGCTGCATTTGTGTTGGGCTTCGATAAATCCAATGTAACCCAAGTCACAACGGGCACACCCTCACGAACAAGCTGTAAAATTTCGTCCTGTGAGGCTTTACTCATATTTGTGACACGTAAATTTGCCTGTTTATCAGCTATTGCTGCCTCTGCCGCTTTAACAATTGGAGCTGCAAAGACATACATACCGTTTGCTTTATCTCTAGGATCACCTGCAAAAGCCTGATGTGGATTTGGACCAAATCGTTGCCCGTCTACAGTAGAAATTTTTTGCTTCGGTAAATACGTATCAGCCATTTCAAGCTTTGTAACATTCACACCATAATAATTTAAGACGGCTGTTAGCGATGTAATTTCGCAGCCATGTGGTAGCTCAGGATTTTGCATAACAACTGGTACATCCAATTCCTGCTCATCTCTTGAAAAATGTGTTTGTAGTCGATAGTAAGGCTTTGTTGAATCGTACGTAAAATTTTCAATTGTCGTATAGCCATTATTTTCAGTACTATTTTCAAGTGTAGTTGCAGCAATGGCATACTCCTGTCCCTCTATTAACTTTGAAAAGGTTGCCTCTCCCTCATCAGAGCCAATTACATCCTCTACTATTTTTCCCGTCTTCACATCAGTAACCGTTATATATAGATTCGGGATGGGTGCACCACTATTAAACTCTACCGTTAAAACTGTTAATTCACTCTTTTGTTTTTCCTGCTGCGCAAATTGATGACAGCCTGAAAGTAACATAATGATGATAATACCTATTAGTAAAAAGCGTTTATACCCCGTCCACAAGACAAATTCCGCTCCTATTCTATTTTGAAGACCACCACTTCAAATCTATATTTCAATTTGTCGTAGACTCTATTATACGCTAATTTCATAGTCGTTCCTATTCTATCTTTCTTTAATGAACCTACGTCAAAATGGTCAAGGAAATCTGTGACCAACTCGCTTTTCTACACAAGGTAACGAAAGCTAAAGGCTCCAATAGCTAAGTGTTTTTAAAGCACCATCATACACAGAGATTTCCTTTGTCCATTTTAACAATCATACTATTTAATGCGTACTTACCTTAGGCCGCAAAGTATGTTTTAAAACTTTTCCCGAGGCATTACGAGGTAGTTCTGCTAAAAATTCAATCTCATAAGGTACTTTATATTTTGCAAGCTGCTTTCGGCAATAGGCCAATATGGACTCCTCGTCAAGAACTTTGCCTTCCTTTAATACAACAAATGCCTTTGGTACTTCTCCATATACCTCATGTGGTAGTCCAACAACCGCTGCCTCTAAAATTTCTGGTAACTGATATAAAACCTCTTCTACCTCAATTGGATAAATATTTTCACCACCACGAATAATCATATCTTTTTTACGATCAACAATGTAAAGATAGCCATCTTCGTCAAACCGGCCTAAATCCCCTGATAGAAGCCAGCCATCTCTAATCGTTCTAGCTGTTTCTTCCTCGTTTCGAAGATAGCCTTTCATTACCTGTGGACCTCTTACACAAATTTCTCCTACCTCACCCGCCGGAACAGACTCTCCAAAGCTATCTACTACACGTACCTCTGTTTGAGCCAATGGCTTTCCTACTGATCCAATTTTTGTTAAAGCGTCCATATCTAAAAGAGAGGTAGCTGCAGGTGAATTTTCAGTTTGACCATAAAGATTTTGTACCTTGACATTTGGAAATGCCTCTTTCACTTGCTTCACAAGCTCATATGGCATTGGAGCTGCCCCATAACATAATAAACGTAAACGCTTAAATGTATGTTCCATAAAGCTAGGTGTATTTAATATTATTGTATACATTGACGGAACACCGAAAAAGATTGTCGCCTCAGTCATGGCAAGTTGCTTTAATGTATTTGCTGGTGAAAAGGCTTCTTCAATGATAACAGTACCACCTTGATAAAACATCGGCATTGCAAATACATGAAGTCCTGCACAGTGAAATAGAGGCGTGCAAATAAACATTCTATCTTCCTTCGTCATATTCATTGAGGATGACCATATCTCTGCCGTTGAGACAATATTTTGATGTGTTAGCATTACTCCCTTTGGCTTACCTGTCGTCCCTGACGTATACATAACAACAGCAGTATCACCATTCACCAATTTGACAGAACGTAGCTGTCCAGTGTAATTCTCTAAAATTTTTTCCATTTCCTTAAACCCAACAGCATGTGAAAAGGAATATGGAATATCTCCTAGTATTTCACTTAATCGCTCATCATAAATGAGTCCTTTTGCTTCTGAATGATTAAAAATAAATTCTACTTCTGGAGCGGCTAATTTTGTATTAATGGGCATAACTACAAAACCCGCTAATTGAACGCCGATATACGCAATTAAAAATAAATCAGAATTCAATGTGTATAAGGCAATTACATCGTCTTTCTTAAAACCCTGCTCTTGTAAATAAGCTGCAAAGGTTTCTGCACATTTGAAAAATTCTTGATAGGTTAGCCTTTTTCCATCATATAACGTTGCAATTCCTTCAGGTTGTTGCACAGCATAGTTTTGTAAAATATCTGTCATTAGCATTGTCATTATAAGCCCCCTGAATTTTTTATTTTTAACTTCAAAAACAAATTACCTTAATAGACCTTGGAACCACATAATTTTCAGAAAATTATGATTATATTCTATCAGGCTATTAAAAATGTGGCAATTTTTCTACCTATTCGAAAATATGAACAACATGCTTCAAAATATACTTAGACATTTTACTTTTCTATCAATTTCTGTTAGGTGTATGATATTTATACAATGTTTTTAAGAAAGGCTTGGTTAAAATGCAGTACGCACTTTTAGGAGATTTACATTCTAATATAGAAGATACAAGGGCGGTATTAGCCCATATCCAGGAAACTGCCAAAGATGCCAGAATAATAGGTTTAGGGGACTTATATGAATGTACTGTAAGTAAGAAAAAGGCACAAATAGTATCTGGTTTATCCCTTCAAAAAGCTGCCATTGTCAATAATGACTTTGAAAATTTACTAACATTTCCTTCGATTCGTGGCAACCAAGAGGAACGCATTACACATGTAACGGGCATTGAACGATTTACAGAACTACCTGAAACAATGGAAATTGAAGGGGCAGTACTAATGCATGGACATCAATTTAAATGGAGCGTGTCATGGCAGCCAACATTCCCTTCAGTTAAAAAATCACTCCTTTTCTTTGGACATAGCCATGAATCTGGTCTTTATCACGGCAATAAAAAACTATCTATTCGAATTCGCTTTGGTCAACCTATCGTGTTACAGGATAAGCAATATGGCATCAATGTTGGCTCTGTTGTTGATCATCGTGAGTGGTGTCTCTATGACAGCGAAAAACGAACAATAACATTTATGTGTGCATCTGTACTTGAAAATGAAAGTGCTTCATCATCGTGTTAGATAATAGAAAGGGCTCTCCCGTATAGGAAGACCCCTTTGTATTAATGAATATATTGTTTTTTCTCGTTCATTAAAATGTCCTTTAGCTCTTTAAGTTTATCGATGACTATATACGATTCATTGGTAATTTCAGTTAAGTAAGTTTCAGCCACTGCTTTATTCCCTCGATTGTACTCTTGCACCGCCCTTTTTGCTAATTCATGAACATGGATAAATGGACGCTCTAATGCAATGTATGCCTGTTCGTTACTCAACAACTTTTTCCCTGTACCATAGTACCATTCTCCAAGTCGAGATTCATTTGGGGAACCAACATCTTGCTCCGTCATTTGTTCAAAGCCTAGCAATAAATTATAAATTTTCCAGCGCCATAATAAATGGTCTGTAATTGCCAGTTCAATAATATCCTCTTGGCTGATGATAAAGTTTTTCGAAATAGTAGATGAACGATAGCCATCAATCATTTTACTTAGCTTATAAATCGCAGAACCCATATCAAACACAATCACCTTACTTTTTTGCATACTCTCCGTTATATTACGATTGCGCTCTGAAATTTCTGATGATGCTTCTGCCTGTGCTCTAGTAGTTGTCGCAATTTCCTCAAAGCGCATTCCCTGCTGCTGAAGATTTTTATTTAATTCTGTAAGTGTTTGTGAAATTTGCAGTGTATCTGTAACACCCTGATGTAAATCCTGTGAGAATTGATTTGTTAAGATGTTAATATTATTCGTAATAAGTAATAGCTCCTGAATATCAGTATGAATGGATTTTACCGATGTACTTGTATCATCTGCTAGCTTTCGTACCTCTTCAGCTACTACAGCAAAGCCTTTACCAGCCTCACCTGCACGTGCAGCCTCAATCGAAGCATTAAGTGCCAATAAATTTGTTTGATCGGCGATTCTTTTAATTAGCTCCATTAGCTTCGCTACACTGTTAACCCGATCAACTAAGCGAGCAATATCGTCTTGCATGGACTTATGACCTTCATCTGTTGACTGTAAAATGGCAGAAACTTGTTGCAGCGACTCTAAATCTCCGTTTAATTTTTCCAATGACTGTTTTGTATGAGTGGAGACATCCCCTACTGAAGCTGCTATTTCCTCAATACTCGCATCTAAATCATGCATGGAGTTGTCCACCGCAATGATTTCCTTTTGTTGGGTTTCTTGAAATTCAATAAGCTCTTTAATGGAGTCTAATTGTGTATTATATGTAATGATCTCGCCTAAGCCATTGACAACTGAGCCTCCTTGGATTTCAATGTATGTTTCAAGAATAATTTGCTGGTCAATCGTCACTAAACTATCATAAGACAGTAATACATCCAGCATTTTATCCTGATCACGGGATAATTCCTTCACAATCAACGGGATAATTAGTTGATTTATAAGCGTGTAGGCCGAAATCATCCAGTTTGGCAAAACACCAATTCGTGCATGAACATAAGCAATTTTCCGTCTTTTAAAGACATAGTCTAAGTCCAATTCATCATCAAACAAGCTGATAAAATGAGAGTCGAATAAGCCTTTTAAGCGCTCCACAGTTGAATGCGTATTGATAACATGATTAAATTCGGGAATTTCTAATAAACGATCATAAAAATTATCCAATATTTCCTTCCTATTATTTTCGTAAATTTTTCTTAAAAAGCTTACTGATTCTCTTCTAATTCTAGATAATGCGAGGAAATCTAGTTTTTCTTTAAAACGCTCATTTGCCTCAATGTCTGAATTTTTTTCAGCTGAAAAATAATCATAGTCTAGATTAATTTTCTTCCTTTTGAACATAGTAGTCCACTCCCCTAATTTTTAAATACAAGCATTCAAATCTATAATTCGTTAAGCTATTTTTTCAATTCTTATCCATAACTTGGTTCTTTTCATCCATTATTAACTACCATAATTATGAATGAAAATTAGCATATAATATTTTACCAATAATACAAAAACTAGCATAGAATCTCTTTAAATTCTTTACACTTTCTTATTTTTTTGTACACCTTATTGACAATTTTCATTTTGTTATATTTATTTATTCAACAAAAAACGCCAAAATCATCTTTTGATCTTAGCGTTTTTTTCGATAGATAATTTTCGATAAAGTTAACAATTCTCACAATCCTGCAATGCATCTAGCAGTTTTTCCATATCACAAATCTGCTGGCACATTGTATCAATCATACATCGTAGAATAGGTATTAATTCTTGGCAAATACAGAATCTCAATACATTCTGTGCCAATCGTACCCCACCCTGATGATGAACAATCATTTCCCTTAGATAGTTGATATTAATATTATTAGAGACTGGTGGTGCACACATCGCCTGGAACATTGCTTCGGTAATTTCTTTGTAGGCACACATATATTCATACAATTCATACTCCGAATTTTGGACGATACAGCATCTATTTTGTATCGCTTCCAAGCATTCTAGCGTCTCTGTGCTTGTTTTAATAATTTCTAATGCGAGATTTTGAACAGGTATATTTGTCGTATAGCGTAAAACATTTTCTGACATCTTAATGGCAGCTACTTGATGCGGGATAATTTGTTTAATAAAATTTTCAGAGATACTACATGTAATGGTCACATAGGTCATACCCTGCATCATTTTATCGAGGATTCGTTGATATTCCTCTAAATATGCCTTTGTAACATTACTGAGTTCAATTGATTTAGCCATTAGACACACTCCTTTCAGAGTAATGTATGCCTGAAAGGTTGATGTGCGGTAGACAAATGTACCAATGAATAATCATTCATGTTGTTGAAATACTATTATGTCAATGAAATCAAGGTGACAAATTAAAAAGTATAGCCTTTTTCAAAACGAGGGGTTGATCTCCGTTCCGACTGAGTGCTTTGTAGCTGTCGCTTGGCTTTCGCTACAGAAAACATTTGCCACTGACGCTTCGCTTTCGCGCAGAGCAGAGCTTCCTGGGGACGTCCGATGAGCCGCTTCACTCGCTTTGTGAAGCTCCAGATCTTATCTGTGACGCTGAATCCCCGAGAAGTCATTCAGTCTATACTCCAATCAACCACTGCACATCGTATTTTCTTCTGGTATTTCACATAAAAGTATAGTGATAAATTGAAGTCTTAACCCACTATTTTGCGCAAAATTGAGCTTTGGTAACATTTCCTATTCGAAAGAAGCGTCAGCAATAAGTAACTTTATGTAAAGTTACAAAGTAGTTTTATGCATAAAATGTGAGTAATGTGCTTTTACCTTACTTTTGAAGGAAGAAAATATTTAAAGTTCTACACTATTGCAGATTGGAGTGCAAGGCTACTCGACT
>Ga0213825_1000593_pt1 | contig 26357 bp, 22 predicted proteins | sample MC6MC0900MG_FD_179896 | JGI IMG/M metagenome (GOLD analysis project Ga0213825, IMG submission 179896) | Enriched soil aggregate microbial communities from Iowa State University, Ames, United States - MC6-MC0900-MG | ecosystem: Environmental > Terrestrial > Soil > Unclassified | place: USA: Iowa... | reverse complement strand
ACAAAAATTACGAACAAACTTGGATTTAAATAGGAGGATTTATGCGTTTAGATAAATTACTAGCAAATATGGGGTATGGGTCACGCAAGGAAGTGAAGCAGCTTCTTAAGCAAAAGGCAGTAACTGTGGATGGTGCATATGTAAAGGATGCAGCATTGCATGTAGACCCTGAAAAACAAGATGTTTCCGTTTTTGGTGAACGTGTTGTTTACACAGAATTTGTATACTTTATGATGAATAAACCTCCTGGCGTTATTTCTGCAACAGAGGATGTACGAGATGAGACGGTCATTGATTTGTTAGAGCCCTTACATCAACATTTTCAGCCTTTTCCAGTTGGGCGCTTAGATAAAGATACAGAAGGGTTGCTGCTGTTAACGAATGACGGTCAGCTAGCACATCATTTATTGTCTCCCAAAAAGCATGTGCCTAAAGTTTATTATGCGCAAATAGAAGGACTTGTGACAGAGGAAGACTGCAAAAAATTTGCACAGGGCGTAGAGCTGGACGACGGTTATGTGACAAAACCAGGCAAGCTCATTATCTTAAAATCTGACCTTCAATCAGAAATAGAGCTAACCATTCAAGAAGGTAAGTTTCATCAGGTGAAGCGTATGTTTGAGTCAGTTGGTAAGCGTGTTACCTATTTAAAGCGTTTATCAATGGGAAGCCTAAAGCTAGATGACAATTTAGCTTTAGGGGAATATAGAGAATTAACTACAAAAGAACTAACAGCCTTACAAAATAGGGATTAATAGAAACCTCGATGCTAATAAAAATTAGTATCGAGGTATTTTTATATACATTCTTAAACTAGTAACTGTATAATATAATGTAACTTTTAATAAATTGTTATCTAGTCTTTAGTACTAATTTCAAAAAAACTTCAGAAAATGATTTTGGAAAAATAATAGAGGATAAGTGCATGAAAAACCTAAGAATTAAATTATTAATATCTTTAATTGCCTTCGCCCTAATATTGGTTGCTGTGATTTCTTATGTAAACAGACAAATACTAGTGGCAGATATCGAACAACAAGAAGCCATGAATAGGGCGTTAATTGAAAATCATATTTTAACTGATATGCAAACTGTAGATAATGCGCATTTTTATTTTGATCAAAATCTTTCAGATAAGATGGAGCAAGCACTCCGAAAGCTCGTTACATATTATGAAGAAAATCCAAAGGTTGCAACTTGGGATCTACAGAAAATAAAAAAAGAGTACGGTATGGATGTATACATAATAGATCAATCCAATACGGTTATTTATACAACTTTTGAAAAAGATAAAGGGTTAAATTTTTCCTTATGCTGTAAGCGTTTTTCTACCTTACTAGATGAACGGCGAACAAGTGGAAAATATTATAATGATGGTATAGATATCTCGACGACTACTGGAGGATATCGGAAGTTTGGGTATTTAGGGACACCTGATAGGAAATATTTGTTAGAGCTAGGCATTGATTTACTCAATGATCCCGTTTTTCAAACCTTTAATTTTGGGAAGACTGCTGACTATTTAGTTGATAAATATACAGATTTATTAGAAGTGCAAACAATAAATGCGGGGGGAGTTTACTTTGATGATTCAAATCCCGTTAAAATTACAGTGAAGGATCAACCAGCCATATTTCAAGAACATTTTGAGTTAGCTATACAATCGATGAAGCCAACGGAATTTCAAAAGAAATATTCAAATGGCTATATTGAAAAGTATCGTTTTTTACCATATGAAGCTGAAACAATTCGTGGTGAATCTACGAAAAGGATTATATATGTAAAATACGGAAATTATACAGAATTAGAGGCACTATCTAAAAATACAAAACAGTTTTGGCTATTGCTTTGTATAGCGTTAGGAACTTCTTTCATTATGCTTATTGTCATTAACAAAATCCTTTCTAAAACTATTCATCTTGCAACATATGATCCGCTAACAAATGTCTTTAATCGAGCTACTTATATTAGAAAAATGGACAATCTATTAAGAAAACGTAAGACAAATCAGCCAGGTTTATTATTGATAGATTTGGATAATTTCAAGCAAGTGAACGATCAGTTTGGACATGGTGCTGGCGATAAAATTCTGATTGATACTGCGAGGATTTTAAAACAAGAGGTTGGAAATGATGGCTTTGTTGTGAGGTTTGGTGGAGATGAATTTGCAATCGTTTTGTATGACGCAAAGTCGGAAAATATGTGGCAGTTAGCTCATTCGATATTGGGCAAATTTCGTCACTATAAGCATGTAGACAATGTCAATATTGATCAATGGTCTGTCATCTCTGTCAGTATGGGAGGCGCCATTTGTCATCATCTAGATGAGTCAGAAAGAAGCTTGTTTGAGCGTGCGGACAAGGCATTGTATCAGTCAAAAAATGCTGGCAAAGATCAATACACAAGCTTTGAAGAAGTTGAAGAGAGTTACACTAATGTTTACTAGTATAAAAAGTGCTCCATAGCTTTTAAAATCAAGCTATAGAGCATTTTTTATGCATGGGGCTTTAGCTTAGATTTATAGAAGAGACAACTACATAATACAAGAACAGCAATTACTACAAACAATGCGTCGATGTAATGTGTTAACAGCCAGCCACCAATAATTGGTCCAAGAAAACCTCCTAAATTTTTGAATTGCGCTGCCCCTAAATAAGTTCCCTTTTGTGTATCAGGTGCAATTTCATCAATCATGACATTCATCGTTGGAAAGGCAAAAATTTCACCAATCGTAAAGATAATCATCGCGATAATATAAAGCGTATAGTTATTGGAGAAGCCGAACAATAATAGTCCGATTGCAAAAAACAGAATGCCTACTAAAAGAGTAGCGGTGGATGAAAAACGTTCTGATACAATACTAATTGGTAATTGTAGTAATAAAACAACCGCTGCATTTAGCGAGATGAGTAACGAATAGAGTTTGGTACCATCTTCAATTTTAAGCTCAATCACTTGTGGTAATGTTGAATCGAATTGAGAATAGCCAATATTGATTAAAATAGCACCAAAAATAAAGCTTAGTAGTACACGATTCGTTAATAATAAAGTAAAGGTTTGTAGTATTTTTGTTTGTGTTGTAGCTTTTGGCTGTTGCATTTCGTAACGATTCAGTACGAAAAATAAAAATACAGCATAAACAATATACATAATTCCTGTAAGCATAAATGGAATACTTGGGCTAGACAATTGAGCAATATAAACACCGATGATTGGACCAATAACTGCAGCTATATTAATTGCCGTATAGCGAAGCGAAAATAATCTTTTTCGTTTATCGGCAGGTGTAAAATCAATCATTAATGCTTGTGTTGAAGGTTCAAAGAAAGAACGACAAAGTCCATTCAGAGCATTGAATAATACAAAAAACCATACTTCATGAGCTGTTGCAAAGCCAAAGAACACAAGACTCCAAATGAAAATCGTCAGCAGAATGACACTTTTCCTACCGAAACGATCAGTTAGGTAACCACCAAAAAATCCCCCAACAGTAGAGATAAGTGGAGCAATTCCAATCGTTAATCCGATTTGTAAAGGGGAGGCTTCGATTTCATTATGTAAATAGATAGCTAAAAAGGGCATTGCCATGAAGCTTGCAATACGTGTGAAAATCGTCCCGCCGAGTATAATCCAAACTAATGGATGAAACATCTTAGACAATTTCATATTAAATCCTCCTCTCAACATGTAGAATGTTTCGAGTTTAACGGATTGTTAAGCAACTGTAAATAGTCAAAATAATGAAGGTGAGGATCGATGGTGAGAAACGTATGTGAAATGGAGTGCTTTCGTTTTCAGATAGTTGAGTATAATGGGGCTTTAATTCCCCCTTCTTTTTAATAATTTCAATAAAAAAGAGGAGTTTTCAATTGACTAAAAAATGATGGACAAAAAAGAATGACCCCGACGAAAGGCCATTCTTTTTCCATACTCAATGCTTTACGTACTCAACGTAAAACTAAGACGTCAATTTTACTTTTTTCTTCGTCGTTGTCCATTTGCCTCGACTTGGACTCATAACCAAATCGTTAAAGGCTAACACGTTCAAATCTCTTTGAACGGTGCGAGGAGTGATACTAAACTCTTCGACTAAATCCTGTGTAGACACGGTTCCTTTGTCTAAAATAAACATGTACACGTCTTTAATACGATTAAGCATTCGATCAGTAGTTGGTTTCATTAAATGAACCACTCCTTCATCTTAATTCTCTTGGCAAAGACTAGCGGACGACAATATGTGCGGAGTGCACTTAGGCTGATAAGTAGCTGCCTTAGACATCCCCTTTTCTATTTTTATATTCAGAACAATTATTCTGATAACTTTATTATATAGAAAAACTAGTTGATTTTCTAGTGAATGCAAGAGAAATTTACAATAAAAACAAAAAAATTATACTGTATTTTGTGGAAATACGTGAAAAACATGCTATATGTGGTAGTCTTAATAGTTAATACTGAAAATAGTTGTCAGGAAAATGATTGTTTTATATGTTGTAAAGTGTAAAATATGTTTATCTTGATTTAGCAGAACTTTACTGTACGAAAGCGTAGCGGCAGGTACAGAATGCACTCACCTTTAGAGGTGGCAGGATAAATGTGTTTTTTTCCTATTAAGCGAGCATACAAACGCTCGCAAAAATATAGGAACTCAGGCTTAAGATCTACATCCTGTGAAAACGACTGGTAAACAACATCGTGTTGGCTAAAATCCCCGGCGGATGTTAACTGGATTTTGCTCGAAAAATCCAGACGCAATTACGCTGGGACGTATTTGATAATTTGGAGGAGGTATATCATATGGATTGGTTACAGGCCGCAAAAGAAAGACAAGATGAATTAATACAAGATTTACAGGAGCTTGTGCAAATTAATAGTGTTCTTGATGAGGATACGATCACTTCTGAAGTACCATTTGGTGATGGTCCACTTAAAGCGCTTGAATGGTTGCTAGATAAAGGGCAGACTGAAGGGCTATTAACGAAAAATGTTGATAATTATGCTGGACATATTGAAATGGGTGCTGGGGAAGATTTATTAGGAATTTTATGTCATGTTGATGTTGTTCCTATTGGTGATGAAGCTGATTGGACATACCCACCATTTAGCGGCACCATTGCAGATGGAAAATTATATGCTCGCGGTGCGATTGATGATAAAGGTCCAACAGTAGCTGCATGGATGGCTATGAAACTTATTAAAGATGCAGGCATTCAGCTTAATAAAAGAGTACGTATGATTATCGGTACGGATGAAGAAACAGGCTTCCGCTGTGTCGACCACTACTTTAAACAAGAGGAAATGCCGACAATTGGTTTTGCACCAGATGCGGATTTCCCGCTCATTAATGCTGAAAAGGGCATTGCAGAGCTTGTGTTCTCTCATAATAAAATAGGTGATAAAACGAAAGAACAGCTACTACTATTTAATGCTGGAAAACGCCCAAATATGGTACCTGATTTTGCAGAAGCAAAGGTTCAATTTGTTTCTCAACAGTTCGAACAGAATTTTCAAACATTTTTAAGCAAAAATCAGCTAGAAGGCACTTTATTAATGGAGGGCTCTCGCTATATAATAACTATCAAAGGTAAAGCAGCCCATGCAATGGAGCCAGAAAAAGGTGTCAATGCGGCTGTTTATCTTGCAGCATTTTTACAACAAGAATTGACGACAGAGGCAAGTAAGCAATTTGTCGGCTTTATTGCAGATGCTTTTTATCAAGATCATTATGGTCATCACTTAAATTTACAATTTGAGGATGAGATGTCCGGGAAAACGACATTAAATCCGGGCATTGTAAGCTATGATGTGGCTAAAGGCGGCAGTTTGGTAATCAGTATGCGTTACGCTGTCACATATCCATTTGATAAAAAAATTACGGCTGCACAACGCTTCACTGTGACGAAGGGATTTTCATTAGATATTCAGGATAACTCGAAACCTCACTATGTAAGTGAACATGATCCATTCATTCAAACACTAACAGAAATCTATAGACGTCAGACAGGTGATTATGAAACACCACTACTTTCTACAGGCGGCGGTACGTATGCACGTGTGATGAAAAAGGGGGTAGCATTTGGTATGTTATTCCCTGGTGAACCTGATGTAGCGCATAGAGCGGATGAGTTTGTTGTCGTTGATAACCTAGTCAGAGCAGCAGCTATTTATGCTGAAGCAATTGTTGAACTTGCAGGAAAAAAATAATTCAAATATGAAAAGGATGAGCGAAACATGGCATATTCATTATGGAATGATCAAATCGTTGAAGAAGGGTCTATTGCAGTATCACCTGAAGATAGAGGTTACCAATTTGGTGACGGAATTTATGAAGTAATCAAAGTTTATAACGGAAACATGTTCACAGCACAAGAACATATTGATCGTTTCTACGCGAGTGCCGAAAAAATTCGTCTAGTCATTCCTTATACAAAAGACGTTTTACACAAATTATTACATGAACTTATTGAAAAAAATAATTTAGATACAGGTCATGTTTACTTCCAAATCACACGTGGTGCAATTTCTCGTAATCATATTTTCCCAGATGCAAGTGTCCCTGCCGTATTAACAGGTAATGTAAAAGTTGGTGAGCGCTCCTATGAAAATTTTGAAAAAGGAGTAAAGGCGACTTTTGTTGAGGACATTCGTTGGTTACGTTGTGATATCAAATCATTAAATTTACTTGGTGCAGTATTAGCAAAACAGGAAGCATCTGAAAAAGGCTGCTATGAAGCTATTTTACATCGTGGAGATATTGTTACCGAATGTTCATCTGCAAATGTTTATGGTATTAAAGATGGTAAGCTTTACACACACCCAGCAAATAACTTTATTTTAAACGGTATTACTCGCCAAGTGATTTTAAAATGCGCTGAAGAAATTAATTTACCAGTGATTGAGGAGCCGATGACGAAGGCAGATTTATTAACAATGGATGAAATCATTGTATCATCAGTATCTTCTGAAGTTACCCCTGTTATTGATGTGGATGGCAAGCAAATTGGTGCTGGAGTTCCGGGTGAATGGACTCGTAAATTACAGCAAGCTTTTGAGGCAAAATTACCGCTTTCAATGAATGCTAAGTAAATATTTGGAGAGAACTACCCTAATTTTGGTTTATACCAAGCTATTAGGGTAGTTCTTTTATCTTGATTCAGTAAATAGAGGGTGCGGATGTATAAATGCCTAAACCAGGCCCTTAGCGTATGTCACAGATTTTGACATTGAGCTTTTCGAGTGAGCACAAAAAAATCTGGACGTAATTACGATGAGGTGAAATTGATTTCTCGTAAAATGAATAAGGGGTGGAAAAGTAATCATTTGCTGATTGAAGTTTTCTTTATAGAGCAAATTATGGATGTTTTCTCCTGAACCGTCATGTAAAATAAATAAGATAGATTAATCTATAGGAATTTATATTTGGAAAGCAAATGTCGATGTAATAAAGGCGAAGCGATAACTTCCTACATTCACAAAAGATAGGTTAATTACATAGAGGGTAAGTAAGAATGGAGTGACCTTAAAATGGCACAATTAGTGAAATTACAGGACTATATTTCACGTTATCAAATTGATTTAGCAAGATATCCTACACAATTTGTACGTTTAAAGAAAAGCCAGTGGGAGCGTGTCAAACGACAGTGGGAGCTTGGAGAAGATATTACTGAATGGCAACATGCTGATTCTGTTGCTGAACAAGAACCTTTTGAGGAAAAAGAGCGTTTTTCTGTATTAAAAAAATTATTTGCTGGTCGTCAGAAAGAAGAAAAAGAAGATATTGAACAACTCGAAATTTCAAATGAATTAGTCAGTGATGAGGACAGTATTCCTGAAGAAGAGACAACATTAACATTTGAACCGCAAATTGTTTATGCACCACAGTCTATCCATGAACTAAAACGAATGTTTATCGATCAATTTTTCCATTTTCAGATGAAATGGGCGAGCTCAACATTACGGGAAAAATCATATGTTGACCCTCGTTTTATGCGTGATTCTTTGCTACGTAATTTATTGCAACAATTACCTGATAACTATTTACTTTTTTATTACCCAATTTTACAAATCAGAAAAGCACCTATAGAGCTTGATGTTGTACTGATGTCACCGACAGAATGTATTTGTATTACCGTATTAGAAGCGGAGAATCAAGCGGTGTATGTAGGAGGCAGTGATCGATTCTGGATTAAAAAGGTGGGAACAAAGGATTCCAAAGTCCTGAATCCAACAATTAATTTAAGTCGTATGGAGTCTGTATTAACGCAATTATTTAAGCAGGACAATATTGACATGCCAATTCGTAAGGTTGTTTTAACGCGTAATGGCTATTTTGATTATCCAGGATCACCATATGGTGTACAATTTATTGATTATCGAAATTATGGTGGATGGATGGAGCATTTAAAAAAGGTATCTTCTCCGATGAAGCATATGCAAATTCGTGCTGCCCAAACAATTTTAACTAATGTACAAACGACATCCTTTAATCGAGATATTTGGCAGCAATCTTCTAAACAAGCTGAGGATTAGTGCATGCAAGTATTATTTATTGTGAATGAAGCAGCAGGTAATGGAAAAGGTAAAAAGGTTTGGCGTCAGCTTCAACGCCATTTAACCATCGACTATCAAGTTGTCTTCACAGAGTATGAAGGACATGGACAGAAACTTGCACAACTTTGGGCACAAAATACACAAACAAAAAAACTATTTGTTATTGTTGGCGGGGACGGCACAATACATGAGGTTGTAAGTGGTGTTGTACATAATGAATATATAGTTATTGGTGTAGTGCCTGCCGGGTCTGGAAATGACTTCGCGCGATACTTTACAACCTTTCAAAATGCTATACAAATTGAAGCTTATATACAGGGGAATATGTCTAGTCTTTTGATGGATGCTGGTACCATTCAGCTTGGAGAACTTCAGCATGAGATATTTGTTAATAATGCGGGTGTAGGCTTTGATGCTTTTGTTACAAAGTACATTAATAAATCTCGTTTGAAGTTTTATCTCAATAAAATAGGGCTTGGCAAGTTATCCTATGCTGCAGCCGTTGTAAAAGGCTTATTTAGCTTTGAGCGCTTTGATGTAACCATTCGTGCAAACAATCAACAATGGCAGTTCAAGCAGACATGGTTTGTTGCAATGAGTAATCATCCTTATTTTGGAGGAGGCATGAAAATTTCTCCTTGCTCCAAACCTAATGATGAGAAAATAGAGCTAACAATCGTTCATGGTATTTCACGTCCTAAGTTATTGCTTGTGTTTATTACTGTATTTTTTGGCAAGCACACTAAATTTAAAGAAATTACATTTTTACAAGGTAATGCATTTGAAATATTGCTGCAATCACAGCATATTGATTGTCATACAGATGGGAATTATATTGGTGAAATAGGACAGGGAATGAACATTCATTGTGCTGTTCAACGTGAAGCTTGGCAGGTTGTAGCAGAAGAAACGAACAATATCATTTCGCAATAATTTTATGCGAATTTTATGGTAATACGTTATACTATAAAAAATCAATAATTTTACATGAAAGAAATGAGGAAAAAAATTGAGATTAAGAAATAAGCCTTGGGCGGAGGAAATGATTACGGGTCATCCAGAGGTGATTGTTCCAAATCCTGAAGACTTTAAAGGAAAATGGCAGGCTGCTTTCGGCAACGATAATCCAATCCATATAGAGGTAGGTACTGGGAAAGGACAATTTGTTACTGGCATGGCCCTACAAAATCCTGATATTAATTATATTGGTATCGAGCTTTATGACAGTGTCATTGTATGTGCATTGGAAAAAATTTTAGAGGCTAAATCTCCAGCGAATTTACGATTATTAAAAGTAAATGGCGCAGATTTATATAAATATTTTGCAAAAAACGATGTAGATCGTGTGTATTTGAATTTCTCAGATCCTTGGCCAAAAACACGCCATGCGAAGCGACGTTTAACGCACGGGGATTTTTTGAAATTATATGAGTCGATTTTAGTGGATAATGGGGAAATCCATTTTAAAACGGACAACCGCGGTTTGTTTGAGTATTCATTAATTAGTATGTCTGAATATGGTATGTTACTAAAGTATGTATCACTCGACCTACATGCAAATATGCCTGAGGATAATGTAATGACTGAGTATGAGCAGAAATTTTCTGCTAAAGGACAGCCAATTTATCGTCTAGAATCGCAATTCATTACTAAATAGGGGGAGTATGGATGGATCAGTTACAGTTTCACAATATGTCATTATCATGGCTAAATGGGGGTGTCACTTGCCTTGACGGTGGTGCTATGTTTGGAGTCGTGCCCAAACCACTTTGGTCACGTAAATATCCTGTAAACGAAAAGAATCAAATTGAATTACCAACCGAGCCAATTTTAATTCAATTTGAAGGGAAAAATTACCTCGTTGATACAGGTGTTGGCTTTAACAAATTAAATGAAAAGCAGCTTCGTAATTTTGGCGTTACTGAAGAATCAACTTTAGCGGATAGCCTACAGGAGCTAGGATTAACAACGGCAGATATTGATGCAATATTAATGACACATTTGCATTTTGATCATGCTGGTGGTTTAACGCAATGGGAAGATGATGTACTTGTACCAACTTTCCCGAATGCTAAAATTTTCGTGACGAAAATTGAATGGGATGAGATGCGTGAGCCAAATGTCCGCTCGAAAAATACGTATTGGAAAGAAAACTGGGAGCCTGTACAGCATTTAGTTGAAACGTATGAAGGTTCGCTGGAGGTAGTTCCTGGTATAGAAATGATTCATACTGGTGGTCATAGTGATGGACATGCCATCATTAAATTAACTCAAAACGATGAAGTGCTGTTGCATATGGCTGATATTATGCCAACACATGCACATCAAAATCCATTATGGGTTTTAGCCTATGATGATTATCCAATGACAAGTGTTTTTGCAAAGGAACGTATTATGAAAGAAGCACTAGCAAATGGCTATGGATTTATTTTCTATCATGATGCATACTATCGTATGATTAAATGGGATGAAACAGGTAAGGAAATAGTTGATAAGCTTGAGCGCAGCAGACAAGCTGTCATTACATTCTAATGGGAAAAGGGCGTGCAAACATAAACCGTTTGCACGTTTTTTAGGTTTTGTCCAGATAGATTCGATTTATAAAGTGAATAAACAATGGGAGATTCCCTGCTTCGAAGTATTTGGTGAATAAATGCGTATACCTTGCTTTTTTTGACCTTTTTCCGTGAACATTTAGGAAAATATGATACACTTAAAAACGATACTAAAATATAAAAGAGAGTTGAAATTACATGGCAACAGAGCAACCATTTTTACCGATACTATTAGGATCAGATATGAATGCATACGGTATGGCACGAGGATTTTATGAGGCATATGGCATAAAACCACTTGTTTTAGGACGTTCACATTTAACAGCTACACAAGATAGTCATATTTTAGATTTCCAGGAGATCGATCGCTTAAATGAACAGGATGTATTTGCGCCTGCCCTTGCACAGGTGGCGAAAAAATATGCTGATAAAAAACTACTACTATTAGCCTGTGGAGATGATTACGCAAAGCTAATTATCAAAAATAAGCCAGCACTACAGGAGCATTTTACAGTTCCTTATATTGATGAATCACTGATGGATGAAATTTTGTTAAAAGAAAATTTCTATAAAATGTGTGATAAATATAATTTTAAGTACCCTGGAACAACGACTGTGACGGCCGATAATTACGAAAATTTTATCCCTCCTTTCGATTACCCAATTATCCTAAAGGCTTCGAATTCGGTTGAATACTGGGCATGTAAATTCCCTGGTAAGAAAAAAGTTTTCGTTGCCCATGATGAAGCTGAAAAATCAGCCATATTAAAAGCAATCTATAGCTCAAGCTATCAAGATACAATGATTATTCAAGAATTTATACCGGGCGATGATTCATATATGCGTGTATTAAATGCGTATGTTGGCAAAGACGGTAAAGTTAAGCTTATGTGTTTAGGGAATCCAATTTTAGAAGAGCATTCACCTGAAGGCATTGGTAGTTACGCAGCTATTGTTACCACATATGATAAAGAATTGCTGGATCAGGTACGCAACTTCTTAGAGGATATTGGTTATACAGGCTTTGCAAACTTCGATATGAAATACGATATTCGTGATAAACAGTATAAGCTTTTTGAAATTAACTTACGCAATGGTCGCTCAAGTTATTATGTAACAGCAAGTGGTCATAATTTAATGAAGTATGTAGCTGACGACCATATGCTAGATATTGAACAAGATCTAACATATGTACAGGATAAGCATTTATGGATGATTATTCCTAAAGGTGTATTATTCAAGTATGCATCCAATGAAAAGCTTAAACTTGAAGCAAAAAAATTAATCCGTGAAGGGAAATATACAAATTCTCTTTATTTTAATGAGGATATGAATGCCAAGCGTTGGGTCAAGCTAACATTAAATAATTTAAATTATTATCGAAAATATAAAAAATACTTTAATAATAAAGGATTATCCGAGTAAAACAAAGAAGCCATCTCATTCAGCGAGATGGCTTCTTTGTTTTAAGGATACTGTCTATACTTCTATTAGCTCTACCACTACACCAGAGCGAGCATCTGCGGCAAATTCAAATGTTTGCATTTCTCCCGCATGCATACGAGAGATACCTCCACGATATACTGGAATTGTCATAATGCCATTTGTGAAATCGTCTGTTTTCATATAAATCCAAGACCCGTCAATGGGTGCATCCTTTTTAAATTCCTTTTTTATGTTTTCGAGTACTTGTCCTGCAGGTACATATGGAGAAACTTTTTCACTTGCTTCTTTAATAATGACTGCGGCAGCTAGACCAGTTGCGACACCAATTAAAAAATCACGTAATTTCATGCTTCTTTCCTCCTTTTTCTATATCTTCATTTTAGCATAGTAAGGGGAGTGAATGCACGTTCACACTTTAGCAGTTTCAGGAAATGTATCAATATTTCGAAATCGGAAATAAATATGATACAATAGGCAGGAAGAATATTCTACTTCGTGGGGAGAGAGTCATCATGAATGAGGAAACAAAAAATTTATTTAAAACATTAACAGAATTGCCAGGCGCTCCAGGGAATGAACATGCTGTTCGTGCTTTCATGCGTACTGAGTTAGAAAAATATTCGGATGAAATTGTTCAGGACAATTTAGGGGGTATATTTGGTGTAAAGCATAGCGAAATTGCTGATGCACCAAAAGTATTGGTAGCTGGTCATATGGATGAAGTAGCATTTATGGTTACATCAATTACTGACAATGGCATGATTCGCTTTCAAACACTGGGCGGATGGTGGAATCAGGTAATGCTGGCACAGCGTGTTGAAGTATTTACGAAAAATGGAGCCATACCTGGTGTAATTTCATCGATTCCTCCACATTTATTAACAGATGCTGAGCGTTCCAAGCCAATGGAAATTAAAAACATGCTAATAGATGTTGGTGCTGATAATAAGGAAGATGCGATTGCTTTAGGTGTTCGTCCAGGACAATCTATTATTCCTATTTGTCCATTTACACCAATGGCTAATCCAAAAAAAATTATGGCAAAGGCATGGGATAATCGCTATGGATGCGGATTGGCAATAGAGTTAATGAAGGAAGTGCAACATGAAAAACTTGGTGTCCATTTATATTCTGGCGCAAACGTAATGGAAGAGGTTGGTTTACGTGGTGCTCAAGTATCTGCAAACATGATTAAACCTGATCTGTTCTTTGCTTTAGATGCTTCTCCAGCGAATGATATGTCAGGAGAAAAAAATCAATTTGGTCAATTAGGTAAAGGAACTTTATTACGTATTCTTGATCGCACAATGGTTACACATCGAGGAATGCGTGAATTCATCTTAGATACAGCGGAATCAAATCATATTCCTTATCAGTATTTTGTGTCACAAGGAGGCACAGATGCGGGTCGTGTGCACACAGCAAATGACGGAGTGCCAAGTGCAGTTATTGGTATTTGCTCACGTTATATTCACACTTCTGCGTCTATTATTCATATTGATGATTATGCCGCTGCAAAAGCTTTGATTGTAGAATTAGTGAAAAAAGCAAATCGTTCGACATTAGAGACGATACACGCTAATGTATAAAGTAGGATGAAAAGGTGCCTTAAAGGGCATCTTTTTCTATGTAAAGGAAGAGGTAGTAGACATGAAAATCGCTATTGGAACAACAAATAAAGCAAAAATAGAAGCTGTTGAAATCATTGTTAGCAAACATTTAGATAATCCAAGGTTTACATATATCAAGGCTGCATCACAAGTATCTAATCAACCCATGACTCATAAGGAAACAAGATTAGGTGCTATCAACCGTGCTGAAAATGCGATGATTGAAACGGGTGCACAATTATCATTTGGCTTAGAGGGTGGTGTAACAGAGATTGATGGTTTAATGTATGTTTGCAATTGGGGAGCTCTCGTTGTAGCAAATGGCACTACCTATACAGCTGCTGGTGCACAAATACTATTACCAGATTCAATTGCCCAGGAAATAAGAGCTGGTAGGGAGCTAGGACCTGTGATGGAGCAATACACTCAGCAAAAGGATATTCGTCAGGGTGCAGGTGCTGTGGGTATTTTCACTCAAGGCTTAGTAAGTCGTCAGGTGATGTTTGAGCATATTGTCTCTCTTTTGGTTGGTCAATATTTGTTCACATTAGCACATGAATAGTATGATAGAATTAGTGATAATGAAATAGTGAAGTTGCAACCTTACAAAAATTTTTTTAAAATAGAGAAAAAGTTAGCAATGAAAGGAAGAGAGACATGTCTCATACATGGCTACGTGCAGCAGGATTAATGGTTGTGCTATTGGGACTTTCTGGCTGCAATCAGTCTGTAGATGACCAAATTAGTAATGGCCTTCAACTAACAGAAACAGTTTTCTCAGAAGAGCCTGCAGAGCATACAGATAAAATTGGGAATGTAGAATTATATTTACCCTCTCATTTTAAAATTGAAGATAGCACGGATGCATATAATATATTAATTGCAAAGGGAAAAGAGAGTTTTATTCTGTTCATTAATGACCGTGAAGACGCAGATAGTAAACTTTATTATAATCTATTAAAAGAGGATAGCTCGAAAAAAATTATTAAAGAAAATACCTATGAAAAGAATGGCATTTTCGGTTTCTCAGCTGTTTCCAAAACTGACAATGAGAATGAATTCGAGCTAATTGTAAGCAGTGGTGGTATCAAAATGACGACCATTTCACAGGCAAAACGTATAGAAGAGAATTTATCAGAGATGACGAAAATTGTACATTCGGTTAAGATTAAATAATTAGATAGTTTTGAACAGCACGGTTCACAAACGGGTGAACCGTTTTCTCTTCATTTCAATATTCCAATTTTTTATCGGTCAACTTTGACAATTACACCAAATAAATTGTAAGGAAAGGATGTGAGCAAGGTGAAGCAGATTAAATCAGAGCAACTTGTCTCTCTATTGAAACAACGTTTAAATGAAGAAAAATTTAATTTTGATTTTGATAAGAAGCATGATAAATTGCGCTTGAATCATAAAAAAACTGGGAAAGGGATGGAGCTATCACTTCCAGGTATTTTAGCAAAGTATAATGAAAAGCAGGAAGCTGCAGTTGAAGAGGTTGTTTATACAATTGAGCAAACCTTTCAGGCGATGGAGCAAGAAAAAGAACAAGGTTTCCAAGCATCTACCCAAATTTATCCGGTCATTCGCTCTACATCCTACCCGAAAGCCTCAAAAGAAGGACATGCATTCATTACTACGGAGCATACAGCTGAGACACGTATTTTTTATGCGCTTGATTTAGGAAAAACCTATCGTTTTCTAGATGAATCCATGTTAGAGGTTTTACAATTAACAGAAGAACAAATACGTGAAATGGCACGTTTTTCTGTGAAGACACTACCGACTGTCTATAAGAAGGATGAAGTAGCAGGGAATATTTTCTATTTTGTCAATGTGAATGACGGATATGATGCAAGCCGCATTTTAAATGAGAGCTTTTTAAAAGAAATGAGTACGATAATTGAGGGGGATATGACATTATCTGTGCCACATCAGGATGTCCTAATTATAGGTGATATTCGGAATGAAACAGGGTATGATGTATTAGCACAGATGACAATGCATTTCTTTACGGTCGGAACTGTCCCGATTACCTCATTATCTTTTATCTATGAAGATGGGGAACTAGAACCAATTTTTATATTAGCAAAAAACAGAGTGAAAAAGGAGCAAGAAAAACAATGAACGTATTTTACAACAAAGAGCATGTTGGCGATGTATTGCTAGTCCAGTTAGCGACGGAGGCCATTGTAAAAACAGAAGTAGAGCGTGCTGGTGATATTGCCATTTTAAAGGAGGCTCAGACAGGCGAAATAAAAGCATTTAATTTATTTAATGCAAGTAGCTATGTACAAACAGATGCAAAAGGACTTGTGGAAGTAACACCCGAATTAGTAGGACAATTAGAAGCTGCTATTGCTAAAAATGGAGCTACTATTAGCTTAGATGTAGATTTTACGCCAAAATTCGTAGTGGGTCTTGTAGAAACTAAGGATAAACATCCAAATGCTGACAAATTAAGCGTTTGTACTGTAAATGTTGGTGAGGAGATATTACAAATTGTTTGTGGAGCACCGAATGTCGAAGCAGGTCAAAAGGTTGTTGTAGCAAAAATTGGTGCAGTAATGCCTTCTGGAATGCTTATTAAAGAAGGAAATTTACGTGGTGTTGATTCACATGGAATGCTGTGCTCAGCGCGCGAACTTGCTATACCGAATGCACCTTCAGAAAAAGGGATTTTAGTGTTACCAGAAGATGCAGAAATTGGTAGTGCGTTTGAGGCACCAACACGTTAAAATAAAAGATGTATTTGTAAAATCGTTACGCTACTAAAATGCTAGTAGCATAACGATTTTTTTGTATGGTGAGCCTCTAAATGCAAGTTTCTATACCATTTTTATGGTATGCTTTTTGATATAGACATTGTGGTTGTTTATCTTTATCTTCATCTTCATTCAGCAAATGTTTTTGTATCGAAAACATAGCGGCAGTTATTTTATGCGCATAAGCGTAGCGGCAGTGGCAGATACAGAAGACTCCCACCTCTATAGGTGTCGAGATGAATGCGGTTTTCCTATTCAGTAACCGCCCGCTGAATCAAGATAAAGCCCCTGGCGGATGTCAGGGATTTTGAAGAGGAGCTTTTCGAGCTAGCTTGAAAAAAATCCGGACGTAATTACGCTAGGGCGTAATTGATATAGACAATGCTATAAATGAAGTGTATAAGAAATGAGTGAAATAGAGTGAATTGGTTTAAAAAACAAATTAATAAATTTATAAATAAAGATGACAATGAATACGAATACGAATATGAAGACATGTATGAAAACTACGATGAACAGACTGAGCAGCAACATGTGAAAGAATCACCTGCATCAAAACAAAAAACTTTTCGTTTCCCGTTAATTGAGGATATGGAAATCTCACCTTCTCCAACATCTACATCGCAATCAAAAGGTGTATTTAATCAAATGGAAGATGATTATTATGGACAAATCGAAGAATTATCACTGCCAAAGCATTTAAATAAACATATTGTAGATTCAAGTGTTTATGATGTGGAGGTTTCTGGTATTCAGGAATTATTAGCTAATCGTTCAAAGCGAACTGGCAGAACAACCATGACAAAAAATCAACCTGAGCAGGGATACCGTTCAAAAGCAAGTCTAGTTTTTCGGGATGCGCAAAATGAGCAACCAACACCTAAACCAAAAGAGAATAATAGCTCACCAGAAAAAACGATAGAAAATAGTATGCCTGTTAATCGAAAACGTTTTGTACCGAGTGATGTACCTTCGCCAGTTTATGGATTTGCCAAGCCTAGTCCTATAGAACAATTATTGGATAAACGCAAGGAAGAACTCGACAAAAAGGAGTTTTCAATACCTACAGAGCCTAAGGTTTTAAAAGAAACGACAACAAATGAGGCTTTCGAAAATATACTAGAAGAAAAAGAGCCAATTCGCCCAGTACAGGAAGAGGTCTCTGAACGATTTGAAATGCCAGAATCCTTTGAAACATCAACAAAGCAACCGATTATGTTTGATGAAGATTTTTCACAAGAAAGAAGCGATTCTAACGATGTGTTGCAAGCAGAAGCAGAATTGCCCCTTCCCCAAACAACCTCTTTTGCTGTTGCGTTTGAGGATCAAGTAAAAGAGGCTGTTCAGCATGAATTGGATGTCGAGCAACTTACTGCGGACCAATCAGAAATTCATGTGAAGGAAGTTATTGTGGAGCAGGTTCAAATTGAAAATTCTACAATTCATATTGGTGAAGTAACAGTAGTTCAACCGCCAGTAAATGAAGTTATTGAGCAGGAAATGTTAGAAAATCAATCACTTGAGGCTGTCCCAAAGCAAGATAAAAGTCGTATTCCTTTTAATGTTTTAATGTTAAAAACGGATAAAGAGAAATGGCGAATTCAACAACAATCTAAAAAATTAAAGCCATCTACTATTGTTGAAAAAAAGCAAGATGAGCAAAGCGAGTCTTCTGAAGCGATAAGCTTTGATGACGAGCATCCATTAGTACCATCCATACAAGAAGAAATAAAACATCCAGTTTCTACTCAGATTATTGGATTAGAGGTAGAGGAAGACGGAGTAACAGCTCAACAGGTGGAGAAAATAGAGTCATCTATTCAAAATTCTCCAATCAATGCTTCTTCAGATAGTGTCTCTGTCATTACAATGGCACCAGTAGCAACACTGGCTAGCGTATCAACCTTAGAAAAGACAGTTCCAGAATTAGATAGTCGACATGAAATTTCAGCGACTACTGATATGGAGGCACCATCAATTATCGAACATGAATATCTCAGTGAAAATGTTGGGTCGCTAAACGAAGAGGCTAAAATGGACGATCAAGAGCAGTCTTCAAACGAAACTCTCGGAGGAATTCAAGAGAAGGGAAATCCTTCAAAGCCTGTTCATGTGTATCAAAAGCCGACAGATGAATATTTAGAGCCACCTGAGGAAAAAACACAAGACACAGAGTGGATGGAGCAGCAGGGAGATACCTTAGTTGAAGCACTTTCATATTTCCAAGTATCTGCTCAAATTGAGTCCATCATGCAAGGACCTGCTGTCACGCAATTTGAAATAACAGTTAGCCATGGTACAAAGGTTAGTAAGATCCGTAATTTGGCAGATGATTTAAAGCTAGCATTAGCAGCGAAAGATATTCGAATTCAAGCGCCTATCCCTGGAAAGAGTTCTATTGGAATTGAGATTCCGAACCGTGTCTCTCGCGCTGTTCGATTATCAGAAGTAACAAATAGTGCCTCCTTCCTTGAATCAGAATCACCATTAGAAGCTGCTTTGGGTCTGGATTTAACTGGGAAACCAGTAACGATCGATTTGCGTAAAATGCCCCATGGTTTAATTGCAGGGGCAACAGGTTCAGGAAAATCAGTTTGTATAAATTCGATTTTGGTTAGTTTGTTATATAAAGCTGCTCCTCATGAATTAAAGCTAATGCTTATTGACCCTAAAATGGTAGAGCTGGCTCCGTTTAATCATATTCCTCATCTAGTTAGCCCTGTTATTACAGATGTTAAGGCAGCTACAGCTGCATTAAAATGGGCAGTAGAGGAGATGGAGCGACGCTATCAGCTATTTGCTCATGCAGGTGCACGTGATATTACACGGTATAATGCTTTAGCAGATAAAAATAATGAACATAGCCTTAAATTGCCTTACATGCTTATTGTCATTGATGAGTTAGCTGATTTAATGATGATGTCTCCAGCTGATGTTGAGGAAGCGATTTGTCGTATTGCACAAAAGGCACGTGCATGTGGTATCCATTTAATTGTTGCAACACAAAGACCGTCTGTTGACGTGATTACAGGTCTAATTAAATCAAATATTCCTACACGTATTGCCTTTGCAGTATCTTCACAAATAGATTCTCGCACAATTTTAGATGGGCAAGGAGCAGAAAGATTACTTGGACGAGGCGATATGTTATATTTAGGGAACGGTATGTCCGCACCAGTACGATTACAGGGGACATTTGTGACTGATGAGGAAATCGAGTCCATTATTGAACATGTCCGTGAGCAGGGTGAACCTGATTATATTTTTGATCAGGAGGAGCTTTTGAAGAAAACGGAGATTTCTGCAGAGCAGGATGATTTATTCGAGGAAGTTTGCCGATTTGTGTTTGAACAGGGGGGAGCTTCTACGTCCTTAATCCAGCGCAAATACCACATTGGCTATAATCGTGCTGCCCGATTAATTGATATGTTAGAATCTCATGGATTTGTGTCTGAGGCGAGAGGCAGCAAACCACGTGAAAGTTATATTACAGAAGAAGATTTAATTACTATGTTTGAATAAGAATTGCATGGATTTCGTATAGATTATCTTATTTACGTCGAAATTAGTATTTTTAGAAAAGTTACACATTTATCCTTGTGCATAAATAGTGCTATAATAGACAAGATGTGATGACAAGTACGTATTTTTTAGCACGTTTAAAGGTATTAATACCTAACAATTGGTGAAATAATACGGTACACCTAATAGATGATAGATGGGATATTGATATTCCCGGGGGGTTTAATTAATGACAGTTTTTCATTTCACAGGCATTAAAGGTTCTGGCATGAGTTCGCTTGCACAAATCTTGTTTGATGCTGGTGAACAAGTTCAGGGCTCAGATGTTGATAAATATTTCTTCACAGAACAGCCGTTACGTGAACGTAATATTCCAATTTTTACATTTAATCCAGATAATATTAAAGAAGGTATGACAATTATTGCGGGAAATGCTTTTCCTGATGATCATCCTGAATTAGTGCGAGCACGAGAAATTGGTGTAGAGATTATTCGCTATCATAAGTTCCTAGGGGAATACATTGGAAATTATACATCAATTGCCATTACAGGTGCACATGGTAAAACTTCAACAACTGGCTTAATGTCACATGTTGTCGGAGGATATAAACCCACTTCTTATTTAATCGGTGATGGAACAGGAGCTGGGCATGAAAATGCAGAATTCTTTGTGATGGAAGCGTGTGAATACCGCCGTCATTTCTTAGCATATAATCCAGATTACGCTGTCATGACTAATATCGATTTTGACCATCCAGATTATTTTGCTAATATAGAGGATGTTTATTCTGCCTTTCAATCATTGGCTTTACAGGTGAAAAAAGCAATTATTGCTTGTGGTGATGATGAACATTTACAACGTATTCAAGCAAAGGTACCTGTTGTTTATTATGGCTTTGGAGAAGAGAATGATTTTGAAGCCCGTAATGTGGATAAAACAACAGAGGGTACTAAATTTGATGTTTTCGTGCGCAATGAATTTTACAGTACATTCTTTATCCCATTGTTTGGGGATCATGCTGTTTTAAATACATTAGCTGTTATTACACTTTGTCAGTATGAAGGTATCTCACCAGACATTATTCAGGAACGTTTAAATAGTTACAAAGGTGTAAAAAGACGTTTTACAGAAACGGATATTGGCAATAATGTTTTAATAGACGACTATGCCCACCACCCAACGGAAATCCGTGCAACGATTCAATCAGCTCGTCAAAAATTTCCGGGGCGTGAGCTAGTAGCTGTTTTCCAACCACATACATTTACACGTACACAAGCTTTTTTACAGGATTTCGCTGATAGTCTAAGTCTTGCAGATACAGCATATTTATGTGATATATTTGGCTCTGCAAGAGAAACACAAGGCGCGCTATCCATCCATGATTTGGCGTCGTTAATTGAAGGCAGTGCAGTGATTACCACTGAAGGAATTGAAGTCTTAACAAAACATGAGGGCGCAGTATTTTTATTTATGGGCGCAGGCGATGTTCACAAATTCCAAGATGCTTTTGAAAACGTGTTAAAAAACAACGAAACAGCTTAGTCCGTAAGGAATAAGCTGTTTTTTCTCAAAAATTGAGAAGGAATTCAGTTTTTTTTGTCGAAGATAGGGAAAGTAATAGTAAAGAGAATTTTACTAGCAGGAGGTCTTTTTATGGAAGTCATTTTGTATATTGCAGCGATTATAGCAGCAATCGGTTTTTTAATTTTATGTGTGAGTTTAGGCATGACGCTATTCTCGCTTAAATCCATTCTAAACAGCTTAGCAGGAACTTTATCAGGTATTGAAGGACAAATGGAAGGTATTACACGTGAAACGACTTCCTTATTAACCAAAACGAATAGTTTGGCGGAGGATATTCAGCAAAAATCAGAACAGTTAAATTCTGTTGTTCATGCAGTCAAAGGAATTGGTGACTCCGTGAACGGTTTAAATACGTCTGTACAGCATATTACTTCCTCTATTTCAAAAAGTGTAGAACAAAATGAGGAAAAAATCGCACAGGTTGTTCAATGGAGTAATGTTGCAATGGGTATTGCTGATAAATGGAAGAAGCGTAAAGTAATTGAGCAGGTTCAAGAAGAAAGCTATGTTTTTGAAGCCGAACAATCAGACAAGCCTAAAAGAAAATGGGGTCGTAAAAAGTGATTATTATTCAGTAGACATTTTGTGTCATCTGAATAAAAATAAAGTCTTAGACATAAGTTGAAGATGCATCAACAAAAGTAGATGGACAACCAGTCTAGGCACATGAATATAAGATGGGAGGAATTGTTGCATGACAACTCAAAAGCCAAATTTTAACGAAGTGAAGGAACAACAGCTTGAAAGTTCATTGCCACAGCTTTATCATCCGCAAGAATCGATTTATGAAGAGGAGCGTGTGAACATGAAAGATTTTGTTATTGGCGCATTAGTTGGGGGTATAGTTGGTGCAGCTGCCGGCTTACTACTAGCTCCAAAATCAGGAAAAGATTTACGGAGTGATGTAGCTGTACAAGCTGTAAACCTAAAAGATAAGAGTGCGGATTTTTCAACGACAGCAAAAGATAAAACAGTTCAATTGTCGAAACAAATACAAGAGCAATCTACACAATTAGTAGAGAAAGTAAAAACGTTAAAAACTGCAAAAGCACCGACTGTATTTGACGATGGTACTGTTTCATTCGAGGGTGAAGAACCGTTAGAAGATTATGTTCCTAATGAAGAGCCTAAAGCAGAAGAGGCAGTTGAAACAAAGGAACAAACCGAAGAAAAAAATGAAGAGGTTCGCGCTTAAAGCTTAGAAAAAAGGGTACGATATGTCCTTAAAGGACATTTCGTATCCCTTTTTAATTTCTTAGAAGATAGTTGCTTCCTCCAATAAAATTTCTAACTTATCCCCACCGAAGATTTCCATATCAAAGTTGGCAGGTTGTCCATTTCGTAATATAGTAAAGTTTCCTTTAAATGTTGTGGGTAGCTGCCAGTTAGAGAAACGGAAGACATCTTGGTAGATCCAACGACTTCGATCCTTCTCTATAAATGAAACTGTCGCTCCATTTGGCACCGTTGAAAGTGGTGAAACAACGCTATTGTTGACGAGCACCTCATTAGCCATCTTTTTCAGCTCCAGCATCTCGTTCTGGAAATGAATGATGATGTTATCCTCTAGTAAAATATTCATTTGATCAGCTATTCGTTGTACGGTTGGTAATGCTTGCTGCTGAAAAGTGATGATGTCTTCATCCTGTACTGCATAGGACAGTTTAGCTGGCTTATCATTTATCATTAACTGTGCGGAAAACTCAGGTAGGTAAAGTGGTTTTCCATCTACTTGAATATAAAAGGATTCAAATTGCTTTAATAAAGCCCAATTATTTGTTAGCTTAAATATTTCTTCAACTGTATCTGCGATTTCAAAAGCAACAACATCCCGATCCTTTAACGCACTATCGAGTGAGGCAGGGGAACCATTCACTGTAATTTTTGGCTCAATGACGTATTTTGTATGTTGAATCATTATCGTTTTGATAGCTGCATTGTCAACAATATCTCTTACAGTTGCTACTGCTGGTTGCCCGTCTTGACCTTCAATTAGTTGGATAGCGTCCCCAGTTTTAATCAATGTTTTAGTAGAAGCTTGCTGTCCATTTACTAAAATTTCCGCAGGCTGCCCGTGTCCACCAGGGATGAAAATATCTTGTCCATTTACGCTAACAGACAATCCAAGCCCTGGCTTTCCATACAATTGTTTTGCACGAATATTTGCAGCTAAAAAAGCATCAGCAACGGTCATTTCTTTTAATTCAAAAAGACGAACTACCTGATCATTCACAGTAAGGCTCATATATTGAATTGGCATTTTTTTTGCCGCAATGGCAATACCAATTGGCGTCACCAATTCAGGTGATGCTTTAATATGATCTTCCTTCGTTAGATTTTGTATGGCATCTATTCCTCGAACGGCAATACGATTTTCTGGTAAGTCTAACACTGCCCCAAGTTCAGTTGTTAGGTTTGGTGTTAAGCTTCCACCCCCAACAAGCATGACAGCCTTAGGAGCGGTACGATTATTAAGTCGTAATATTTCTTCTCCTATGGCTTTAGCAAGTTGTTTGACAGCGGGATCGATCGCTTTAAGAACTTCTTCTTTTGAAAAATATTGATCAAAGCCTAAGATATCCTGAATTAAAATTTCCTCTTCTGTTTGTAATTGTCTTTTTGCTTTTTCAGCTACTGGGAAGTCAAGTAAATAGTGATCGCTCAATGCCTCCGTAATTTCATCTCCAGCTGTAGGTACCATCCCATAGGCAACGACTGTGCTTTTATCAGTGATGGCAATATCGGATGTCCCTGCGCCGATATCAACAAGTGCAACATTTAAACGACGCATTGTTGGAGGAATCAGCACGTTAATAGCTGCAATTGGCTCTAAAGTAAGTGCGTCCATTTCTAAATCAGCACGTTTTAGTGCAGCAATAAGTGATTCTACGACTACTCGGGGTAGAAACGTGGCAATCACTTCAATTTGCGCCTCATCTCCTTGCTGATCAAGTAAGCTACCAATTTCCTCACCATCTAATCGATAATATAGAACAGAATAGCCTACACAATAGTAGTGGCTTATTTTTGCATCCTCTTTCTGCTGCAAAAGTTGCTGCTGAGCTTGTTGTACAGCTTGTAGTTCTAATCGGCTTATATCCTCCTCAGTGAAAATTGGGCGATTTCGTATATTGATGGTCACGCTCGCCTGTTCTGTTTTCAATGAGCGACCAGCTGCAGCTACACTTACTTTTGTTAAGCTACCATGTTTATCCTCAAGCTCATGCTTTATTTCATTGATTAAATCTGCCACATACATGACATTATGTATTTGACCATCGACCATAGCACGTTCTTTATGTTCTTTCACTAAAATATCTTCAACGTGAAAGTGGTCGTTATTTTCAGTTAAGATAATGCCTACAACTGAACGTGTACCAATATCAAGTGCAAATAGTTTTGAACTCAATGTAATCGCTTCCTTTCTTGTAATATTGTAAAATAATTTAGCGAGTTGAAGCGCTAAATTAAAAATACGTGACATTCTGATCAACATTGATTATAATATTGCTAATATCTAAAAATGTAACATACATTTCAGAGTTCTGAAAGTGTCTGTCATGATGAGAGGAGCAAGAAAGCATGAGCCAAAAAGATTTAGAAAGCTTACGTAGTCAAATAGACGACTTAAACTTAGAAATTCTTCGTCTAATTAACGAACGTGCAGCTGTAGTGAATGAAATCGGTAAAATTAAAGAAAAGCAAGGTGTGAATCGCTATGATCCGCTACGTGAAAGACACATGCTTGATCTTATTAAAGAACACAATCAGGGTCCATTAAACCAAATGACGGTTGATTATATATTTAAACAAATCTTTAAAACTGCTTTAAAACAACTTGAAGCAGATAAGAAGAAGGAATTGCTTGTATCTCGTAAGAAAAAATCAGAAGATACAGTGATCAATATCAATGGTGAGTTAATTGGACAAGGGAAGCCATCTTTCGTATTTGGTCCTTGTGCAGTTGAATCATATGAGCAAGTTGCAGCGGTAGCAGAATCTATTAAAGCAAAAGGTGAAAAATTAATTCGTGGTGGTGCATACAAGCCACGTACTTCTCCATATGACTTCCAAGGACTTGGACTAGAAGGTCTTAAAATATTAAAACGTGTGTCAGAGGAATACGGTTTAGGTGTCATTACGGAAATTGTTACACCAGGTCACTTAGAGGAAGCATTAGATTATATCGATGTGATCCAAATTGGTGCACGTAATATGCAAAACTTCGAGTTATTAAAAGCAGCAGGTGCAACAAACAAACCTGTCCTATTAAAACGAGGCTTAGCAGCAACAATCGATGAGTTCATTCACGCAGCAGAAT
>Ga0213825_1000592_pt1 | contig 26366 bp, 29 predicted proteins | sample MC6MC0900MG_FD_179896 | JGI IMG/M metagenome (GOLD analysis project Ga0213825, IMG submission 179896) | Enriched soil aggregate microbial communities from Iowa State University, Ames, United States - MC6-MC0900-MG | ecosystem: Environmental > Terrestrial > Soil > Unclassified | place: USA: Iowa... | reverse complement strand
GGCTCACATATTGGAATCGATAATCCTGCATATGGCCGATAAATTTGTCAAAATGCACCCTGTCGTTTATAAAGGTTTCATTTTGCTGCAGCATACGCAGCAGTGGTTCACTTGCCTTGGCATTGTGAAGCCTTCCCAATGCGTAAACAGCACTGATTCCTCTTAAGGAGTTATATGATTTACTGGTCTGCGGCAGGTAGCAGTCTCTTCGCTGTGCTGTCTCGATCAAGATCGAAAAGCCTGAATCATCCTCGCATAAAGCCAATACCAATGCACTGTTCACCTGCAAATTAATATTGTCTTCGGTCAGCCAGCTTTTCAATGCCTCTGTGATCCGCATCTTCCATGCAGCCAGCATTGCAAAACCTGGACTATCGGATAACATGCCCTTGCGGATCTGTTCCGTTGTTAAATCAAAATGGGAGATCCGTTCACGTCCAGGCGGAGGATTGTCTTTTAACACATAATGATTTTCCAAAGAAAGGCAGCCTGTTTGAGTCAGCTTCTCCTTCAGTGCCTGGTAGGGCACATCCTGCAGCGGAAGTCCCAGGCAAAGGGCCTCTTCCACAACTACAGCTGCGGCTTCACCTGACTTTTGGCAATCGCGCATCATTCGCGTATGCGAAGCCATGTCGTGATCCAGCGATAAAATCCGCCCGGCTGCAATCACATTATCCAGCGCTTTTGGAATCATCACTTCCTTATGGATTGGCACCGAAACCAGGGTGGACCACATACTAAGTCCAACGACCCAATCACACAGAGTCTGGCTTTCAAAAGCCATGTCCTTCACATGGTTGTCAATGTTTGCACTGGAAAAAAACAACGGTTCTGTAAGTTCCTTATTTTGTATCACCTGATCCATACACAACTGCCGGATTCCATCTATGGCAAATCCCTCACGAACTCCCAAAAGCGGGGACATTCCCATGGTGATCTGATCTTTCTGCCAGTTGCTGTAAACGGGATTATTAAGGGATGCGATGATGTGGCCGGCATATTCTTCCGCCAGTTCCTGGCGGACATAACCCGCATCTATGTTATCAAAAGTTATGCGGCAAGTATCTTTTTCGAAAAACTGCCGTACATTGGAAAATGGCTGTGACAGGCCATCGAATTCTCTTCCGCTCTTTTTAGCGGATCCGGCCATTCGGCACAGGGCCGCTTCGGCAGAGGCATCAATAAAGTAATCCGCGGAAACTTCTTTCAGCCCGAAAGGGGTAAGGTACTGAATGCCTGCGATTCTTCTGCCATCAGTATATACGCCGGTCAAAGCGGAATCAAAGCTGATCTGACAGTTTGTATCCTCCAATTCCTGTTCGTACACGTGCATACGCATCAGTGGGTGAGACCCAAACACCTCGGGAAGACGATACTGCTTTTTTTGTTGTTCGATCTGTGTGTCGTACTCTTCATAGATTCCGCCGGGTGACCCCTGATAGTAATGGAACATGGCCCCGCTGTGTACACCGCCCAGGAAATTCTGCTTTTCTACGATCAGAACGTTCCGTCCCTTTTCAGCAAGGCAGATTGCCGCAATGCTTCCGGCGGTACCGCCCCCGAGGATGACCGTGTCATAATGGTTAGAAAAAGAGACATTATCTCGTTGTTCCTTTGTTATTTCTCCATGTTCGAGAATCTGTTGAAACATCAGCATAAGTAATCCCTCCAGAATTGTTCCCCACGTTCCATCGCATGCAGCAGATCAATCGATAAGCAGGAACACAAGATGAAACCATTAGAATCAGAAAGAACCGATGACTGCCTGCCCCTGACGCATATCCGATCCGCTGCCTTCAGCAAAAGATCGCTGCTGTCGGTTCGTGTGCAAGAAAACAGTTCAAGAGCTTGCTTTCGCAGTTGGGGATATGTCTTTTCGGCGTCTACCGGCATCTCAAGAATGTAATATCCGCCAGTCGGAAAATCATGAATCCCGGCATGAGGGCAGATCACCGGATCCTTTCCGTTCTTCCAGATCAGAAGGTTCAGACTTTCGGTTACCATTCCATCGGCGGCCTGCTTTGCAAATGCATCGGTAGTGTCTACATAATTTTCTGCCTGTATGTGATAGATCTCATCTCGGCAGATCCCTGTAAGTGTGAGGTGATTCATATTTTGTTTACGGGATATGATGGAGAAATCGAATAAGATCTGTAACTTCTGGTTTTCCACATATCTTCCCAGAGCGGGCATCCCCTCGGTTATTGCAAGCTGTCCATCTTGAACAAGAGATTGGTACTGTTTCATGCCGGCCCTGAATTTACGGGCGGCCTCTCCCTGTATCGCTCTCTCCGGCATGGGATCTGCCCGCATACTGGAATAAAAATCACTTGCCAGCTGGTTTCCCCGATCCACAATCAGCGTTCCCTCCGGATCACATGAAGCAATTGCCAGCCCAGCCATGGTCGCACCATTCACAATGGTCTTATATTGTTTCAAAATTTAGGATCTCCTCTCTTTATTTTTGCTTTTCTGTTAACAATATTATATAATTTTCGCAAGTGCACTGCAACGCTTTGGGCCCAGCTTGTTCCTTATCTCAAAAGTTGGACTTTATACCTATATCCGTGATTTATCACACAAAAAAAGCATACCCCGAAGGATCTGCTTTATGAATCGATATCTATCTGAACGGCAATCACTCATCCGATTTAGGATCGTATGGAGATTCCGGCAGGGCTTTTTCTTGTTCTGTTCTCATACTTGCTTTATACTGCTGATATTGTAAAAACAATGTTTCAATGGCAATAAAGTATCCGACGGCAGACTCGGTCCGATAGCCGTGATACTCGGAATAAAATTGAAAGTCCATCGTGTGTACATAGATGTTCTCATTGCAGATTGAGGACAGTAAATTGTCCTTTAGGCGGGTGATCGAAATCACAGGAACATTTCTTGCACAAAGGTTACGTGCGAACTCTAATGCAACCGGTGTTTCGCCGCTGAAAGAAATGATAAAAACCAGATCCTCAGGGGTAACATTCTTCAGCAGGTAGGATAATTCGCTCCCGCCCTGGATGCTGATGATATAATCACCGCTGCATTGGAACAACCGCCGCATTTCTCCAAGAACGTTGTTTTGCATATTGCCAGTGCCATAGGCGAAAATATGCTTAGCACCGTAAATCAACTGATTGATTTTGGTAAAGTCTTTGTTTTGCATCTCGGAAACGATTTGGTGATAGAGCGAAATTAAGTCTTTCGGATCGTTGATGTAAATCGTAGACTTCTGCTTATAATCCAGCTTTAATAAGGTCTTCAGTTCTGCATAGCCGCTTAATGAAAGCTTCTGAGCAAAGCGCAGCACCGTTGTACGTGACACATTACAGGCGTCAGCCAATTCATAGATGGTGTAATCACAGCATGCTTTTCGATGAGTTGAAATGTATTTCCAGATGATAAGGTCTGTTTCTTTCAGTTTATGATAATTCTTATTGACAAGCTCCTCAATTTCGATAATCATAGTTGCATTCCTCCTTAGGATCAGATTAGCCATAATCATATTATACTATGCATCAGAGGTATTACAACAAAAATATACGAATTGGAAGCGAAGGGGGCGAATCTTATGTACATATTCCACGAAAGTGGCAAAGTGCAATTATGCGGTCAGGCAAAAAAAGAAGCCGTCCATAAGACAACTCCTCCTTTTATATTAAATCAATTTTCCTTATCGTCTTCGTTTATCCGGTCCGCTTCAGCTTCCCCCGGACGCACAAATTCCTTTCGCAGCAGCTTTATCGCAGTCCATCCCACAAGCAATACGCCCACCACTAAGAATGTGACCATAGCTATCATTTGAACCAGATTTCGGCCCCCGGAAGACATGGAAAGCTCCGGGATCAACTGATACCCAAGATAAACCAGATAGCCTCCGCCCACAAGCCGGAGGACGAGGGTGCTCTGAGGCGGATTGGATGAACCTTTTTTCTCACTCATTGGATTTCTCCTTTCGCATAAATTTCACAGATTCCCTTTCAACAGCCTCCGAATCAAAGAGATAATTCCCATCAAAACTTGGATTCTCTATGAGCTTTATCATATTTTCCGCTACTCTTCTCCCCAGGGCCTCTTTTGGGTGGGGAAAGGAGGTGATAGGAACTTCTCCCAAAGTCGCTAAGTCAGAATTATCAATGCTGACAAGGGATAAGTCTTCCGGTATGCGGATTCCCCTTTTAAAGCAGATGCCAGACAACAGGTTTGCCACCTCATCATTATAGCAGACAACCCCCGTACAGCCCTCCAACCGCTGGAAGAGATAATCCGCCCATGACTCCATATCTTTTAAGCTCTCGGAATCAATCCAAAGAATCCTCTTTCCGTCCAGCTTTAAATCTGCCTTCTCCATACTCTTTGCAAAGCCAGAATATCTCAAATGCCCCTGGCCGTCATCGCATTTAAAAATTCCCCCAATTTCCTTATGCCCCGCTTGAATCAGATATTCTGCTGCTTTCTCTCCTACCAGCGCATCATTCAGTGATACGCAGGGAAGATTTAACTCCGGATAGCGGCTGTTAAAAAACAAGATCGGAACCTGCTGCCCCATCAGCTTCTTATAATAATGCAGATTCGGATTGGGCAGTGCACTTTTTGCAGGTTCCACAATCAAACCGTCAATCAGCCCTTTATCCAGAATCTTATCTAACGCCTCTCGTTCCCGCTCCGTCCGGTTTCCGGTAAATGCCACCTGCATGGTATAACCGGACTTGGAAAGCACCCGTTCAATCCCCTTAAGCACGGCCGGAAATATATAGCTGTCCACATAGGTGCTGATAACTGCTATATTAAAATATTTTTCCTGACTTCCTCCACGGGCACAGACACCTGCATATGTTCCGCTTCCCTGTATCCGCGTCACAAGCTTCCGCTGCTCCAGCACGTCGATCGCATGGCGTATCGTCTGCCTGCTTAAATGAAACTGAAGGCTCAATTCGTTTTCAGAGGGAAGCTTATCGCCCATCCCGATGCTGCCGTTTTCAATCTGTTCCTGTACCCATTGGACAACCGTCATATATTTTGCTTCCCGTGCCTGCATACTTCATCCCTATCTTTCAGCTATTTTTTTCTCTTTGATAATAAGTCTATCGTAACTGCCCCCAAAAGTACAGCACCTTTTACGATTTTCTGGATATCGGTGGACCAGCCGTAAAGGGACATGCCATTGTTTAAAATACCCATAATAAATGCGCCGACAACGGCTCCGATAATCGTGCCCACTCCTCCTGTGGTCGCGGCTCCTCCGATATAACAGGACGCGATGGCATCCATCTCAAACTGATCTCCCGCTTTCGGAGTTGCGGAAGCATTTCTGGCGGAGAGAACGATTCCAGCAATGGCGCACAGAATACCCATATTGGTATATACCCAGAAAAATACTTTTCCCGTATTGATCCCGGAAAGCTTCGCCGCCTTCGCATTGCCGCCCAAAGCATAGATCTGCCGCCCGGCCACAGTCTTGCTGGTAATGAAATGATAAAGGGCAACCAACGCGCCCATGATAACCAGAACGAACGGAATGCCGTTATAACGGGACAGTTTATAGAAGAAAAACCAGACAATCACCAGAATCACGCCCACCTTTAAAACGGACTGCCACAGGGGGTTGACTGGAAAACCATATTTCTTCTTTGTCCGTATGCTCCTTATTTCGGAGAATATAATGAGGGCAAAGGCGGCAAGAGCAACTCCAATGGATACCAAATCCAAAGTCCCTTTGCCAAACGGGATTTTAACGGTAGGCAGAAAGCCTGCACCTATGTACGTATAGTCTGTGGGAAGGGGACCTTTTGTCTGAGCTTTTAAAAGGGTATAGGTAAGACCCCTGCCCATTAACATGGTTGCCAGTGTCACAATAAAAGGGGGAATGGAAAGCTTTGAGACAAAAAATCCAACAAACATACCGGATAGCGTTCCGATTGCCAGGGCTGCCAGAATCGCCACCCACATACTGGCCTTATAGTCCACGATCATAATGCCCACAGCAGCACCGCAGACCGCAACGATCGAGCCTACGCCTAGGTCAATATTTCCGGTCAACACGCACAGCAGCATACCGACCGCAAGGATGACAATATAACTGTTCTGCATAATCAGGTTATTAATGTTTGCCGGAGACATGTTCTTTCCGCCTGTCATTGCCGCAAAAATGAGAAATACCGCAATCAGGGCCAGTACCATGCCGTATTCTTTCATATTAATATTAACCGTCTTTTTCTTGTCCATCTCTATTCATCCTTTCCGTTATCTGCCATAATACATTTCATAATCTTTTCCTGGGAAACTTCCTCACTGGATAATTCACCGGATATGTGCCCCTCATTAATCACGTAGATGCGATCACAGATGCCAATGATTTCCTGAAGCTCCGAAGAGATCACAATAATTGCCTTACCTGCTTTTGCCAGATCGTTGATTACGCAGTATATCTCGTACTTTGCTCCGATATCGATGCCCCGGGTCGGTTCATCCAGAATCAGCACATCCGGCTGGGTCATCATCCATTTTGCCAGCACCACCTTCTGCTGGTTTCCACCGGAAAGGGAACTGACCGTCTGGTTAATGGAGTTGGCTTTTACGTTGATTTTCTTTCTAAAATCCTCCGCTGAAAGGTTTTCGGCATTGCCATTTACGATGCCTCTTTTGGAAAAGAAGTTGCGAAGCGCTGCCAGGGTCATATTTCCGCGCACGCTGTCAATTAAGATAAGGCCATAACTCTTCCGGTCCTCGGAGACGTAGGCCAATTTGTTGTTGATGGCATCCCTTACGTTCCGGATTAGGACCTGCTTTCCGTTTATCTTAATGGTTCCGGTAATTTTCTGCCCGTAGGATCTTCCGAAAAGACTCATGGCCAGCTCTGTTCTTCCCGCTCCCATCAGTCCCGCAAAGCCTACCACTTCCCCTGATCTCACATGAAAGGATACATCTCTTATCATCTTCCGGTCCGGATCATCGGGATGATAAACATTCCAGTTCTCAACCTCAAAAATATTACTTCCGATCTCACAATTTCTTTCTGGAAAACGGTTTGTCAGCTCCCGCCCCACCATGCCCTTGATGATTCGGTCCTCGCTGATCTCATCCTTTCCCTTTTCCAGGGTTTCTATGGTCTTCCCATCCCGGATGACGGTGATGGAATCCGCCACATAGCTAACTTCATTGAGCTTATGAGAAATTATAATGCAGGTAATGCCATGCTTTTTTAAATCCAGCATGATATCTAAAAGCCGCCTGCTCTCCTCGTCATTGAGGGCCGCGGTGGGCTCATCCAAAATCAAAAGCTCCACCTGCTTTGCCATAGCACGGGCAATTTCAATGAGCTGCTGCTTGCCTACGCCCAGGCTGCTGACAGGTACATTTAAATTTTCGTTTTCAAGACCTACTTTCTCGAGCATTTCCTGAGCCCGTTTATTGGTTTTTGTCCAATCCACCACTCCTTTAACCGATGTCTGTTCATTTCCCAGAAATACGTTTTCCGCCACGGACAAGTAAGGGCTTAAGGCCAGCTCCTGGTGGATGATTACGATTCCCTTTGCCTCGCTTTGCTTAATGCTGTGAAACTGATTTACATTTCCATTGTATACAATATCACCGCTGTAGGTCCCATAGGGATAAACGCCGGATAGCACGTTCATCAAAGTGGATTTCCCCGCTCCGTTTTCTCCGCAGAGTGCATGAATCTCGCCCCGCTTCACCTTGATATTCACGTCATCCAAAGCCTTCACCCCATAGAACTCTTTGGTGATATGGTTCATCTCCAAGATATGTTCAGACATCTCATCAACTCCTTTACTTTCTTATGTTACAGGAAAGCAGGCGGCGGCTTTCCCGCCGCCGCCTGTCAATATTTCCATTCCGTTTTTTCTTCTGTTACTGTGCAAGCTGTGCTTCCGTATAATAACCGCCGTCAACAATGACTTTCTTGTAATTGTCCTTATCAACTGCAACTGGAGTGCATAGATAGGACGGAACTACGATCTTGCCGTTATTGTACTGGGTGGTATCGTTGATTTCCGGCTTAGCTCCCTGAAGAACAGCCTGAACCATGGTCACGCACTTTTCAGCCAGCAGACGGGTATCCTTGTAAATGGACATGGTCTGGAAGCCTGAGATAATATTTTTCGTTGCCATCAGCTCCGCATCCTGTCCCGTAATAAGCGGCCAGTCTTCGCCAACTTTGTAGCCTGCACCTTCAAGAGCCGCTTTGCAGCCATAGGCAAAGCCGTCAAAGGCGGAAGCACAGATGTCCAGCTTCTTGTCTGCGTAAAAGCCGGTCAGATAATTCTCGCAGTTCTGCTGCGCTGTTTCCTGTGACCATCTTAAAATACAAGTATCCTCAAAGGAAGTACGTCCTGACTCACATACCAGAGTTCCATCATCCAGATAAGGCTTTAAAACTTCCATCAGACCGTTGTATAAGAACAATGCGTTGTTGTCATCCGGAGAGCCCATGAAAAATTCAATGGTGTAGGATTTCCCCTCTGCCTTTGCTTTATCCAATTCCTTTTTGTCTTTTATGTACTGCCCGATCGCCGTACCTACTCCCTTATTATCAAAGGTCGCATAATAGGAAACAGCGTCCGTATCCATTAAGAGACGGTCATAGGCAATGATAGGAATGCCTGCGTTCTTTGCCTGCACTTCCACATTTACCAATGCAGAGGAATCAATGGAGGCAATAACCAGACAGTTAACACCGGAAGCAATCATATTTTCGATCTGTGAAACCTGCATCTGCACGTCGTCCTCTGCATACTGAAGATCCACTTGGTAGCCCAGGGCTTCCAGCTGCTTCTTCATGTTGGCTCCGTCGTTGATCCAACGCTCTGATGACTGGGTGGGCATTGCCACGCCGACCTTTCCGCCGCTACCTGTGGCTTTCGCTGCCTCGGTTGCCGCCTCTTTGGCCGCTGTGGTGACATCTGCTTTGGCTTCAGCCGCCGGTGCGGCCGTGGTTGCCGTGGTCTGGGAACCGCCGCAACCTGTCAGCATGGCAGCGGAAAGGGCCGTTCCGAGAATGAGACTTAGAATTCTTCGTTTCATAATTTTACCCTCCTGTGGTATTGTTTTGTATATACAAGTTGCATCGTGGGCAACTTTGCATTTTTATTTACTTTTTCGTGTTTTATTATATGAAGAATTAATGCTCATGTTATTTTGCTTAATTTATTCTTATATTAGATTATATTTTTAGTGATATTTTATAACTATAAAATAACTATATATTTTTGTTCATATTTTGTCAATACATATTTTATCTTTTTTTCCATTTTATGTTAAAGTTGTATGTACAGGTTGTTTCAAATCCATCAAGACATGTTTCCGGTGTTTATTCAACTGAGCCACATATGCCAAACCAATCTGGACCTAAGCCGCATAAAGGCTGGTCCAAAGGACAAATAAAAAACACCGATTCGAAAAAACTCGAACGGTGTCGTTTACTAAAATATATATAAATACCCTGCAATAAACCTGTACTCTTATCCATTCATATGCTTCGTTACTTTTTTCACCTTCAGCTTATATTCTCCATTTTCACTGTAAAAGAATATTTCATCCCAGGCCAGGCGTATCCTTACTTATAATGGAATCATCACTTTTTCATACCTGTAGTGCCCTGCCTCCACAGTCATGCGGCACATTGTGATTTCCAAACCAAAACGCCGTTTCCCGCAGCTGCCAGGATTTAGAAACAGGACTCCCTTCATAATTTCTGCAGAAAATTTGTGGGAGTGACCATAGACCACTACGTCCACATTTGTTAAGCATTTGGGGATATCTTTCTTGTCATGAACGATAAAGAATCGTACACCTTCAATTGTGACGGTAATGCTCTTAGGCAGGGCTTCTGCCCATTCTTTATCATTGTTACCGCTCACCATATAGGTCTCTCCGAACTGTCGTATGGACTCCACAATGGACGGTGTGTCAATATCACCAGCATGAATGGAACAATCAGCTTCAGCAAGTTCAGCTATAACATGTTCCCGCAGCAGACCGTGAGTATCGGAAATGATTGCAATCTGTTTCATGAGTATCTCTCTCTTGATTTTGTTAATAGTCTTAGCTCTATTTATCCGTTATTCAATCATCACACGAATGGATATCTATGCTAATTATTTCATCAACGGGAATCACTATGCCATCGGTCAAAACGACAATCCGTTTATATACATCGATCTTTTTAACCGTATTGATAACAGTTACATATGCGCCGCCATTCTTCTTCGCATCCGGCTGAAAGTAGGTGATCGCGATCTCGGGGTGCTCTTTAAGCCGGTCTGCAATCATTTGCAGTTTATTGCTCAAAGCAGCCTTCATGGATTCGTCTAATTCCACTCTCTTATCCGTCAGCCTTGCAGTTTCTTTAATGGCGGCATCATAGCCGGTCAATGCGGCGAAAGGGGAAAACTGAGCTGCCCGGTCAATGGCTGACATATGAGGGTGTATCGCAGAGACATGGTGAGGCAGATGGATGATGTCATCATATGTTTTCGTCATGCCTTGTGCCCTCCAATCTGCTTATTCCGATCAACCGTGGTGGCGCCTTCCTCCAGATTCATCCCCTTTAAGATGGCGTTCTTACCATATTTCTTTTTTATCTCTAACATTGCTTTCTGCATACTTTTCTCTCGTGCAAGCTCGGCTTCTTCAGCCTCTTCTTTCGCCTGCTCAGCCGCATAGTCTGTAAAGAGATCAAGTTGTTCAAAGCGATCCATCTTTTGAACGGTTGCCTCATCAACAACATGATTCGCCGTGATGTTGAGTCTCCTGACCAGAAGTTTTTTATCAACAATACGGTCAAACAGCTCTGTGACGGCATCCAGAATTAACTTTGTAGAAGATGTCTGTCTGCCGAGATTTGTCGTGCCATGAGCAGATTTTGGAACGGCGCGGCCATAGTGGTCAATGGTAATTTCCCCTTGATATGATTTCTTTATATTCTGGTCCGTCAGATTTTCAATATCATATCCCACTGTCAGTACAAGCTGATCGGTCACAAGCCTTTTATCCACCAGATCAAGCACCAGCAGATCAGTCATTTCCCGCACGATCAGCTTCGCTTTATCAAAGGTATAGGCACAATGCAGTACCTGTCCTGATCCAATGCTGTTTGTGCTTGGCTTATATGCTTTAATATCAGCGATCGTGCATGGTTCCCACCCCCATGCATGGTCTATCAACAGTTCCGCATTGATGCCGAACAATTTGTACAGTAAATCTTCTTTATAATAATCGGTCGGCTTACCTAGTGAGCATCTTGCAATATCTCCCATGGTAAGGAGGCCATGTTCCTCCAGCTTCTTCGTATATCCTCTGCCAATGCGCCAGAAGTCTGTCAGCGGCCGATGTGACCACAACAAGCGTCGGTAGCTCATTTCATCCAGCTCTGCGATCTGCACGCCGTTTTGATCCACCGGAATACGCTTTGCCTGAATATCCATGGCGATCTTGCAAAGGTATAAGTTTGTGCCAATTCCCGCTGATGCTGTGATACCGGTGGTTTTAAGAACATCCAGAATCATTTTTGTAGCAAGATCACGGGCTGAAAGATTGTAGGTGTTCAAATAATCGGTGGCATCGATGAATACCTCGTCGATGGAGTAGACATGAATATCTTCAGGTGCGATGTATTTCAAGTAGATATTGTAAATCCGTGTGCTGTACTCGATATAATGCGCCATTCTCGGCGGAGCTATAACATAGTCCAGCGAGATACCCGGTGAGGATTTCAATTCCGTATCGCTAAAAGAAGCTCCGGAAAAGGATCGTCCTGGCGCCTTGCTTAGCCGTGCCGCATTTACTTCCTTGACCTTCTGTACGACCTCAAACAGCCTCGCTCTACCAGATATGCCATATGCTTTGAGAGAGGGAGAAACGGCGAGACAGATGGTTTTTTCGGTGCGGCTTGCATCAGCGACAACAAGGTTAGTGGTCAACGGATCAAGTCCTCGTTCCATACATTCGACCGAAGCATAAAAGGACTTTAAATCGATTGCGAAATAGGTTTTGTTCTTCATTTTATTCTCCGGTCGCCTCCTTAATCATTTATCTGTTTCAAATTATGTCTTTATCATTAGTATGCACAATCACAACTTTAAAAGCTTTATAATGGCACTACAAATCTCCAGAATATTCAAAAGAATATTGTTTTTACAATTAACCAGAGAATCAACAGCCATATTGACGCAATAGGAATTGCGTAATACCATTTTTTCGGCTTTTCATTTTTCCACAATCCTTCAGCCTCTTTTCGATAACGGTCAAAAACATCTTTCGGAATGAATTTGATAGTCAGCGCAATGAGCGCTGGCAATAAAATAATATCGTCCAAATAGCCCAGAACCGGAATGAAATCGGGAATCAAATCAATCGGCGAAAAAGCATAGGTGACTGCTATTCCAGCCAGAATTTTGGCGACCAGTGGTGTATCCTTACTTTTCATACACAAAAACACAGCGGGAATATCTGTTTTTAATTGTTTTGCTCGTTCCTTAATGTTCATATTATCTGCCTCGTAAACTTCAATTTGATTCATTATAGCATATTATTTGGATAAGGATATAAAAAAATCACAAAGCTTTTGTTTGCTTTGTGGTTATAATCCGCCTTGATTTCTTCTATCCCCTGGTCGAACATGGGTATTCATCATTTACTATAAATATGGTATACTTGATAAGATATGAAGAGGTTTAAGGAGGTGAAGGCTTTGGATACCAATTTACTATTTGATGGATTTATAACTATTATCAATCTTTTGCTTATAATTGTCGGCCCAATATTATTTTTTTCAATTTTGTATTTTGTTATAAAAGCAGCAGTGAAGAATGCAATCCGTGAATCAAGGGACTTTAAATAGAGTTCCTTGACATTTATGCTATGTAAATAAAAAGAGTGAGCGAATAACCCCTACTCTTTTCATAAAAAGATTGGTCAGTATTTAATAATGCTATTATTTATTCTGCCAATCAGCCGGATAAGTTACATAAATAAATCTTGCCTTTCCTTCAACTGAAAACTGAATACTTGAACCACTTGGTATCAAAATCAATTCTCCTGCACCTGCTGTTATGCGACGGCCATCTATGATAATCGTTAGAGTTCCTTCAATAATATAATCAATTTCATCATACCCTAAAGTCCAATCGAAGGTAGTATCTTCCATTACCATTAGTCCACAACCTAGTCTGGGACTTTCAGTAAGTGATACTAAATCTTTCGTATACACTTTGTGATTCGGGTTGCCAGTGTCCAATCGATCTTCTTCACTTACAGAAAACAATGGCAGCGAAATGGACATGACACCACTAGAGTCAACATGTCTCTTTGAAGAAACATTTAATTTACTGCTGTATTCTTCCATTATGATACTACGAACTAACTTTTCAATTTCTGCTCTGTTTATATTCAACGTCTAAACCTCCATCCGTACTTAAATCTCTATCGTATTTACTTTATTCAATCCTAAATACACGTTTCGATAAAAATATGGCAACAAAAATGGCAGAAATACCACCGACCAGCTTGCCAATAATCATTGGAGTAATCAACTCCGGGGCAACACCAGCTGTAAATCCTAAATGATCACCAAATGTAAAAGATGCTGAAACTGCAAAAGCGATATTAATCACCTTTCCACGTTTATCCATATCTTTTACTGTTTGGAACATGGCAATATTGTTGGCAAGAGATGCAATAAGACCTGCTGCTGCAATATCATTCATTCCTAATAAATGACCTAGTTTCATCAATGGTTTCTTGAATATCTTTGTAATCAGGAACACCAGTCCATAAGCACCAGCTAAAGTAATGGCAATCCCACCAACTGTTTGGAATCCAACTTCAAGTGTATCTTGATTTCCAAATACCTTGATACCTAATAGTAAGTCTAACCCTCCAATTGCCAACCCAATGGCTCCAACAGCCACTATGATTTTCCCAAATACATTGAACCCTTTAATCATTCCTTCAGGAATTTTAAATAGTCCAATTGAAATTAAAACCGCTACAACTATGATAGGTATCAAATTCATAAAAACTTTAATGATTGGCATACCCATCATGATTCCTGAAACCAATGCTCCAATCGGAATTGTCACGATCCCACATAATACTCCTTGTGCCAGATACTTTGTATCTTCATTATTTATAATCCCCAATCCAACTGGGATTGTGAATACAAGTGTTGCTCCCATCATGGCACCTAAAATACCACCTGAGAAAAGTACAATTGATGGGTCAGAAGTCATTTGCTGTGCTAAGAAAAATCCACCCATATCATTTGCTAACAGAGTTCCTGCAAACATTGCCGGATCTGCTCCTAACAATTTGTATACAGGAACAATGATAGGACTCAGCCAATCTGATAACTTCGGTGCTAAAACAATGATACCAGCCATAGATAATGCTAAGGAACCCATTGCCAGGATACCTTCTTCAAATTGTTTACCTAAACCAGTTTTATTACCCAGTGAACGGTCGATTGCACCAATGACCATTATAATTACCATAAGCCAAATTATGATTTCATTTATACTCATACATTTCACTCCATTCAGTTTTTATCATTCCTTTGGATAGTCCACCGTGTCGATAATACCGACAATAACCATATCAACAGGAATACTTTTACCTTCAAAAGATAGACGACCAGAGCTTCCAGTCGTAATCAGTACCGATTCTCCAATGCCCGCACCTACATGATCAACTGCAACAACCAGAGCAGGATCAGCCTCATGTTCGTTTCGTTGTTTTTCAATAAGCAGGAACTTTAGACCATTTAACTTTTCATCCTTGCGAGTAGCCCATAAGCTGCCTACAACTTTTCCAATGAACATAGCATGCTCCTTTCTATACGATCTCAACACCTAAATCACGCAAATAATCCCTGGCCAATGCTGTAACAATGATGTTCTTATCTGTTTCAAAGATGTCTCCTGCATGTAAGTTCAGTTTTCGTACTTTTGCTACGGTAAGAAGCTCTTTCCTATCACATTTATCAGCTTTAGCGTTTACTTCCTGATTGATCGCGCCACCAATCTTATCAAAATGCTTTAGCGGAAGTATAGAAGCACCATATCTTACCAATTGGTTTTTATAATTCTCAAGGACTTGCAGCAATGCCCGCGGGGCTACATGCTGGCTTGCATGTAGTTCCATTCCCTCTTCTAAGAAAAAAACTTTTTTCCCATTGAATAAATGTTGAAAAATAATTACTTCATCTTCTGTTTGAGGAAGTCCCTGTGCAATGCGATTCATATTTAAAATAGTCAGCTCAGTAACGATTATGATATCCGTATCAGATTTATCTTTTACTGGAGCTATTTCATAGCCTCTATTTTCATAGTAAGTCCGAATACTTGAATATTCTTTCCCTAAAAAAACAACGGTCTTTCTATGTTCTTCCTTCTGCAAACGCTGTATGATCATATCAGTGATTTTTTGCACTACTGTTTCAATATTGTCCATCCATATCACCTCTTAACAATACACCCACGTACACCTTTACTATGACCGCAAGCATTTGCTTCATCGTAATCAATGTGCATATAAGTCTCAAACTTGGGACTTATTCTTACCATAACATCCTCAAATATAAGTGGCCTTTTGCTAAAAACCCGAACAGATACTCTCTCATGATCTTTAACACCTAACTTTTCAGCGTCAGTATCCTTTACATGAATATGGCGTTTTGCAACAATCACACCTCTATCCAAAACAATAGACTTAGAGCCATTCCTCACAATAATCCCCGGAGTGTTTTCAATATCTCCACTTAATTGAACTGGTGCATTTACGCCTAGTGAACGTGCATCTGTTAAAGAAACCTCCACTTGACAGTTTTTTCGCTCTGGTCCAAGAACTATAACATCGTGAATCGTGCCTTTCGGTCCTTCAATACTCACCCGTTCTTCTGATGCAAATTCGCCTGGCTGTGATAAATACTTCGTTGGGTGTAATTGATACCCCTCATGAAAGAGAGTATCAATTGCTTCCCGATTCAGATGGATATGGCGTCCACTAGCTTCAATTTCAAAAGATTGATCCATTACTTTTTGTATACGAGAGACAACTGTATCTACAATTGTGTCAATGCTATAATCAGTCATATTATCACCCCTGTTTTACTGAATTTTCTATCATCTGCACCATCAAAACCCAACAATAATCCTTCAAAGTAGTTGCCATCGAAATACATTTTATATAATCCTCAAATTTCAGGCCTTCCTTCATTTCTTTCGCAATAAAATGCTCTAAATCTTGTAAATATGCATGTAACTCAAATAAAGCTATGACACACTCTTCATCTTTATAGGTTGGAACATAGGAATCTTCTGGATAGATGCTGTCAACGTATGGCTTTTTATCTTTCAATAACTTTTCAATTTCCTGTACCAGTTCTAACCTGTACGAAGCTAAAGTCTCCATTGTTATTGTCTTGACTATCATTAGGATCGTATTTAAAGCCACTACCAGCTCCGTATTCCCCATATCGTGACTTTTCTTTTGTAAAGTAACGATATGGCTTATCGCAATATTAATTTTAATTCTAAATTGATAAGTTAATTGACTTTTCCACTGGGTCATTGGGGAGGTTGCTTCTGGTTTTTTCATATATTCTATCGTAATACCCTTTAAATATTCTTTTGCAGAAGGTGTTATTACAGTCCCAGGTTCTAAGACCAAAAGTTTTGTTTCTTTTAAGTTCGTTGTACGTAGCAGTCTTTTTATTTTACTTTCCGTTAAAATGGCCATTAGTACTCACTTCCCCTCAATAAAGGAAAGGCTGGGCATACACTTTTATGATGCCTCAGCCTCACTTTAAATCTTGCACCTTTAAGCGTTCATCATGAGTTTGAAGCCTGTGAATCGTATTTTGGCAGGATTACATCTACTTCCGCATGCGGACGAGGAATTACATGAACGGATATTAATTCACCAACTGCTTCCGCCGCTGCAGCTCCGGCATCTGTTGCTGCCTTAACAGCTCCTACATCCCCACGAACCATAACTGTTACCAGTCCGCCACCTACTTGCTCTTTTCCGATTAACGTTACATTAGCCGCTTTAACCATTGCATCTGCTGCCTCTACTGCAGCTACCAATCCTTTTGTTTCAATCATTCCTAATGCGTTTGTATTAGCCATTGTCTCTTCCTCCTGGATTATATTTTTATTAGTTATCAGTGATTGTGTTGCTCTTTGCTTATTTTAGCTTTTGCAGAACACGTTCAACGAGTAAGTCGATTAATTGATCCTTATTAAGTCCCAAATCTTCAACATTTTTCCCACTACCATCAAATTTATCTTCCCCGCGTATTTCATCTAATGTCCTGACGCCATAAACAACTCGGCGAAGATTAAATAAATTCTGCGGGCCAACATTGTCAGAAGTAGAACTTCCTCCTATCGCTCCACAACCTAGTGTCAAGGCAGGTCTTAAGTTAGTCGTTGCTCCGATTCCGCCTAACGTAGCCGAACAGTTTATAAGCAACCGCGAAACCGGTACTTTCAAGGCAAAATCTTCTATAATTTTATTGTTTGCTGTGTGAATGACCATCGTGTGCCCTGCACCCTCAAAGTTTAAAATCTTGATACTTAAATCGCGGGCCTCATCCCAAGTATTTACCGTATAGAAGGCTAATATTGGTGTTAATTTTTCCCTTGAAAAAGGTGCAAGATCACCAACACGTGTTTCTTCGGCAATAAGGACTTTTGCATCTTCCGGTACAGAAATACCAGCTAATTCAGCAATAGCCTGTGCCGTCCTTCCAACAATCTTAGGATTCATGGTACCGTTTGGCCGCAGAATATACTTTTCAAGTTTTAGTGCATCATTTTTTGATAAGAAATAACCACCTTGTTTCTTGAATTCTGAAATCACTTTTTCTCTACTGGTTTCTTCAACAATAATTGACTGTTCCGATGCACAAATTGTCCCATTATCAAATGTCTTAGACTCAAGAATAAGCTCAACTGCTTTCGGGATATCTGCACTGCGCTCTATAAATGCGGGGCCATTCCCTGGCCCTACCCCAATTGCCGGCGTTCCGGAGGAATATGCTGCACGAACCATTGCAGAACCACCAGTAGCAAGAATTAATTTTGTATTTTCATTTTTCATTAATTCATTTGTTGCCTGAGTTGTAATTGTTGTAATTACACTAATAGCACCATCTGGTAAACCAACGCTTTTTCCTGCTTCATTTATGATGCGAACTGTTTCCTTGATACAATTTAATGCACTTGGATGAGGTGAAAATACAATCGCATTTCCTGCCTTAATGCTAATTAGTGCCTTATAGATCACTGTTGATGTCGGATTTGTTGAAGGAATCAGGCCTGCAACGACTCCAACAGGAACAGCTACTTCCATATATTTTGCTTCTTTATTGTTTGTGATTATACCTACTGTCTTCATATCTTTTATTGAGTTTAATAAATCTCTTGATGCAAAGGCATTTTTAAGGACTTTGTCCTGCCATTTACCAAACCCTGTTTCTTCTTGTGCCATTTTAGCCAGCTTCAGACGATTGTCAAAAGCTGCTTTTGCCATAGCCTTACAAATGGTGTCGATCTCTTCTTGAGATAACTTGGCTATTTCTATTTGCGCTTCTTTTGCTTTCTTCAGTAAATCCCTGGTTTCTTGAACTGAAACAAGATCTTTATCAATCAATCCCATTATGCTTAACTCCTTTATTCAGCAATGTTTCAATAAGCACTGCTTTGTTAGCAGATTTAATTTCTGACCTCTTTATGGTAGAAAGATTTGATTTATATGCAAGGGAACGTAAATCGGTTACTCTCATGTTTTCCAGCTGCCCTTTATCATAGGGTGAATCTTCTTCTTTCTCTATTTCTTCTATAATCGGTTGATTTGATTCATCTGAATCTGAAGGAATATCTTCCTTTTTACCAAATGATTTCATCAACATCTGCTCAACTTGGTCATCCAAGCGTGGGATAACATGACTACTGATTAGACAATTCTTATCTGCCACAGCAACTTCACCTGCCTTAACCGCTGCTTTTACTGCCGCAATATCTCCAATAATATGAATTGTTGTCAATCCTCCACGGATTGTTTCACTTCCAAGTAGATTTATATCTGCCTCCTTTGCAGCTGCATCTGCTGCCAGGATTGCTCCTAATTTTCCACGTACTTCAATTAAACCTAAAGCTTTAGCCATATGAGAGCCGCCTAGTAACTAGTTGGGTTGTCAGCAACGGCTTCTACCGCCTTAGCAAATGATTCACATGCTGATCTACAAGCAGATTGAGACCCTGTCAGTAATGCTCCTGCAAAGTTTGTTTCAGATGGCGGCCCATAAAATACACTCATTTTTACATCAGCAGCTTTCAGAGCCGAATCGATAGCTACCATCGCTTCAAGGGGTGGTGCTATTAAATAAGCAATGGCTTCTCCTTCTTTCACATTTGCTCCTTTTGAAAGATAAGAACCAGTTCTCGATACACAATGAGCAAAATAAACGATTGAGTTATCATCATTTGCACTAAAAAAGCTAGCTTCATTATTAATTACCTCAATCGCACGATCCAGACCGCTTCGTACCTCTGCCGGACTGGGACCAGCTAAAATACCGATAACTTCTCCAGCTAATTTTGTAGAAGCATTCGCAGCTCCGGCATACATACTTCTTGCATACACAACGGCTACATCGGATGCTTTCGTTGCTTCATCTAATGCCACATAGGTTACATCATCAGAATCAGAAGTAATAATCCCCAGACTTTTTTGATTTGGTGCTAATTTTAATTCCTTTGCCAATCCATCATCAACATTGGGAATGATTTTAACGCTTAGAACATTTGCACCTAATCGTTCGTTTTTCATTAGGAAACCTCCTTTTTAAATCAAACGTTTTTTATTTTTCTTTCAAATCTAATCCAGATACCTTTTTATCTAACATTCTCTTGATAATTTCAGCAATATATGCTCCCGCTTCAACTGCCGGGGTTCCTTGTCTGTGAATATTGGAAACTACTGTTCTTCTAGCTTCCGGCATACCAACGGTAGGTTTATAAGCGATATACGCACTCATAGATTCTGCTGTAACAAGGCCTGGTCTTTCTCCGATAAAAAGACAGACGACTTCAGCTCCTGTTGCTTCACCAATTGGATCCATGGCTGGGACGCGACAATGTTTTATAAAAACAACCTGTCCAAAGTCAAGTCCAAACATCTTGAGTCCTTGTTGTAAAGAAGGTAAAACATCTCTGATATTTGCCTCTATTGCTGCTGAACTTAAACCATCACCAACAATCACCTGAACTTTCTGATATGGTTTCACCGCATTTTTTATTGTATTGATTGCTTCATTTGAAAACTTGCGGCCTAAGTCCGGACGTGTAACATATTCGTCTTTATCCTTGCATTCTGTAGCAACCTCTACAAATCCCATCTGTTTTATTAAATCTTCATTCACATAGGAGAATACAGCATCCTGGGCAGCCGCATGGTCAGCACGGAACCGAAGGCTGGGCTCCGTTAAATATCTTGTACCTGTCCTCCACAATCCCAGACGAGCTGGTGTATAGGATTTCATTTTTAAATAACCTTCTTTATCCGCTGCATTTGGGACTAAAAACTGCTTGCGTATATCTACTTCTGTAATATCTGGTATAAATCCTTCTTCAACAACACAGGAATTAGCTGTTTGCCTGGTGTTTACAGTTGCTTCTTTTGATGGACTGTTGATAACTGGCGGTACTTCATTTACCATTTCATTTAAAATCGATTTAATCATTTCTTTTAAGTTTAATTCATCCATTAGCTATCCCTCCTCTGCTTCAAAAATACAGATGCGTCGCCAGCTTTGGAAGTTAAATGTCCATTTTCGCTGAACCCCATTTTTTCTAACCATTGGTCAAATTCTTTTATTGTCCGTTTATTTAATAATTCTCGAATGGAAGCACCTTCTTGGTATCCTGTGGTTTGATAATTTAACATAATATCATCACCAGCTGGAATAGACATAATAAAGTTAACACCAGCTGTTGCAAGTAACACTGTTAAGTTCTCAGCATCATTTTGATCTGCCTTCATATGGTTCGTGTAACAAACATCGCACCCCATAGAAATACCAGTTAATTTACCCATAAAATGATCTTCCAGACCTGCGCGGATTACTTGTTTAGAGTCATACAAATACTCTGGTCCGATAAAACCAACAACTGTATTAACAAGGAAGGGATCAAAATATTTTGCAAATCCATAACATCTGGCTTCCATAGTCAGCTGATCTACACCATTATGAGCATCGGATGAAAGCTCAGAACCTTGTCCTGTCTCAAAGTACATAACATTTGGACCAACTGCCGTACCTAGCTTTAAAGCCATGTCCTTTGCTTCTGAAAGCATCTTAGCCGTAATTCCAAAAGCTGTATTTCCTTTTTCAGATCCTGCAATCGATTGGAATACCAATCCGGTTGGTGCGCCTTGTTCCATTGCTTCCATCTGAGTGGCTACGTGAGCTAATACAACATGTTGCGTTGGTATTTCCCACTCATTAATAAAATCATTGAATTTATGAAGAATACGCTTTACACTTTCTGTCGTGTCGTCTACCGGGTTTAGACCTATGACTGCATCACCAGATCCCATAGACAGACCTTCCATAACGGAAGCCATGATGCCGTCCACATTGTCAGTCGTATGATTGGGCTGCAGACGAGTTGAAAAAGTTCCCGGGATACCAATTGTCGTATTAGCAGTCTTCGTTACTATGATCTTCTGAGCACCCACGATCAAATCTAAGTTGGACATAATTTTCGCAACTGCTGCAACCATTTCAGAAGTCAAACCATTTGATATACGATGAATATCATAGTTTGTCGTATTGCAATCCAATATCCATTCTCTTAATTCAGCCACTGTCCAGTTTTTAATCGTTTCATAAGTTCTAAGATTCACATGATCAATAATAATACGTGTTACCTCATCCTTTTCATATGGCACAGCAGGGTTGTTAAATAAATCTGAAAGTGTTAAGTGTGATAAGACAACTTTAGCTGCAACTCTCTCTTCTGCGCTGCCTGCTGCAACTCCAGCTAATTTGTCCCCTGATTTTTCTTCATTTGCCTTACCCATAACTTCCATAACCGATGAAAATTGATAGGTTTTGCCAAAAAGTTTAGTTTTTAAAATCATTGTGCAACTCCTTTATCATTAATTAAATACTAATGTTTTTACGATTACTGGTAAAACAGAGCCTTCTGCAATCGGCATTCCGATATCGATATAATCCCCATTTCGTACATGAACGCTATCAATACATACAAAAGGATAATCTTTTGGAAGATGTGCATAAAGGCTATGTCCTAATGCCTTTGCCATATCTTCTTTTACAATAATTACAAGCGGCAATTTCTCCTTAATCAACAAATCCAAACCTTTTATCATTTCTTTAGCCAGGCTTTGAATAAACTGGAAGGAAGGGCTATGTGCACCTTCAATCCCTAATCCAATCGTTTGTACTTCTCCATCCACCATGAACCATTTTACTTTTTCTTCAATAATACTCCCTAAGTTCCCACTATTATCGGCACTTTCATCATCTTTCGATAACTGTAAGATGGGGATATTCTTAAGTGGAAGTATATCCTCTTTATAGGTGATTGTACTCCCGGAAACATCGGTGGTGTGTGATCCTGCTCCTACTACAGTTGCACGAATCGTCTCTACTGTTGGTATCAATTTTAAGTTAGTCATAAGAAGGGAACCACTTATTTTCTTGCCTAACAAAAGTCCAATATCACCATATTTAAATGGATTTTGTATAGGTTCTTTTGTAATACCATCTGCTACTCCACCCGAAAATGAAATACACTTAATTTGAATCTTTGTGCTCAATGCTTTGTTGGTTATCAGCAAGTCAAAATAAGGACTTTTATCACCTAATCCAATGCTATTTTCCAGTACTTGTACAAATATAGCTAAGAGTTTATCTAATTCTTTAAGATTTATCTTTTCATTTAGATGAATTTCTAAAGCTTCTCTTTTAATGATTTCCTTCACTTTCGGTGAAATATAACGAATGATTTCACTTGTATCTACCTTTATTAAGCGGCCTCCAATATCAAAGCAAGCCGTATCCTCAATATCTCCATCGTTAAAGACCACCAGATTTGTTGTCCCGCCTCCAATATCGAAGTTTACCGCCGTTGTGTATTGACTTTCCGAATAGGAATAAGTCCCTGCTCCTTTCCCGGCAATAATGCTCTCTAAATCAGGACCAGCCGTTGCCACTACAAAATCACCAGCAAAACCACTTAACGCTTTCGCAACTGCCTGGGCATTCTCCTTTCGAACTGTTTCCCCGGTTATAATGACAGCACCAGTCTGAATATCTGACTTTGTAATACCTGCTTTTTGGTATTGCTGCTCTACAAATGCTTTTATACCGTCGGAATCTATTAGATTATTTTCTAATATAGGAGTAAAGATAATATCACTCTTAAATATCACTTTTTTATCTTTAATGGAAACTCTTGGAATTGTAAAAACTGATGCTATATTTTCAATTGAAAGTTCTGATAAAATTAATTGTGTTGTTGATGTTCCTATATCAATACCAACGCTTAATAACGTTTCAGTCATCTTATCTACTCCCTTTGAATATGTTTCATTAAGTGCTAGATAGAGGCACAACTGTAAAATCTAAAAGACTTTCCATCGTTTTTAAAATGTTTTCTAACGCAATCTTAACCGAGGAAACATCCCCAATAATAACCACTGCACCTGAAAATCTGTCAACAAAACCAATTTCAACTTCAGCGGCTTTTGTTGCTATATCGACTACGATAATCGCTGCTTCACTTGGTGTTATCGTTAATATACCGACTGCTTCATTTTCAGATTGTATCCCAATCTTTTGATATAATTCTGCATCAGGTTTTGCAATAACATGTGCAACGGTGATTTGTTTACCAGGAACATATTCCTGTATAATTCTCTCATTTACCTCCAAGTAATCACCTCATTTATTCATAATTTATATAAATGATTTCCCTAGAATGCTAATTATATCCTCTTTCGTTGGAACGATCGGGTTTGTTGCTGTACAGCGATCTGCAAGAGCGGCTTCTGCAATTACACTTTTATCTAATTCAAATTGATCCTTGTTCACTCCCCATTCAGATAGACTCTTTGGAATGGAAAGTGCCTTTTCAAGTGCAAGGATTGCGTTAACGAAACTTCGTACACCCATTTGTGGATTTCCAGCATTTAATCCTAAGAATTTAGCTATTTTAGAATAACGACTTGCAACAGGGGTAGTATTTTTACTGTAATCTCCTTCAACAATTCCTGCATTATATCGAATAATATTGGGTAATAAGATACCATTGATTCTTCCATGTGGAATATGCCAGCGTGCTCCTGCTGCATGTGCAATTCCATGGTTTAGCCCTAATGAGGCTGTGTTAAATGCCATTCCAGCCATTGTTGATGCCATATGCATTTTTTCACGCGCTACTTTATCATTTCCATCTTTATAAGCTCTCTCTAAATAAGTGAATACATAGCATATGGCTTTTTCACTTAAGGCATCAGAGATATCATTGGCTTTCGTGGAAACATAAGCTTCTATCGCGTGGGTAAGAACATCAATACCCGTATCAGCAGTTTGCTTCGGTGGTAATCCTGCAACAAGACTAGAATCTAAAATAGCTTCATCCGGCAATATTTGATCTGTAACCAAAGGATATTTTGTTCCCTTTTCAGCATCAGTAATAATCGAAAAATTCGTAACCTCTGAACCCGTTCCACTTGTTGTAGGAATCGTGACAAATCGTATCCCATGAAACCGATCCGTTAACTTACCAAAATAGAGCATAGCTTTTGCTGCATCGATCGCAGAGCCACCGCCTATTGCTAATAAAATTGTGGCTGAAAAACCTTTGCTGGATTCTAACCCGGCAACAATGTTATCAATTGGGGGATCTGGGATAACTTCAGAAAACACCATTGTTTCAGAACTGCTATCAATATAACTTTTAATATGTGAAAGTAACTCTGATGAAGCAATAAAAGAATCTGTTACGATCAAAATCTTTTCATTCTTGAAATCTGATAATCGTTTCAAGCTATCTTCACCAACGTACAATGTTGTTCCGAATCTTATTTCTTGCATTGCAAACTCCTCCTTTCTGATTTTATAAATCTTCTTTTTTCAAATCTATATGGAATACCTTCCCACCTCTTTCATAAAGCACATCTTTTATGCCTTCATTTACATTCGCAACACGTGCTACGGAAAAAAAGTAATCTGATAAGCGATTAACAAATATCAAAACTTCTTCATTCATATCATTCGTCCATTGAAACGTTACTATTTCTCTTTCCGCTCTCCTGGCAATTGTTCTGCAAATATGCAAAATACTTGCTGCTTGAGAGCCACCTGGCAAAATAAAAGACTCCACTTCTGGAGGAATATCTACATGTGCATCAATACATTTTTCAATCCACTCTGTTAAAGCAGATGTAACCCGGTACGTTCCTTTTCCATTCGGCGTTGCTAAATCATTGCCACAATCAAACAAACACTGCTGGATCTGTGTTAATTCCTTTTTCAAAGAATCATTGTTCTTTATAAGTGTAATGGCATAACCTACAAAACTATTTAATTCATCAATCGTTCCATATGCTTTAATACGTTCACTATCTTTTGCTAATTTCATGCCACCGATTATCCTAGTGTATCCTTTATCACCTGTCCTAGTATAAATTTGCAATTTATGATTCCTCCTTAGAAAGATAGGCTATCAACTCTGCTACTCCTTTATCTTCAACAGCAGAGAGACGAAAAATTTTCTCAACACCTGCTAACTCTAATCTTTTCTCAGCGCTTATAATAGCCTCTTCGTTTGGTGCCAGATCGATCTTTGTAATAATTCCTATACATGGTTTTGTAAAGTTTTGTGCAAAATAGGGCGAAAATGTCTGACTTTGTTCTGTCACGCTACATATGAATCCAATGATATCTGAACTAGCAGCCATCATTTGTAACGCGCTATAAAATCTTCTATGCAATACAAACTCACCCGGTGTGTCTATCATCTGAGAATAGAATTCAACTGCTTGTGTCTTTTTATATTTAATCATCTCTCCTTGAATCCTTTGGCAAAGGGTGGTTTTCCCACTTCCTACTGATCCAATTAACATAATTTTCTTCACTTTCTATACCTACCTATTATGTTCTTGTTACTTTGGGGACAGAAAATTGCATAAATTCGCTTAAATAAATAACAACCTGTTCTATAGCAGATTGTACAGCTGCCACATCCCCCAGGATAATTACAGACCCACTGAACCGATCAACAAATCCTATTTTAATAGGTGCAGTCTTT
>Ga0213825_1000588_pt1 | contig 26429 bp, 27 predicted proteins | sample MC6MC0900MG_FD_179896 | JGI IMG/M metagenome (GOLD analysis project Ga0213825, IMG submission 179896) | Enriched soil aggregate microbial communities from Iowa State University, Ames, United States - MC6-MC0900-MG | ecosystem: Environmental > Terrestrial > Soil > Unclassified | place: USA: Iowa... | reverse complement strand
TGTCGATAGTCATTTACATATTATTGGCTATGGAGAAAAATTAATGCATATTGATGTTTCCAACGTTACGAGTAAGGAAGAGTTGTTACATATTATTGGTGAACGTATGGAAGGTGCTTCTTCAGAGCAATGGGTAGTGGCGATTGGTATGAATGAAACAGGCTATACAGAGCCGATTTTTCCAACTTTGTCGGAGCTCGACGCACTTGGTGAGGCCCATCTGATTATTAAAAGAAGTTGCCATCATTTGATTTTAGCGAATTCGAAGGCACTGGCATTTGCAAACATTACAAATGATACACCTTCACCAGAAGGTGGTATTATTGAAAAGAAGAATGGCCAATTAACAGGTGTGTTAAAAGACACAGCATTATATTTAATCGTTAATCATATGCCTTATTATACACCTGACTATATTGAAGAAGCGCTTCAAAAGTCTGTCGCATCGCTTCAATCTTACGGCTTAGTAGGAGGTCATTCAGAAGATTTAAGTTATTTCGGACCACCTAGTCAACCAATTAATGCCTATCGAAAAATAGTGGATGCACAACAATCCTTTAAAGTACATTTATTACAACATCATACAGTTTTTGAGGAAGTTGCTTTGTTAAATGAACAATCAACACGATATGTACAATTTGGAGCAATGAAAATTTTTGTTGATGGTGCTTTCGGAGGGCGTACTGCGGCATTACGTGAGCCATATTGTGATGACCCAGAAAATAGTGGTATTCTCGTTCATTCAACAACGCAATTAGAGCACTATGTGCAATTGGCACGGCGCTATGGGCAAACAGTTGCTGTCCATGCTATAGGGGACTTAGCAATTGAGACGATTTTAGATATTTTTACCGCAAATCCGCCACAAGCAGGACAATTGGACCGTTTAATTCATTGTAGCTTAGTAGATGAAGCGATTTTAGAGAAGTTAGCGTCATTACCGATTGCTGTTGATATGCAACCACAGTTTGTACAAGGGGAGTATTTAGCAGAACTTGTGAAGTTAGGTGAGCAACGTTCACAAGGCTTACATCCGCTAAAATCGCTATTAGATCGCGGATTAATTGTAGCAGGTGGGAGCGATGCGCCAATTGAAGTACCAAATCCTTTATTCGGTATTTATGCCGCAGTGACAAGAAGAAATTTTGGAGAAAGTCATGAAGGTTTTGGCCCACAGGAGAAAATTTCACGCTTTGATGCAGTGCGTCTGTATACAGTAGGATCTGCTGAAATCATTGGGCAAGAGTATACAAGAGGTAAAATAAAAGAAGGATTTAGTGCTGATTTCACTGTATTCGAAGAGGATATTTTCGCTGTAGATATTGAAAAAGTACCACATATTCCAGTCGCTTATACAGTTGTGGATGGTCGTATTGTTTATGAAAAGACAAAAAATCGTTGTGAGGCTTAGCCTTACAACGATTTTTTTTGCTAGCAGGAATGTCTATAAGCTAACGACGTTCAGATAGTTCTCGCACTTGTTTCTCCAAATCGTTCACACGCATTGATAGTTCATCTACTTGTTGTAGCGTTTCTGGAGGAAGCGGAAGTGGCGTAGACTTTACTTTTTTAATCATCTTTATCAGAAAGTAAAACATAGCGATAAAAATAACAAGCATAAACAAAGTACTAATAATATCACCGATGTTAAATTGCAACAAAGTTCCCTCCTTATGTTGTTTTTAGTACTTAATTTACTGTTGGCGTCCGTAAAAAGTTTCAAATAATTTAATGCAGTGCCCGAAGTCATTTATCTTCTCACAAAAGCAAGCATAAGCTAATGGGATATTTCTTTCATTTGCTTATTTTGAATAAAAGGTCGTCACTTCTTAAATGACGCGTTCAACTTGGCAGTAGTCTCGAAAAAATTAGGATAACCACTACGCTGAGGCAAAATGGAGGATATTTTCTATTTTCAAGATAACTTGAAATGCAAAAATTATCATACGTTATAAGAAGAAATAGTGGAAACGGCTAGTACGCGACAGGGGTGAGATAATGAAAAAAGAACAGCACATACTGCGACAAGCAATCTTTAACATTTATAAGTATCGCAACGACTATGTACGTGTATTCATCCTAATACGAATATTGCAGTTTTTATTCGTAATACTGGTGTCAACACTACTTTGGAGCATTATGCTCAACGTAACAGGTTATACCCGTATTACTGAACAAAATTTTCAAAGTTTTTTTGCGCACCCCTTTGTCCTAGTTATAATGTTAATTGTACTATTGGTCGTATTGCTCTTTACTTATTATGAGATGGGTTTCCTATTTATCATGGCTTATCACCAGCAAAGAGGTATTCGCTTTCGATTTTTAGCAGTTTGGCAACAACTCAATCGTAAGCTTATCTATTTTTTTAGCTTACAGGTCTTTTATTTCATTGTTTATATTGTCCTATTGTTGCCGTTCGCATCGTTATTACTTCCTCTTCCAATAACACAAGGGATACCTTTGCTTCACTTTATTATAAATGAGATCATGAGTACACGCTTAGGAACAATACTATACACTGCTGTAGTTAGTAGTGTAGTATGTATTAGCTTCCGCAGTTTTTTGACATTACCGATATTTACAATACAGCCGAAAATTTCAATTGGCCAATCGTTTTTACAGAGCTGGCGCTTTTCAAAATGGGGGTTAATGAAGTTACTCTTTTTACTGGCGCTTATTTTAACCGGTTATTTAGCGCTTTTATTGATGATTACTGTTGTAAGCATGCTACCTCTATTTTTGTTAGAGCGATGGATGCCAAGTGGTGCACTTGTAACGGCAGGGCTCACGTTAGCATTTTTAGAATTGGTTTTTATCGGATTATTTAGTATGTTGCAATCGATGTTTGCACAAGTAATGGTTGCCTTTACGTATTATAGCCGTAATTTAGCAATGCCCAACTATATGTATAAGAGCAAACGCTTTAACGCATTACCAATCGTGCTTGGTATTATTTTTTCTATATTCAGCATGATCAATATAAACACGTTAGATAAAACTGTTTATGCGCCAGATACAAAAATTATTGCGCATCGAGGTTATACAGCAGGAAATATAGAAAACACGCTTAGTGGACTAGTTAGTGCGGCCAATGCGGGAGCTGACATCGTGGAAATAGATATTCAGCAAACAGTAGATGGAGAGTTTGTCGTTTATCATGATCGGACATTAAGGCGCTTAGCTGGGAAAAATGGTGTTATTGCAAACATGACGCTGCGTGACTTAAAAACAATCCCGATTTATGACAATGGCATGACTGATAAAATTTCATCTTTAGATGACTTTATTGAAATCGCGAAGGCACTTGATGTTACGCTTCTTATTGAATTAAAAGCCCACGGTAACGAAAGGGAAGACTTATTGCCTCGATTAGTAGAAAAATTACGATATTACAAAGTGTTAGATACGTATTATGTGCAGTCGGCCAATGCACAATTGATGACACAGTTAAAGACCATTACGCCTAATTTGCGCGTAGGTATTGTCTATGCTCTTAATATTGGCGCAACCGATGAATTAAATGTCGATTTTATTGCACTTGAAGAATCATGGGTGAATGAGCGTTTAATTACCGAGCTAAAGAGACAGCATATGGAATTATTTGTTTGGACTTTAAATAAAGATCGCTCATTACAGGAATTTATTGAAAAAAATGTTTCTGGCGTAATTACCGATCATCCGGATATCGCATTAGAGATAAGGTCAAAGCAAAGCGAACAACAATACTTTTTACAACGGGTGGTGAATCGATTTTCATTTATTTTTAGCTCGTGAATGAATAAATATTGTCGAATATGAAAAAAATAAAAATAAATTGGTAATTATGTAACCTTTTTCTTTCAACATCGACTACTTCTATGAATTCGTGAAATGAAGGAGATGTATTTTTTATGAAAATGACGAAGGTCGTACCATTTGCAATGACAGCATTATTATTAGGGAGTGCTGCCATTGCGCCAACAGCATCAGCAAACGAAGGAGAAGCAGTTGTGACAAATGCTACGCAACAAGAACAACAAAACCCACAAGTACAGCCGATTTTTGTAAAAGTAGCTGGTACAGTTGAAAATGTGGAAGAACGCAATAATGCGACTTATTACACAACGAAAGATGGAGAAAATACAAACGTTTTTGTCGTAAATAAGGACACGCTTATTTATGATAATACAGGGAAAGAAGCAAAGCTCCAAAAAGGTGATAAAGTAACAGCTTATACGTACGCGAATAAGCCAATGTTGATGATTTACCCACCACAATATAACACAGATGTCATTATTGTAGAAACCGAGGAAATGGGCAGCGCTACAGTGGACTTTTTCGACAAAGATTTAGTGAATACGGATAACTCATTAAAATTAAATGTTGGGAAAGAAACAAATGTTCAAAGCCAATTAGGTAAAAAAGTAACTGCTGAAGATTTAGCAGAGCAACATTTACTTGTGTTCTATACAATTACAACAAGAAGTATTCCAGCACAAACACCACCTACAAAAGTAATTGTTTTAGATGCAACAGCTGAAGAGCAAGCGGAAGAAGCACAACCAGCTTCATTTGATTCAGCTATTGAAGAAATTATTAAAAATGACTCTTATGATCTGAATGGTACAACAATGGTACCATTAAGACTTATCGCAGAACAACTTGGTTTTAAAGTAGAATCAACAGGAACTGGCGCAATTCTTTCAAAAGGTGTGGTATCTTATACTATTACACGTGGTGAAAAAGCATACGGCTACAATAAAGCGCTACGTTATTTTGAAGAAGCACCTGCTTTATTAGAACCAACAAAAACATATGTACCTGTTGAATTTTTCGAAGAATTAATGCAATAACATAACGTAAACCCTTCCAAAATACGCTGGAAGGGTTTTTTATTGTAGTTTAAAACCTGAATATTCAAAATTGTTTTGGTGCCAGGCACTTTCTTCAGGATTCTTAAGAATTTTCGGCATGTTCTCTTAAGGTTTGAATTTTAAAGTATGATTATCAATTCAAACCTAGAGGTGAAAAGTAGTGAAAAAGCTTTCTTTCTTATTTCAATTTATGGAGAATCCTAAAACGATTGGTGCCATTCTTCCAAGCTCAAGGTTTTTAGGTGACAAAATGATTGAAAAAATTGATTTTACAGAAGCAAATTATATAGTTGAATATGGCCCAGGTACAGGTGTTTTTACAGATAAATTGCTTTCCAAAAGAAATGGCAAGACAATTATTTTATTAGTAGAAAATAATATGAAATTTTATGCAATGCTTAAAGAGCGCTATAAAGGACATGATAATATATACATTAAATATGGATCTGCTGAAAATATTGAAACTTATTTGCAAGAGTATCATATTCCTTATGCTGATTACGTTATTTCTGGACTTCCATTTTCGAGTTTACCCAAAAAGATATCATGGGAGATTATAGACAACACAACAAAAATACTAAAAGATAATGGATTGTTCATTACATTTCAATATACAAAATGTAAAAAGGCATTCATAAAACAGTTTTTTGCCAAATTAGAAATAACAAGAGAATTTAGAAATTGGCCACCTGCTTACATTTTTAGCTGTACTGTAGTAAATAAACATGCGGAGGAAATCGTTGATGTCAAAAATACTAATTGTTGATGATGATAATGAGATAAGAAATCTTATTGCAGTATATTTAGAAAATGAAGGGCTGGAAACTGAAAAAGCAGAGGATGCAGTGGAAGCATTAAAAATGCTCGAAAAAAAAGAGTTTGACCTGATTGTTTTAGATATCATGATGCAGAAAATGGATGGTATCGAAGCATGCTTAAAGATTCGAGAGGAGCGCAGCATGCCGATTATTATGCTTTCAGCAAAATCAGAGGATATGGATAAAATTAAAGGGCTTGCTGCTGGTGCTGATGATTATTTATCTAAACCATTTAACCCATTGGAATTAATCGCTAGGGTGAAATCTCAATTAAGAAGGTATAAAAAATACAATACGGAAACAACTTTTGAAAAAAGTGTAATGGAGATAGGGGACTTAACAATCAATACAGATACACGTCAAGTTTGGATACAAAAGCAAGAAATTCGATTAACACCAAAAGAGTTCGATATTTTAGAACTTCTTGCTCGAAACAAAGGAATTGTCTTAAGCGTTGCAAAAATTTATGAAGCAGTTTGGAAAAATGACTTTTATAAATCTGATAATACGGTTATGGTACACATTACAAAAATTAGAGACAAAATCGAGGACGATCCAAAACATCCAATTTATATTAAGACGATTTGGGGTGTAGGCTATAAAATATGAGAACGATTAAGTTTCGTAATAAACTTTCTTTTCAAATCCTAATGATGATTGTAATGAGCTTATTCGGCGCTATTTTTATGATGAGCATTATATCTAGACCTTTATTTGAATTAATTAGTATGATAATGAACAATAATAATCTCAATGTATTGCAAGCAAGTGTGGCCTTTATTGGTTGGTTTTCTACTGCTATCGTAACTTTTGTTTTGATTTTTATTATGCTAATTAGGAAAAAAATAATGTATTTGAAGTTAATCTCCGATACCGTTCAACATATTGCAAGTGGAGAACTAGGACAAACAATTGAGATTAAAGGGAAGGACGAACTATCTCAACTAGCGATGAACATTAATTATATGTCGCAAGAGTTAGAACAGAAATTTATACATGAAAGACTCATGGAAAAAGAAAAAAATGAACTAATTACAAATATATCGCATGATTTACGTACACCATTGACGTCAATTATTGGCTATTTGAAATTATTAAAGGATGGTCAATATAAACATAAAGAACAGCTTCAGGAATACTTTGAAACGATTTATTCAAAATCTTTGAGATTGAAACATCTGATCGATGAACTGTTTGAATTTTCCCGTTTATCAAGCCCTGATGTAAAGTTAAATTTGAGCAATGTGGATATGGTGAGTTTACTACAGCAAATCGTAGGAGAGTATATTCCAATATTCGAAGAGGAACAATTGACTGTTCAAAATCTAATCACTGAGGAAGATATTCATGTCGTAATCGATATTGAAAAAATGGTTCGTGTATATGAAAACCTTTTTATAAACGCGATAAAATACAGCCAAAAACCATCAGAATTACTTATATCGTTTGAGGCTGAAGAAAATTCTGCCGTTTTAAAACTTTCAAACCAAGTGGAAAGCCCTCCGCTAGACAATATTAATAAAATGTTTGAACGGTTTTTTAGGGGAGATAAAGCGAGAATGGATGCACATGGTAGTGGTCTTGGGCTTTCTATTTCTAAAAGAATTATGGAACTGCATCATGGCGATATTTATGCAGAGTATAAAAATGGTTGGATCACTTTTACGGTCGTACTTCCTGTTGCAAACAATTAATTTAAGAACAATGACTAGAGATGTGTCTGGAACTAACGATACATTCTCTTTTTTTGTTCGATTTAATCGATCAGCACTGTGTAACACCTTTTATCATACATTGACATATGTATTAATATTGCTCATCTTAAGAATCCTTAATGATTTCAAGGTGTATTTCTTAATGTTTCATTTTTATTATGTGTTTACGAAAGTGTAAAGGAGCGTGAGGAAATGAGAAAGAAATGGACCATGATTATTATTTGGATTTTAATCGTTTATTTAGCAAAATATTTTGATATCCTTTCACTGAATATGAGTACGTTACATGATGTAGTTTCTAGCCATAAAGATTATGCATACTTGCTGTTTATTGGACTATGGCTCATTAGATTGATTGTACTTATTCCTGGTACAACATTAATGATCTTAGGTGGACTGTGCTTTTCTCCAATGGAAGCCTTTTGTTTATCGACCGCCGGACTGCTATTAAGTGAGACAGTGGTTTATCGTGTTTCAAAAAGTTTTGCTGGAGAAAAGGTGCATCAATATTTAAAAAATAGATACCCCGACTTGATTGATTTATTACAAACTTACAACTATAAATTTTTAGCAATCGGTGTTATTTGTCCGATAGCGCCCGCAGATGTTATTTGTTTTTTATCAGCATCTGTAGGAATAAAATTTACAACGTACCTTTTGACAATTTTGATTGCGAGTACGCCCTTAAGGATATTGTATAGTTATATCGGAAATAACCTACATGAATATTCAGTGGGGCTAGTATTCGTCATCGCTTCATTTCTACTGCTATTTGTAACATCGATAAAAATTTGGAATACGTTAAAACAAAAACATATAGAGTTGCAACAATACTCTAGATAATTATTTTCCAAAAGCCTTGCTGAAAGTTATTTAGTAAGGCTCTTATGTCTATAATTGAAATTACCTTTTTGTTACAATTAAATTGAATTGGCAAGGGGGAGTAATATGCTAACGACGATAATGATGATCAGACACGCACAATCGCCATTTGTCTTGGGTGAAGAAAGGACAAGACCTCTATCATTAAAAGGCGAAATGGACGCACATAAGATTACAGCTTTAATGGAAAATGGTAAAGATAGATGCAATCATTTCAAGTCCTTATAAAAGAGCAATTCAAACGATAGAGGACATTGCAAAACACCATCATATAGAAGTACAAGTGATGGAAGAGTTAAAGGAAAGAACATTAAAGGGGAATTATCGATTATCAGAAGAAGAAATTCATAAAGCCATTGAAAGCTCCTTTGAAGATGCTGACTTTTCATTACAGGAAGGTGAATCAGTAAACGATGTCCAAAATCGAGCGATTCCGGTTATTCATCATCTTATTAAAAAGCATAAAGGTAAGACTATAATCATCGGAACACATGGAAATGTTATGGCGATCATCTTGAACTATTTTAATAAAAAGTATGGATACGATTTTTGGCAAAGCACTACTAAACCAGATATTTATAAACTAATTTTTTTAAGTACGAAGCTTGTAGATGTCCAAAGATTATGGGAAGAATAAACTATTTAACTATATGGCTTTTATCATAAATAATCCAAGATGGAAAATCACCCTAATTTTGATAGTTTTTTGACATCCTTCATATCTATAGGTAAAATATTACGATATTAGTAGAAATGAATAAAGCTAACTAGGAGGAGAATAGTGAAAAAACTTTTTATCATGTTACTTGCAGCATTTGTATTACTAGTAGGAAATCCACCAATATCCCAAGCGAAAGTGATATATGATGGTGTAGAAATTATCAAAGGGCAAACAGGGAAGTTAACGTTTTCTAAAGATGTAAAAGTGTATAAGAAAAATGCCAAAGGTCAGTTTGAATCGATGTTAGTTAAAAAGGGGAACTACTTCCGCGTATATAATATCGAGAAATATAGTGGGCAAACATATTATTGGATGAGCTCAGGATATCGTGTACAAGCAAGTAATTTAACAGTATTTAAGGCAATTCCATTTGAACAACGTGTACAATTTTATAAAAATCCCGCTTATATGTGGATCAATAGAGATAAACCGTTTTACTCATTTTATAATGAGAGTGATAGTTTGGCAACGCATGCTCATTCCTATTATACCTATTTAAATAAATGGGGTAATTTTATTTTTGAACAAGGAGAGCTTGTCAATACGTATGATATGAGTTTTGTAGGTGGCGGTATTGAAAAGCGAACAATTGACCCAACGGATATTCAACTAATCGAACCGCAAGTTGTGAATAAGGATACATTATTTATGGTCACAAAAGATACTGTACAACATATCAAACCATATTTAATTAACAATAACGATTACTATCAAAGACTTGCACGTCCATTGACAGCAGGTACTGTTCTTAAAAGTGCAGGTTTTAAAATCGGTAACTATTATGCGGTGACGTTTAATACTGAAGCTGACTTTTACAGCACATTTTTCGTTCCTGCAAGCTATATAGTTGAAAAGGCGAATTAAATCGCTGATAAAACAGCGTGAATCGCTTGTAGACTTAAAGCAATCGCCGATAAAACAGCGTAAATCGCGGATAAACTCAAAGTAATCGCGGTTAAACCAGCATGAACAGCTAATAAGGGTGGTTTGCTTGCGCACTGCAGTATTAGCTTGTAACTGTGACCACCACAAACATAAAAAGGCACCAAGAGTTCTAAACTTCTTGGTGCCTTTTGTATTTATGCATTCGGATAAATCATTGTAGCTGGGTCAACATATTCATCGAACTGTTCTTCAGTTAATAAGCCTGAAGCAATGGCTGCTTCTTTTAACGTTGTACCTTCCTTATGTGCCTTTTTCGCAATTTTTGCGGCATTTTCATAGCCGATATAAGGATTTAACGCAGTTACTAACATTAAGGAGTTTTGCAAGTTATGATCAAGCACCTCTTTATTTGGCTCAATGCCAATTGCACAGTTGTCATTAAATGATTTCATCGTATCGGCTAGTAGACGAGTTGATTGTAAGAAATTATAAATGATGACTGGTTTAAAGACGTTTAGTTCAAAATTCCCTTGCGAAGCGGCAAAGGCAATCGTTGCATCATTCCCAACTACTTGTGTCACGACCATCGTCATCGCTTCACTTTGCGTTGGATTTACTTTCCCAGGCATAATGGATGAGCCTGGTTCATTTTCTGGAATGGTAATTTCACCGATACCAGAACGAGGACCACTTGCTAACCAGCGGACATCGTTGGCAATTTTCATCAAATCGGCAGCGAGTGCTTTTAATGCGCCATGTGCTACAACTGCTTCATCATGACTTGTTAGTGCATGAAACTTGTTAGCGGCTGATGTGAACTGTTTGCCTGTCAGTTCACTAATCTCAGCTGCTACGCGGTCACCAAATTCAGGGTGCGCATTTATACCAGTACCGACTGCCGTACCGCCAATTGCAAGCTCCTTCATATAGTCTACATTATGTTTAATCATTTGCTCAGCTTTACCTAGCATGGCGGACCAGCCACTGATTTCTTGACCTAAAGTGAGTGGCGTAGCATCTTGTAAATGGGTACGACCAATTTTAATAATATCTTTAAACTGCTCAGCCTTGTCATCAAATGTTGCTTTTAATAAACGAAGGCGAGGAAGTAAATAATCTTCTACTTTTAGTACAGCTGCAATGTGCAATGCCGTTGGAAACGTATCGTTGGAGCTCTGTGATTTATTAACATCATCATTTGGATGAATGCGCTCAGCTTCACCAGCTTCCTGTAAAATTTGGTTTACACGGTGCGCAATCACCTCGTTGACATTCATATTCGATTGCGTACCACTACCTGTTTGCCACACAACAAGTGGGAATTGATCATCCCATTGACCATTTAATATTTCATCTGCAGCTTGCACAATCGCATTTGCCTTGATATCCGAAAGCTTTCCTAGTTTGTTATTTGCAATGGCTGCACTTTTCTTTAAAATCGCCATTGCTTGAATAAGCTCGATTGGCATATGTTCTGTGCCAATTTGGAAATTTTCTTTACTGCGTTGCGTTTGTGCGCCCCATATTTTATGCGCAGGTACTTTAATTTCACCCATTGTGTCTTTTTCGATACGATAATCCATTTAGAACAGCTCCTTCAGTGTATGTAATGAAAAAACGGATACTCTTAGTCTGATGTAAGAATATCCGTTTAATGCATGTTTATTTCAAAAAATAAGGGGGGATTCTGAAATAAACGAATAAGAAACAATCTATATGATAATGATAATTGTTATCATTTAAAAAGTCAATCAATCTGCTTACCATAGTAGAATTAAATGAGAATAAGTCGCAATATGTTCACAACAAATTATTCACTCGTTATATTTACCCTTCCTATCAGTAAATAAACTTATTTTAGAAGAGGGAAGAAACTATCGTTTTTTCTTCCCAAGATCTTTCGTTAAAGGTTGTTTTTTTACAATTTTTTCGAAAAGCACATTGACATGATAATGACGTTCATCCAGCTGGATAATGTCAATCACTTTTGCTTTTCGTCCTTTAAGTTGAATGTTTTCGTCAACAGTAGGAATTCGTATTAATAATTGATTTAAAATAGCGGTCTTATTTTCATAAAAATGAACAACATGCATAGGCTCAAATCTCCTTATTCTGTATTTGAGTCAATTTATGAGGCGTAGTAGGAATATAGAACAGTTCCACAACACAACAAAAATAAGCCACCAATCAAATAGGAGGCTTACAATGTTTTTCGGTGTAACTGTTTTAACCATTTTTTCTGTTTCCAACTACTCACACTATAGAAAATGATTGATAGCGATAATAACCCTGCTGAAGCTTTTGTTAGTAGTGCATAGTGCAAATATAGGCCGATAAAAATACCGCCCAATGCTAGCGTACTTAATAGGAAGGTATGCTTTTTTTGATTTTCATAGATGGCAAAAACAAAATCTCTTTGTTGCAATGTTTCCTTTTGAATAACTAAACGTTGAGGCGTCTCTATGAGGTCTTGGACAGTATGAAAGATTTTAAAGATCGGTAATGCATTGAGCCATTGGAAAACAGACTTCCAATTCGTTGCGTTTCCTTCTTTCACCCAATCAGAAAAGACTGGCTTCAGTATATCTAATATTTCTTTATCTGGATTGATGGTTAGCAACATGCCCTCAATTGTCACGAATGAACGTCCTAAAAAAATAAAGCGGGTAGGTACTTGTATTGGAAGTTGTTTGATAATGTCATTCATTTCTTTTTTGAGCGCAAATAAATCCATTTCTTTTACTTTATTTATATCTAGTTGTAAAACTTCTTTCAGGACATTTTCAATTATTTTAAGATCTGCTCCTGGTAGTAAAAACCCTAAATTTTTTAATGTTTCTGCAGCCTGTGCATAATTATTTAGTAAAACGGCCTGCATTAATTGTTGAAAATTAGCCGCATCTTTTCTTGATATTTCGCCTACCATACCAAAATCAAGAAGGACAATCGTGCCGTCTGCTTTTACTAAAACATTACCAGCATGGGGATCTGCATGAAATACACCAGCCTCTAACCATTGTGGCAAGAAAATGCGTAATAATCGTTGTGCTAAAGCTTCTTTATCAATTTGCTTTGTAGCTAAAAATTTACTATCAGTTATTCGAGCACCATCTATCCATTCCATGACTAGTACATGAGTAGTGCAAATATCGGGATATGCAGTAGGAATTGTTAGCTGCTGGACTGAATCAAAACGTTCTTTGAAATGTTGCATAGCTTCGAGTTCTTTTTTAAAATCCAATTCTCGACCTATCACATATTTAATTTCATTTAAAAGCGTTTTAAAATTGATAAAGCCTTTTGGAATGGGGGCGAAATATTGCGCAAACCAAATAATAATCGCTAATGAACGAAAATCTGTCCGCATGATTGCAGGGATTGAGGGTCGTTGCACTTTAATTGCTACATCTGTGCCATCTTTTAACTTTCCTCGATAGACCTCGCCGATAGATGCTGAAGCCACCGCTGTTGTTTCAATAGAATGTAGGATATGATCAATAGGTTTTCCCCATTCTTTTTCTAATACACGTTGGATATCTTCCCAAGGCGAAGGAGGGACTTGATCTACTAAATCTTGTATTTGACTAATAAAGCTTTTTGGCAGTAAATCTTCTCGAATACTTAAAAGTTGCCCGACTTTTATTAAGACACCTTCGAGTTCGAATAAGGTTTGACGAAATTGACGACCAAGCTTTTCCCATAACAGAGCCCATTGCGTATCTGATTTTTTTCGAATGCGAAACCAATAAACTTGAAGGAACATGGACAATGCAAAGGAAAGTATTTTCCACATTCGGTACCAACTTTTCTTATTTTTCATACGATATCCTCCGGTTTTATCAGATTAGAAGATAATAAACGATAATTAAATCATACACCAAATTTTGTTAAATAGGAGATGAATTAATTTATATTTAAAATTCTGCGAAAAGATTCCGCGAAAGAGAGAGTGAATTCCGCGATAAAGCGAGTGAATTCCGCGAAAAGGAAGTGTAATTCCGCGAAAGGAAGGTAGAATCCCGCGAAATAAAGAAGGAATTCCGCGTAAATAATACGGAATTCCTTTGGTTGTTAGTGAGAAGAAGTTATACTTTCTAATCGATCGATTAGTTTTTGACTGGATGTATCAAGCCCTGTTATCTCAACAGCTAGCCCTTTTGCTAGTAGTAAGTCTTTTACTTTCTGCAATGCACCGACTGCAGAATCGTCCCAAATACGACTTTCACTAAAATCAATCGTCACTTTACATTCCGAAAAATCAGTTTGCTTAAAGTAATGGACAAAATGATGCGTAGAAGCAAAGAACAATGGACCTTCTATTTTATATAAATGACCATCTTTGATCACTTTTAATGTGGAAATTTTAATGACAAAAAACATTGCACTTAAAATAACCCCAGCGATAACACCTTTTGATAAATCATGTGTGTACACAACGATAATAACCGTTACGAGCATTACAATGGCATCACTAGGAGGGGCCTTCACTAAATACTTGAAAGAACTCCAATCAAACGTACCGATACAGACCATAATCATAATGCCTACTAATACTGGCATCGGAATCTTGACAACGAGGTCCCCCAACACAAGAATTAAAAACATTAAAAATAACCCTGCTACAAGTGTCGATAATCGACCGCGTCCGCCTGATTTGACATTGATAACAGATTGTCCAATCATTGCACAACCAGCCATTCCGCCAAAAAAGCCATTGATGAAATTAGCGATACCTTGCCCTCTGGCTTCTTTATTTTTCTCGCTTTCTGTCGCGGTCATATCGTCCACGATTTGTGCGGTTAATAAAGATTCGATTAGACCGACAATTGCTAATGCTAACGAATACGGGAAAATAATTTGTAATGTATCAAATGTAAAAGGCACATTTGGCAGGGCGAATGCCGGTAAGGTTTTCGTAATGACACCTAAATCACCAATTGTTCGTAAGTCAACACCACTATAAATCGCTATTGTAGTTAATACGACGATGGCAATCAGTGGGGCTGGAACTACTTGAATAAATCGTGGTAAAGTATACAAAAGTACGAGTGTCAATGCGACAAATAAATAGGTCATCATCGACATGCCGATAATTTGAGGAACTTGTGCTAAAAAAATTAAAATCGCCAAAGAGTTAACGAAACCAATCATGACTGCATTTGGAATGAACCTCATTAACTTTGCTATTTTTAACAAGCCAAAAATTATTTGAATGATACCCGTTAAAATGGTAGCAGCTAGTAAATAATGAAGTCCGTAATCTTTAACTAATGGGGCTATTACGAGTGCCATTGCACCTGTTGCTGCTGAAATCATGCCAGGTCTACCACCGACAAAAGCAATTATGACAGCAATACAAAACGATGCATATAATCCGACCATTGGATCAACACCGGCGATTATTGAAAAGGCAATGGCTTCCGGGATAAGCGCAAGTGCTACGACAATGCCTGCTAATAGATCACCTCGGATATTTCCGAACCATTGTTGTTTTAAACTTTGCATGATGTTCTCCTTTAATATGAAAATTCTTTGAGTATCATACCATTCATATTCCCAAAATGGAACCTTTTTGAGACAAAATAAGGAGGTTAATAGATGATTTACGGTTACATACGACCTTTATATGATGATGAAACATGTGATAAACAGTTAAACGTACTGTCTAAACAATGCCAAACGATTTATCGTGAATCGCATGGTTCACCTAAAAAACGCAGTCAATTGGAAGAGCTGTTCATGGCGATGCAACAAGGAGATACAATAATTGTGGAACGAATGGTTGCATTAGCTGATACAACTCGACACCTGCAAGACATTCTGAAAGTTTGTGAAAAGGACAGTGTGACGATCCATTTTATAAATGAAACGATGGATAGTAGTCAATCTTTGACATGTACCTTACAACAAATGATGAACCACTATATTCAATTTCAAACGGATGTTGCGAAACAGTCAGTTTCTATTGGTATTTCAAATGCAAGAGAGCAAGGGAAAACGCTTGGCAGACCTAGAAAACCTGATGTCAATATTCAAAAAGCGTTGGCCATGTACCATTCTGGTAATTTCACATTACATGATATTAAAAATGAAACAGGTATTAGCAAATCGACATTATACCGCTACCTAGAAACGCAAGATGCGGACTAAGATAGCATTTTAAAACTAGACGCTTCGGCATAGTGTCTAGTTTTTTTAAGTATTTATAACAATTCATGACACATTCTATTGTTTAGATAGGAGTGGTCTCATGAAAGATGTAAGTTACTTACAAATAGCAATGGAAACGGCTTTAACATTTTTTGTGTTGCTTGCCATGACACGCTTTTTTGGAAAAAAACAATTAAGCCAACTTACTTTTTTTAACTATGTAACGGGCATTACCATTGGCTCAATTGCGGCAAACATGATTGTTTTAAGTACGAAGGATTACATGAAAGATTTATTAAGCTTAGTCATTTGGTGTGTACTGACAACACTCATTAGTTATATAAGTTTGAAATCAGGCAAGATACGGATGATTCTAGATGGCCAACCAACCATTGTTATTAAACATTGTAGAATTGATCGAAAAGCTTTGATGCGAACTGGTGTAAATATTGATGATTTAACAATGATGATTAGACAATACCAAGTTTTTTCGATTGATGAAATCGATTTTGCGATATTAGAACCAAATGGTACGCTGAGCATACTGAAAAAACCTCAATTTCAAGGCACGCAGAAAATAGATATGAACATCGCCCCTAAAAATCCACCGTTTTTACCGACAGAAATTATATCAGACGGCAAATTATTAAAAAGAAATTTATTAGAAGTGGGAAAAAATAGAGAATGGTTAAAAAAAGAGTTGAGCAAAGTAGCAGTGGAAAATATAGAAGAAGTGTTTTATGCAGAAATTCAAGCGGATGGTCAATTATTTGTTCAGAAATATTAAAGATTCTTTAGTTAAAGAAATACGATACTTCTAAAGTATAGTTATGATTGAAGTCTTACGATTATCGTGTAAGGCTTTTTTTCTGTGTGTTTAAAAGTTGGATGAATACTAATGCTAATGTTTTAGTAATATATTTATTAATATCCTTAAATTACTATATCGATATTGAAAAATCATAAAAAAAGAAAAAATTTTAATCTTTAGTTTTTGATATTTCTGACAAAAGAATGCGATAAAGTGTAAAATAATGTCTTGGTATGCATAGGAATTGAATTTATACATTCAGTTAGGTATGAGAAAATCTATGTTTCTAATAATTTGAACTGTATAAAAATTAAGAATAATGTTAAGTTGAGTCAATGTTTCATTTTCATTATACTGTGAAAGTAATAAAGGGAGAGGAGAAAACATTATGCGCAATGAAGTGACAATTATTGGGGTACCGATGGATTTAGGTCAAACGAGAAGAGGGGTTGACATGGGGCCGAGTGCCATCCGATATGCGGGGCTAACAGACCGACTTGAGAGTCTTGGTTATTCGATTGATGACTTAGGGGATTTAAAAATCGATTTCGTAAATAAAGATAAAAACATAGATACAGCAACGAATTTAAAAAATTTACAAACAGTTGCAAATGCGAATGACTTGCTTGGTCAACAAGTGGATCAGGTTATTTCCTGTAAACGCTTTCCTTTAGTTTTAGGGGGAGACCATAGTATTGCTATTGGAACATTAACGGGTGTTTCGAAACATTATGATAACTTAGGCGTAATTTGGTATGATGCGCACGGCGATTTAAATACAGCTGAAACATCTCCATCTGGGAATATTCACGGCATGTCTTTAGCTGTGAGCCTAGGACTTGGACATCCAGTACTAACGAATATTGGCGGATATGCGCCAAAAGTAAAGCCTGAAAATGTCGTCATTATTGGAGCTCGTGATTTAGATCCAGGTGAGAAAAAACTTATTAAAGAAATGGGCATAAAAGTTTATACGATGCACGAAATCGATCGCTTAGGAATGACGACAGTGATGTCAGAAACGATCGACTATTTAAAAGAACGTACCGATGGGGTGCATCTATCGCTAGATTTAGATGGTTTGGATCCAAATGACGCACCAGGTGTAGGAACACCAGTGGCAGGTGGTATAAGCTATCGTGAAAGTCATTTAGCTATGGAAATGCTTTCCGAAGCAAAAATCATTACTTCAGCAGAATTTGTAGAGACGAACCCAGTTTTAGATCAATATAATAAAACGGCTATTGCTGCGGTAGCGTTAATCAGCTCTCTATTCGGTGATACATTGCTTTAAACAAAGGATGCGGGAACATCAATTAGTTGTGCAGGAAAAACGTATTAGAACAATGACAATGCTATAACTAAACAAGATTCCTAAACTAATTGAGAACTTTATTTGTCAGAAAATTGACTGTTCACGAAATAAATAAAATTTATCACATTATATCTATTCATTATTTCTAATCTTATCTTTCGTACTGCAAAAAGAAAGTGCTTACAAGATAGATAGTAAGGGGTTTTATTATGGCAACAGAACAACATGAATTAAAAAGAAGTATGAAAGCTAGACACTTGTTTATGATTTCACTAGGGGGATGTATTGGGACTGGCTTTTTTCTTGGATCAGGATTAACGATCAATCAAGCTGGGCCAATGGGTGCCATTCTTTCTTATTTAGTAGGCGGGTTAGTAATGTATCTAACGATGCTTTGTTTGGGTGAGTTATCAGTAGCTATGCCAGTATCGGGTTCATTTCAAACCTATACAACGAAGTTTATCGGTCCTGCTACCGGCTTTGCTGTTGGTTGGCTCTATTGGCTTGGCTGGGCAGTAACAGTTGCCCTTGAATTTTTAGGTGCTGGACAACTTATGCAAAGATGGTTTCCTTCATCACCAGTATGGATGTGGTGTTTAATTTTTGGGGCCTTGCTCTTTTTATTAAATGCTTTATCAGCTAAAGCATTTGGTGAAGCAGAATTTGTTTTTTCAAGCATAAAAGTCATAGCGATTATTATGTTCCTTGCTGTCGGAGGAGCGGCTATGTTTGGCTTGATTAAGATGCAAGACGGTTCCAGTGCACCATTCTTTAGTCATTTTTATGAGCATGGGTTATTTCCGAATGGTGTAACAGCACTACTGATTACGATGATCACAGTTAACTTTTCATTCCAAGGAACAGAGTTAATTGGTATTGCTGCTGGGGAAAGTGAAAATCCTGAAAAGACGATTCCAAAATCTATTAAACAAACCGTTTGGCGTACACTGTTTTTCTTTGTACTATCTGTTGTCATACTTGCAGCGATGATTCCAATGGATAAAGCAGGTGTTGTTGAAAGTCCATTTGTCGTTGTATTAGATAGTATTGGTATTCCTTATGCAGCTGATATTATGAATTTTGTTATTTTGACAGCTTTATTATCGGTTGCTAACTCTGGTTTATATGCAGCTACACGTATGCTGTTCTCGCTATCTGTTGAAAAGATGGCTAGTCCTGTATTAGGGAAAGTGAATAAAAGAGGGATTCCGATGAACGCCTTATTCATTACACTGGCTGTCGCTGGTTTATCGTTATTATCAAGTGTATTTGCAGCAAAAACAGTGTTTGTTTGGTTATTATCTCTAGCAGGTTTAGGCGCACAAATCGGTTGGATTGCGATTACAGCATCACAAATTGCTTTTAGACGTTCGTATGTACGTCAAGGTGGGAAAGTGGAAGATTTAAAATTCAAAGCACCACTGTATCCAATTATCCCAGTTATTGGTTTAGTAGCGAATTGTATTGTAATGGCAAGTTTGGCATTCGATCCGTCACAACGATTAGCTTTATATTGTGGAGGAGCTTTCTTTATTGGCTGTTATATCGTGTATTACCTAAAAGTAAAGAAAACGAAGGATATAAAAGTAAATAAACAAGAAGTACAGTTAAAATTAGATCAGAAGATGTATCTTTGATTGAAAAGAGTAGCTACATAATGTGGCTACTCTTTTTACATTTATACTCAAATGTTAAGATACAAAAGACGTATTCCATAAAAAATAGTTTCATCATAAAACAAAATAAATTTATCGATTTTCAATAAATAAATATTGAAAAATAATAAAATATCATATATTCTTCTCGTATTATGTATCATTGCCTGAGGTGAATAAATATTGAAGGATTTTTTAAAAAACCTAAGTTACTTCACGTACTATCAATCGTTAGCATGTCTATTTCCTGTTGTCATATTTATGACGCTTGCGCTGTCAAAAGTAATTCATTTACCATGGGTACCAAGATATGATTTTATTCTAATAATCTGTCTTGTGACACAGTACTTAATGTATAAATTTGGTCTAGAATCTAAAGATGAAATAAAAGTAATCTGCCTGTTTCATATAATTGGTCTTTTATTAGAATTATATAAAGTAAACTTTAATTCTTGGTCTTATCCAGAAGAGGCATGGTCAAAAATAGGGGGAGTGCCCTTATATAGTGGCTTTATGTATGCCAGTGTGGCCAGTTACATTTGCCAAGCTTGGCGCAGGTTTGACTTGAAGATTAAGCATTGGCCAAAAAGTTATGTTGCCATCCCGTTAGGAGCCATGATCTACTTAAATTTCTTCACACATCATTTTATTTATGATTTGAGATGGCTGTTAATGGCATTACTTTTTATTGTGTTTTATCGGACAACCGTTAAATTTACAGTACGACACAACATCTATAAAATGCCTATTGTTGGTTCATTCTTTTTAATTGGATTTTTCATTTGGATAGCGGAGAATATTGCGACATTCTTTGGTGCATGGTCATATCCTAACCAAGAGATAGCTTGGACGATCGTGCATTTTGGAAAAATTAGTTCATGGTTTTTACTTGTCGTAATAAGTATTATGATTGTCGCTCAGCTTAAATTATTTTATCGGAATCAGTGAAGAGGAAGTTCATCATAACGAGTTGTTGTGCAAAATACAGGGTGCAATAGTTCGGCTGTACCCAATTGTTTTCATCAAACTGTCCCTTTTTAACAGGACAGTTCTATTATAGACTCCATTTAATACTGCTAAAAGCTAAAGGGAGAAGTGATTAGGGTGGAAACTAACATTCGTATGGAAAAAAGAACTTGTACAGATAAAGAGCAAATTAAAAAGTTTTTAAGTGAGGCTCAAACAGCTTTTCTTGGCTTAGTAGATGACAATATACCATATGTCATTCCTTTAAATTATGTTTTTAAAGAGGGGAACTTTTATATGCATGGAGCAAATACAGGTAGAAAAATAAATATAATCAATCATAATGCAAATGCATGCTTTACAATATGTGAAAATTACGGAACCATTGCAGATCCGATTCCTGCTAATATAGATACTGCCTATATGAGTGTTATCGCAAACGGGACAATTGAACTGGTCACAGATTTAGATGAAGCAACAGCAGCTATGCAAGAAATGCTGAATAAGTATGTGCCAGATTATTTTATTGCCCCTTTATCAAAAGCACATGTTGATAAATATCAATCTTCTTTAGGGAGTAAGACGGCTGTACTGAAATTGAAACCAGTCACGATGACGGCAAAAGTACATCAAGGTGACGAACAAATGAAATACTATTATGGTCGTACAGTAACACAAGATTTATCCCGATAATATAAGCATATTTAATAACTTTCAGAAAACTTAATTATTTTAGTTTCTATCTATATAAAAATGTTCTATAGTAAGTATATTCTATGACATTTAGGAGGCTACAATGGGGAGATTAGTGCATTTTGAAATTCATGTAAGTGATATGGAGCGTGCAAAAGACTTCTATGGAAACATCTTTGGTTGGTCATTTCAAGATTGGAGTGACTATGCGGGAATGCCGTATTTTGGTGCAGTGACTGGTGATGAAGAGGCACTTGGCATCAATGGTGCTTTAATGCAGCGACAAGGTCCTCCTCCAGAGCCAAAACAAGCTTTGAATGGATTTGCTTGTACAATGGGTGTGGAAAATTACGATGCAACAGAAGCTAAAATTTTTGACAACGGCGGTCAAGTTGCCATACCGAAATATGCGCTTCCTGGGATGGCATGGCAGGGGTATTATACAGATACTGAAGGCAATATATTTGGCATTCATCAGCCAGATAAAAATGCACAATAGCCTTTTGCTCACACATAGTATGAGGAAAGTCTCCTAAGGAATAGTTAGGAGACTTTTTTATCTTTTAGTACTAGGTATTACAGTGACCTTGACGAGCATTAAAAATTGACTTATGATAAGCCCTAATAATTAACATTGATTGGAAATGGTAGCGGGTAGTAATTGCTGACAGAGAGATAATGGCTGGTGAAAATTATCGCAAATGATTCGTGAACTCGTCCAGGAGTTTTTATGCTGAAGAAGTAGGTATAAACGGCAGCTACCGTTATAGTAAAGTGAGCATTTATGCTAAACAAAGTGGTACCGCGGATAACTTCGTCTCTAATTCGATTAGAGATGGAGTTTTTTGTATTGAAAATAAAAATATATGGGGGACAATACATGGACAGAACGACAAAAAGCGTGCTGACTATAGGATTACTAGCATTACTATTTTTAGCACTGTTAAGCCATGAGTCATGTGTTTTATGCCAAGCAAGTGCAAGAAGTACCGCCTTTTCTATTTACAGGTGTTAGTTTTTTGCTAACGGCAGTCTACTTTTCCATTTTTCCACGTAGACATAAACAACATAACAAATGGCAAGGAACAATTGGCTATGTAATCAAATTAAATGGAGCCTCTGTATTAGCCTTTAAGTGCTTTTATTTTGCATTAAAATACGTGGAGTCTGCCATTGTCAGTGCACTTGAGATGGGCATTGGTCCACTATTTGTCTTAATTCTTGCACTTATTGCCAAGGACTACATCCCAAGGACTTCAGTACATTTATAGCCTGTATGGTACTGATTTTCACTGTACTTAGTGGGAAATCAGCAGTGCAAATGGCTATAACATTCCCCGTAATTTTAGCGTTACTAGCTAGTATGAGCTGTGGGGTGGGCACTGTATTATGTACAGTCTATTCGAAGAAATTAAGTGAAGCGAGTTGGACTACCTCAATGATTTTAGCAAATCGTTATTATGGCATAATTTTATTATCTTTTTTAGCAACTTACGAAAGCATTTTTGACTATTTCTCGGGAAATATTGGTTGGATAATTGCTGTAACAGCAACGAATGTCATGCTTCCGCTGTATTTATAGCAGATAGGCATTCGGTATTGTTCTCCATTAATGGTCATGATGAGTTTATGCTTTGTCCTAATATTCTCATTTTTCTTTCAATTATTCAATTTGAGGCTATCGTGATCACCCGTGTCTCTATTAGGTATTTCCCTATTATTCATAGCAGGGATAGTTAGCTTATCTTTGGAAAAGAGGAGCGTTTCAGAGTAGCCAGTGCGAGTTATACTAGTGATAAGGAGTGACATAAAGATGTATTTGAAAGCATGTAAAGTTTTACAAGACAATATAGAAAATCAACAACAATATCCATTTAATATACCTAGTTTGCAGCATTTACAAGAGCTAACATTTCCAACGAATGTAACGTTTTTTGTCGGGGAAAATGGTTCGGGGAAATCGACGTTACTAGAGGCTATTGCGGATCGCTGTGATTTTAATACAGCAGGTGGCGGACGGCAAAACAGCTATGATGTACATAAAGCACAATCTGCACTTGGGGACTATATTCGGTTATCGTGGTTGCCAAAAGTTTCAAACGGCTTTTTTCTACGATCTGAAACATTTTATCAATTTGCCAGTCATATCGATTTACTCGAAAATCATCCGAATAAGTATGCATCATTTGGTGGTAAATCGTTACATCATCAGTCACATGGGGAGTCTTTTTTAGCGCTATTTATGAATCGCTTTAAAGGCAAGGCTATTTATCTCCTAGATGAGCCTGAAGCGGCTTTATCGCCGACAAGGCAGCTCAGTCTCCTTAAAATAATGAAAGATTTAGCGCATGAAGCACAGTTTATAATAGCGACACATTCACCCATTTTACTCGGTTATCCAAATGCGACCATTTACAGTTTTGATGAAGGAGGAATTGAATCCGTTCGATACGAAGACACTATACATTATATTGTCACAAAGCGATTTTTAAATGCTCCGGAAACCATTTTTGCAGAGCTATTTGATGAGGAGAGAGAATGATGAATCAACGCAAAGGTTTAGTTATGCGCGAAATACGGCTAGATGAGATGGCTCAGTCTATTGATTTGTTAAATTATGTATTTCAAATGTCGATGTCTATTCATAAAGATCGTCGTTTCGTCAATGCGAAAAGTAAACAGTTTGACGAGGGGCATGCATTCGGGTGGTTTGATGGCACCCAACTCGTATCCCAAATATTAAATTTACCATTTCAAGTTAACGTCCATGGCAAGCTTTACGAAATGGGTGGTATTACGGCTGTTGGTACGTATCCAGAATATTCAAGACATGGCTTAATGGAAAGTCTTATTATGAAGTGCCTTGAACAAATGCGAGAAGAAGGACGGTATATTTCGTATCTTTTCCCTTATTCCATTCCGTATTATCGCAAAAAGGGCTGGGAAATTATGAGCGATATTGTGGAATTTCAAGTAAAGGATACACAACTCCCTCATTATGGAGGATTAAATGGGAAAATTCGTCGTGTCGATCCTAAGGATGAGGATGTCGTTGCGATTTATGCAAGCTATGCGAAAAAAACACATGGTGTTATGGTCCGTAATAGCATTGCTTGGAATGAAAAATTTCAAGAAGATTTTTGGGAAGAAAAATTTATCGATAGTGATGTCAATCTGCAAGCAGCAGTCTACTATGATGAGGAAGATGGGCCACAAGGCTATATGTTCTATCGGATCATGGAAGAAAATTTTTATATTGATGAAATTGTTTATTTACAAGAAGAAGCACGCAAAGGGTTATGGAATTTTGTCTCAGCACATAGCTCGATGGTCTACAATGTTTACGGCAAAACAACGGGCAATGAAGCGGTAGCGTTTTTATTGGAAGACAGTGAAATTATTCAAAAAGTCTCCCCTTATTTTATGGCGCGAATTGTGGATGTAAAGGAATTTTTATTACGTTATCCGTTTGTCGGGACTGACTTTCAACTGCGCTTCGCAGTAAGTGACCGTATTGTTGCTTGGAATAATGGTACATTTGTAGTCATCGTGAAAAACGGAAACGTAGCTGTTGAAAAAGTTAGCGAACAATTATCAGAAAATGCCGTTCAGCTAACCGTACAGACGTTAGCGACAATGCTACTAGGCTATAAACGCCCTAGCTATTTAGAGAAAATTGAACGCTTACATGGTGAAGCAATTGAAATGGCATTATTAGAAGCCGTACTACCAGTGGGTATTCCGACGTTTATTGATTACTTTTAAGAGAATTTGTACAGGGGATGCCTGTGCAAATTCTTTTTTATAGTAAATGTAGTGCTTGTTAGCTAAACGATATGGCATAATTAGTGAAAGGAGGGAATAGATTGAATGCCAAAATGTATTGCATGTAAGGAGAAATGGACTTGGAAGCAGTCAATGCGTTCACTTGTAACTTTTTCACGATTTATTAGTTGCCCATATTGTGAGAAAAAACAAATGTTCACATCCATGACCCGCATATCTATGTTACTATTGGTTTTTGTACCATATATTACAATGCCTTATGTTATCAATGATGAAGTTAAAAGTTCAGCTGTAGCGATAGGGATTGCCATTTATTTATTGACTTTACTATTGTTGTTGCCTTTTTTAATGGATTTTCGGGAAATCCCAAAGCATTTACAAAAATACGCTCAAAAATAAGTACATAAAAAAACCGCGGGAATATCATTTCCCCGCGGTTTTTTATTCGTTGTTTAAAGGTATGCGCCACGCTTTTGCTAACAGTTGAACTCCTTGATGAATGTCTTCCATTGTCAGTTTGCTAAAGCCTAATTGCAAAATAGGTTCAGCGGCTGAGCGCTGTAGGAAAAAGGGGCTTGTCGGATACACTTTTACACCGTATTGGGCTGCTCGTTGGATGAGCTGATTTTCGCTTAGATGCACGTGCAACTTGATTAATACATATAGGCCAGAATGTTCGCCAAGTATTGTCATATCATTACCGAAATGTTGTTTTAATTGCTCCACAAGATAGTGCATTTTTTGTTTATAAATAATACGCATTCTTTTAATATGACGTGTCCATTCACCTTTGTCCATAAATGCTGCCATCGTTAACTGATGGAGAGAAGATGCATTTTGTTCAAACTCACTAAACTGTTCCTTGTATCGATATAATAGTGACTTCGGTAGCACCATATAACTTAGTCGAATTCCCGGTAAAAACGATTTTGAAAAAGTCCCGATATAAATAACACGTGAATGATCAATAGATGCAAGCGCAGGAAATGGCTGCTGGCCATAGCGAAATTCACTGTCATAATCGTCTTCGATAATGTATCCATCCACTTTTTTTGCCCATTGGATAACCGTTTGGCGTTGTTGAATGGTCATTGTCGCCCCGTAAGGGAAGTGGTGGGAGGGAGTAATGTAAAGGAGTCGTGATTGCATGTCTGGTAATAAATGCAACTGCGCACCATG
>Ga0213825_1000587_pt1 | contig 26435 bp, 18 predicted proteins | sample MC6MC0900MG_FD_179896 | JGI IMG/M metagenome (GOLD analysis project Ga0213825, IMG submission 179896) | Enriched soil aggregate microbial communities from Iowa State University, Ames, United States - MC6-MC0900-MG | ecosystem: Environmental > Terrestrial > Soil > Unclassified | place: USA: Iowa... | reverse complement strand
CTGGATGAAGTAAAAGGAGCAGGCTTGGGAGTCCCAGGTCCAGTCATGCCCAGCGGGTATGTAGAAGTCTGCGTAAACTTAGGCTGGCGTGATATGTATCCAGAAAAAGAATTAAGTGAAATGCTTCAAGGCATCCCGGTAAAAAGCGGCAACGACGCCAACGTTGCAGCCCTTGGAGAGATGTGGCAGGGAGGCGGAAAAGGCTATGATGATATCGTCATGGTCACCCTGGGCACCGGAGTAGGCGGCGGCGTGATCATTGACCAGAAGATCGTTGCCGGTAAGCACGGCCTGGCCGGAGAGATCGGACATGTCCATATTCGTGATGATGAAACAGAAAGCTGTAATTGTGGAGGCGTAGGCTGCGTAGAACAGATAGCCAGCGCCACAGGCATAGCAAGAGAAGCCAGAAGGAAAATGGCTTCAAATGATACTCCATCCGTTCTCAGGACATTTGGTGATAACGTAACGGCAAAGAATGTGCTGGATGCTGCCAAGGAAGGGGACGCACTGGCTTTAGAGGTCATGGAGGTTGTAGGCCATTACCTTGGACTTGCTCTGGCTCAGATTTCCATGGTAACAGACCCAGAGGTCTTTGTTATTGGAGGAGGCGTTTCAAAAGCCGGATCATTCTTAATTGACATACTATTCAAACATTTTGACAAGTTCACTCCTATTTCCAAAAATAAGAGCGGAATCGTTCTGGCGAAGCTGGGAAATGATGCGGGAATTTATGGAGCAGCAAGGCTCATCCTGGATTAAAAATGATAAGGCGGATTCTTAAGAATCCGCCTCTTTTTTCCTTTATTAATAAAACGTTACTGGCAAAGAGCCCTAGCAACCTCCGCTGCTTTATTAAAGTCCTCTTCTTCCGGATTCCAAAGACACTTGGCTTCTGTCTCCACCACCGAGAAGCCGGCATCGGTCAGCCGTTCCCGAAGGACCTTTGTCCCTTCTCCGCTCCAGCCGTAGCATCCGAACACAGCCGCCTTTTTGCCTTTATACTTCAATTCCTTCAGGAAATCAAGCCACCCTCCTACAGAAGAAAGGATGCTGCCTCCTACGGTTGGGGAACCAAGGGCAATGGCTTTTGATTTAAATACCTCTGTCATAATATCATTCTTATTTACCTTAGAAATATTATAAATCTTCACCCTGGTATCCGGTGAAATCCGTGCGATTTCGGCGCTGATCTTGTGGGCCAGCTGTTTTGTCCCATCCCACATGGTATCATAAACAATGGTGATTTGATCCTCCTGATAATTCTGGGACCATTCGTAATATTTTTCCACGATCTGCAAAGGATTCTCCCTCCAGATAGAACCGTGGCTGGTAGCAATGATATCGATTGGCAGGTTAAGTCCCTGTATTTCCTCAATTTTCTTTTTCACAAGAGGAGAAAACGGAGTCAGAATATTAGCATAGTACTTAATGGCCTCCTCCCACAACCTGCACTGGTCAGCCTTGTCATTGAATAATTCCTCCACTGCAAAATGCTGCCCAAACGCGTCATTGGAAAAGAGGATATTATCCCCCGTAAGGTAGGTAGCCATACTGTCAGGCCAGTGGAGCATTTTCATTTCCACAAAGACCAGTTTCTTCCCATTCCCGATATCAATGGAATCCCCTGTTTTAACCACTTGATAATTCCATTCCGGATGGTGATATTGACCGGTAAGAGATTTCACCCCGTTAGCCGTACAGTAAATAGGGGTTCCAGGTATCTTCTCCATCAATGCAGGAAGGGAACCGCTGTGATCCACTTCTCCGTGGTTGGCTACAATAAAATCAATTTCCTTTAAATCAATTTCTTTTTCCAGATTATCTATAAATTCCGTAGAGTGTGGTTTCCAAACCGTATCGATGAGTACTGTTTTCTCTTCCTTGATTAAATAAGCGTTCTGGCTTGAGCCATGATTAATGGAGTAGTCGGCTCCATGAAAGGATTCCAGCTCCCAGTCCATAATTCCTACCCAATAAACATTATTTTTCACAAGTTTTTTCATAATCAAATTCCTCCTTCATATTTTGGAAATAGCAGTGAGTTTTCTGTAAATATATGAATGTACACATCATTTACCAGTTCCTGCAGCTTTTTAAATGCCAGGCGGTAAGAAGCACAACCGTCTTCCGGCGCAGTAAAATCATTGGTGCAGGCTGTGATTTCTTTTATCAGGTTTCCGGCCGCTTCATGCTCATCCTCTAAATCCTTCACATAACCGGTGTTATTGTCTCCGGTAAAGCTGTTTTTCATATAGGGGAAAATAAGCTTTTCTTCCTTTGCGAAATGTTCCTGGAGTTCCTTTCTCAAGTTTGAAAAAAGCCCATGTAAAGGAACCAGCTGTGTTTGATGATGTTCGTAATGAGCCAGTAAAACTTTATTAATCAGTTCATCAATTTCCGATAATAGGATTCTTTCTTTCGAATGATGGGTTTCAATAATATAATCAATCAGGTCTGGGACTTCCATTTCTGACAGCCGTTCTACGGCCAGCACCTGACCTTTATTTGACTTTTGAGGCTGATTCACAATCTTTTTGTTAAGCAGTTCGATAAAGCTCTTCGACTCGATCCCCAGCTTCTGTATAGCCTCTTCCAATGCATCCTTTCCGCCGCAGCAATAATCAATATGAAAATCATTAAAGATCTCAACAGCTCCCGGATAGGCCTTAACTACATCGGTTACTTTCATTTTACCTGTAATCATGTTTCTCCTCCTCTTTTCTGGATTCTCTGTTTTTTCAGAAACGTTTGTTTTGTTTGTAAGGCCAGTATATCCGGAAAAGAGAATAAAGAATGTGATTTAAATCATTATTTTAAAACTTTTTACTTTTTATACTTCATTTTCAAAGGTGTCTCTTAAAATATCTTTGTTTCGTACGCGGATCTTACGATTCCCTTCTAACTCAATGGCACCTTCCTTACGAAGTTCTCCAAGCTTTCTGCTTATGGTTTCTCTTCTGACATTAATATAAGCGGAAATATCATCTCTGGTCAATTCAATGGTTTCTCCCTTGATCCGGTTGCTTCGGAATAATAGAAAACCAGCGACCCGGGCCTTGGCATCGTTGACGGATAATAGCTGTACCAGTTCGTTTGCTGCTGACAGCTTCTTCCCAACCACGTTCAATATCTTAACTCCGATTTCAGGTTTTTTTAATATCAGTTCCTGAATATCTGTCAAGGAGATGAGACATACCCCGCATTCTCCCAGGGCAATGGCATTTGCTTCAAAGGCTTTTCCGCCGAATATGTTCTGCTCTCCGTAGATATCGCCTTCCGTCAGTATATCAAGAACGTATTCTTTGCCTTCCAGAGAATAGCGGCTGATCTTAACCTTACCGTAACGGATGACCAGTATTTTATCTGCCGGGTCATATTCATGAAATACCGTTTCCCCTTTTTTGTAATCTAAATGCCGGGCCCTTGATACCAGTTCCTTCTGCTCCTCTAAAGAAAGGGGTTCAAAAAGAGGGATTTTTGAAGTGCACAATTTATTACAGCAGCTACACTTAAGTTCCATGCCGTTCTCCTTTCTGGTATTTGTCTGTTTTATGGATAATTATATTATGAGATTTTCATTTCCGCAAGCCGTCTGCTATTAGCAAAAAAACTCTTTCATTATGAAATATGGTATCGGATAGTCCTGCAAAAAGGCTGTTCCGGGGTGGTGAGCCGATAATTGTCCGGCAGCAGATGCATTACATCGGGAATATCCTGTGCCTCCAGTGCAATGGCGCAAGAGGCGGAGGAGGGCGCACCGCCGCACAAAGTCATTCCACGGGGTAAAAATCCCCCTGAATACAGGACCAGGGCAGGTGCATCCGTCATCATTTTCAGGGTTCGTCCGGTTCTCCTATCCCTCAGGATGCAGGCTTTTTTAATCTCTACAGGCCGTTTTGCAGACCGCAGCGGGCGGAACGTCTGATTTCTATTAAGAATGTAGGCGTTATTGTATCCGCGTCCAATGGAAAGCTGTTCCTTGCAGACGGGACTTTTGGCGGACCGGATAAGGGAAAGCAGCTGCCTGGAAGACCGGAAATCAAAGACGGTATCTGCCGCAGGTATGATATCTGCCGGCAGATGGTCTTTATTATTAACGCATACGTTATTGGCAAATATCTGGATCTCCTGTTCCAGTCCGGAGACAGTAAAATCACCGGAAAGATTCCAATATGTGTGGTTGGACATGTTAATATAGGTAGGAGCGTCTGTCACCGCGGTGTATTCTATGGTAAGCCAATTGGTGTCTTCCAGGGTATATTTGACTTGATAGATTCTGTTGCCCGGATACCCATCCAGGCCGTCAGGCTGGACTGCAGACAGCAGGATGGAGGCCGACTCTAAGCCGGAAGCCACAGATGATACCTGCCAGAGCTGGGAGGATAAATGATTGATCCCTCCGTGGAGCTGGTTTATCCCGTCATTATTTGATAGTCGGTATATCTCTGGTCCTACAGGGAGTAGCGCTTTCCCAATTCTTCCGGCATTAGGTCCAAGGGTGGCTCCTGCATAGCAGAGACAGCTTTCATATGGTTCCATAACCTCAAAGCCTAAGGTGACCGGCCGCTCTCTGCCGCTTTCCTCTCTTATTGCGATCTGTTGAATGGCAGCTCCCAGCGCCATTACGGAAACCGTCATGCCCAGGCTGGTGGCCATATCATAAACCGTATAAGCGGTTCCAGCCTGATTCCATAATTCTCTGGTTTTTATTTTCATAGACATATCCTCCATTTAAAACCAGTATAAGGATTCGTTTCTGAAAGGGGAAGGTTGAAAAAATAGAAGAGCAATTTTTCAAAATGACAGAGCAAGAGAAAGCAATAGGAACAAGAAAGTCAGCACCCGGATGGAACAGGCGCTTAAGGAAAAGCTGGAAGTGACCCGCGGCAAAAAAGAGGACTAATGGCAAAATTTTGAACGATAGTAGGCTGCTTCATTATATAGGAAGGAGGGATAGCATGAAATGAGAGCAATTTTTAGCAATGATAGAGCAAGCCTACATAATGATGAATTCTGGTTCGATGATATAATGAATTTATTAAAACGTAAAGCTGGAATAAAAAATAGGAGGTAAGACATGGGGAGCGTATTGGAATTCCAGAATATATCCAAATATTTTCCCGGAGTAAAGGCGTTGGACCAGGTATCCTTTCAGGCGTATTCCGGGGAGATTCTGGCATTTTTAGGGGAAAACGGGGCTGGCAAGTCCACTCTGTTAAAGGTGCTTAATGGAGATTACCAGCCTACCGGGGGAAAATATCTCCTGGATGGTGTTGAAAAGCATTTTCAGTCTCCTCATGAAGCTATTGAGGAAGGGATTTCCGTCATATATCAGGAGCGGCAAATTCTTTTGGAACTATCCGTGGCGGAGAATATTTACCTGGGGAGGATGCCTGTAAGCAGGATGGGATTCATCGATATCCGTAAGGCAAATGAGATGACGTCAAAAATCATAGAGGATTTTGGTCTTCCCATCAGTCCATCTACAAAGGTAAAGGATTTAAGTATCGCCTATCAGCAGATGGTGGAGATCATGAAGGCCTATTCCAGAGAAAATTTAAAGGTGATCTGCTTTGACGAGCCGACTGCCTCCCTGTCGGATTCGGAAATCGAATCCCTGTTTAAGATTATTGGGAAGCTGAAGGAAGAGGGGAAGATTATCATCTATGTATCCCACCGCATGGACGAGCTTCGGAGGATTACGGATAAGGTGGCGATTTTTAAAGACGGACGCTACGTGGCCACGGTGGAGACAGGAACGGTGCCGGAAGCGGAAATGATCCGCATGATGGTGGGCCGTGACCTGGGAGATATTTACAGAAGCTTAGACAGAAAAAAGGTGATCGGAGATGTACTTCTGGAGGTGAAAAACTTATCTTCGGACTATGTAAAAGAGAATTCCTTTATACTGCGAAAAGGAGAGGTACTTGGTTTTTCCGGTCTTGTAGGGGCTGGAAGGACGGAACTTATGCGGGCCGTCATTGGAGCAGATGAGGTGAAAAGTGGTGAGATTTATCTGGAAGGAAAGAAAATACGCAACCGATCTCCTCATGAAGCCATGGAGCACGGGATTGTTCTGGTGCCGGAGGACCGGAAGCTCCAGGGGATTCTTTCGAATTTAAGCGTCAGCGATAATATGAACATTGCCATGCTGGATACCAATTCCAACAGGCTGGGATTTGTAAATGGGGAAAAGGAAGAGGAACTGGCACAAAAGGGAATCCGGGATTTTAAGATCAAGACTCCGTCTCCTGACAAAAAGATCGTGGAACTTTCCGGTGGAAACCAACAGAAATGTATTGTGGCCCGCTGGATCAGCACAAATCCAAAGGTGCTCATCTTGGATGAGCCTACCAAGGGAATTGACGTAGGCGCCAAATCTGAGTTTTATCATATGATCTGTAAATTTGCCAAGGAGGGACTGGGGATCATTCTGATATCATCAGAGCTTCCTGAGGTGATTGGTTTGTCGGACCGGATCATTGTCATGAAATCTTTGAGAATCACAGGAGAAATAGCGGCGGAAGAAGCAACCGAAAGCAAGCTTCTGAGTCTGGGTATGATTGGGGAGGTACAGGAATAATGGAAACAAATAAGAAAAGCAGAATCAAAATAAATGGTGACAAGATCGTACTGCTTGCGGCAATCGTTGTAGTATTTGGGCTTTTTACCTCTCTGAATAAGAACTTTCTTTCGGTTACGAACTTAATTAATATTCTGGTGGCGGCTTCCCTTGTAGGGCTTGTGGCTGTGGGCCATACATATTTAATCATTGCAGGGCAAAATGACTTGTCACCCGGCTCTGTGGCTGCGTTTTCCGGCGTTATGGCGGCTCTGCTGGTAGGCAAGGGAGTGCCTTTCGGGGTTGCGTTGATTCTGACCATTGGCTGCGGGATACTCATCGGATTTTTCAATGCCTTTATGGTAAATCGGATTCATCTGGAGGCCTTTATTGCAACCCTGGTAACCCAGTCCATAATCAGAGGCTTTGCCTATATCATATGCGGCGGAAAGCCGGTTTCCATCAGCAACAGGACCTTTCTCATCCTGGGAAAGGCCAGAATCTTAAACATTCCCCTTTCCGTTTGGATTATGGTGTTCTGTATCATCATTTTTGGCATCATTCTTTCCAAAACGAAATTCGGAAGAAGCGTTTATGCCATCGGCGGCAGCATGGAAGCCGCCAGACTTGCCGGGTTAAATCCGAAAAGAATCATTACCACCTGCTATGTGATGATGGGAATCCTCTGCTCCATCGGAGGGGTTATCTTTGCGGCTCGTATGAATTCCGGCCAGCCGGCGGCTAATGTGAACCTGGAATTTGACGCGATTACGGCGGTTATTCTGGGCGGGGTATCGTTTATTGGCGGAGTGGGAAATATGGGAGGAACTATTCTTGGAATCATACTGATCCAGTCCTTTAATACAGGTCTTACTATGGTAAATGTTCCAAGTTTCTGGCAGTTTGTAGCAAAGGGAGGACTTCTATTATTCGCCCTGGCAACAGACTATTTGAGAAAGCAGAAGAGAGAACGGGATTTACTGGCAGCATCTATGAAAAATTTATAAGGTTCCAAGGGAAACCGGAAGGTTTTCTGAAGATAGAGCAAAAATTAAAACAGGAGGGTTACAAATCATGAAAAAAACAGCAGCAATTATTTTGGCAGCAGCAATGGCAATGGGGTTGACAGCCTGCAGTGGATTTAGCGATGAAAAGCCGGCCGCAACCACGACAGCGGGTGCGGCAGAGACAACCACAGGCGGGACCCAGACGGAAGCAGGGGCAAAGGGAGTTGTTTACGGAATCTACAAGGCCGGGGATCAGACATGGTTCATTGACGAAGGAGCGGCGGCTCAAAAAGCAGTGGAAGAAAAGGGCGATGAATTTATTTATGTGGATGCAAAAATGAATCCGGAAGAATACTTAAAGGCCATTGACAATGCCATTGCAAATAAGGCAAAGGGAATTGTTACCTGTATCCCGGACCAGACCATGTCCCAGGCCGTGGTTGATAAATGTAAGGAAGCTGGCATTCCAATTGTTTCGGCCGATGATGCGCTCCAGACGGATGCGGGAGAAAAGATCGCTCCATGGGTTGGCATTAATGCTTACGTAATCGGACAGGCCAACGGCCAATGGCTGGCAGACTATGCCAATAAAAACAATCTGGCAGGAGATCCGGAATGTGGGTTAATGATCCTGACCATGGATACGGTTTCCTCCTGTGTTCCCAGAGCAGAAGGAGAGCTCGACAAGTTTACGGAAATTTGTCCTGATTTTCCGAAAGAGCGGATCTTCAAGGCAGATCATGACGGAACCACGGATAAGGGTAATGTGGCAGCTACATCAGTCATTACCGCTCATCCGGAAATCAAGAAGTGGTTGGTAACGGGAGCCAATGAGGAAGGTACTGTCGGTGCAGTCCGTGCTTTGGAAAGTGCAGGATTAGACGCCAATGCAATTGCAGTAGGCCTGGGAGCTTATATGGCAAAGGATGAATGGAACAACAAGGGAGCTGACGGAACCTGTATGAAAGCAGCGGCCTATTTTTCCTCTGATTCCGTTGGAGCAGGCTCAGTCAATGTTTTATACGATGTAATCAGTGGAAAAGAGGTTCCAATGGAGACAGCCGTAGATGCAGTGATCGTTACCCCTGAAAATTACAAGGAAGTGATGGGCAAAGCAGCGGAATAAACCGATTGCCTGGTAATGAAAAAAAGCAGCCTCTGCAATGCAGGGGCGCTTTTTTCAGTTCCTGATAGAAAAACGGTATTCGGAAGGTGTGATTCCTGTCACCTTTTTAAACGTTGTGCAAAAGCTGCTTTCACTGGTAAAACCTGTACTGAAGCAGATGTCCTTGATGGAGATATCCAGGGATTTTAAGAGAAACTTGGCATTGTTGACTCTGGCAGCGATCACATATTCGTGTGGTGAGAATCCGGATTCCTTTTTAAACAGCCGGCTGAAATAAAAGGGGCTTAAGGAGGCCTGGTCCGCTAAATCCTTCAGGGTAAGGGGATCGGTCAGATGTTCGTTGATGTAGGCAATGGTATCCTCAATGATGCTGGAAGCGACGTTTTCTGAATGTTCAAAGTCTCTGTTGACCAAAAGCTCTGTTAGAATATTAACAATATAATTGTTCAGCAAGGCTTCTTTGATGGAAATGCACTCCCGAAACTGCAGATAAATTTTATGCAGATATTTCTCCAGACGGTAGGTATCCCTCAGGGAAATGACCGGAGGGCCGCCATCTAAGATTGCATCATAATATCCTGCCGCACCTATGCCGTCAAAATGGAGCCATTCCGCTTCCCAGCCCGTTGTCGTCCAGTAGGCGTGGGGCTCAAAACAGTTTAATATCACTACCTGCCCTCCGCCTGCATGAAAGACTCGACCGCCTGTTTCTACCTGGCATTCACCTCTCCGGATGAACATGATGAGGAAACTGTCATAAGAATTCCGATGAAGGGAATAGCCGGGTTCATACCGGAAAAGTCCCATGTTAATGGGATATAAGAAGATTCTTTTCGCCTGGGCACTGGGCGTGTAAACATAATAATCCGACCCTGAGATGACCCCGCGTTCTGTAGAAAGCATATATGGGCCCTCCTTTCTTTTTATGAAATCATTATAAAGAAAAAACGGTGATCCGTCAATTGCATTAGAGCAATTTTTGTAAACTAGTAAGCAACTAAAGGTAATGAAAACCATAATAAAAGATTATATAGTATAGGCAAGAACTTAAAAGGAGGTCTAAGAATGGAAGCAGTAAAAATATGGGAGGAGTCCATCGTCATACCCACTTATGAGGTGGGAGAAGCAGATAAAAATCCGATGTTTCTGGAGAGCCGTGTTTATCAGGGAAGCTCGGGAAAAATCTACCCTTATCCTACCATTGAGAAGATCCATGATACCAGAACGGAGAAAGCCTATCATGCTGTCTGGCTGGAAAATGAATACTTGAAGGTAATGATACTCCCGGAGCTTGGCGGAAGAATCCAGCGGGCCTTTGACAAAACGAATCAGTATGATTTCGTCTATTACAACCACGTCATAAAGCCTGCTCTGGTAGGGCTCTGCGGACCCTGGATCAGCGGAGGGATTGAATTTAACTGGCCCCAGCACCACCGGCCAACCACCTATTCCCCTGTGGATTATATGCTGATAGAACATGAGGATGGTTCTAAAACCTGCCGGATCTGCGATGTGGACCAGATGTACGGAACCAAGGGAGAGGCAAGTTTCACCCTGTATCCCGGAAAGGCTTATATTGAGATAAAGGGTCAGCTTTATAACCCTACGCCAATGCCCCAGACCTTTTTATGGTGGGCAAACCCGGCGGTTCCGGTCAATGATTACACCCAGTCCATCTTCCCGCCGGATGTCCATGCCGTTATGGATCACGGAAAACGGGATGTATCCCGTTTCCCCATTGCCACGGGAGTCTATTATAAGCATGACTACAGCGAAGGCATTGATATTTCCCGTTATAAGAATATTCCGGTACCTACCTCTTACATGGCTGAAAAGAGTGAGTTTAACTTTGTAGGAGGCTATGATTATCAGGTGGGGGCGGGAATCCTACATGTGGCAGACCATCACATTTCGCCGGGAAAGAAGCAGTGGACCTGGGGCTGCGGTGACTTCGGAAAGGCCTGGGACCGGAATCTGACTGATGAGGATGGCCCCTACATTGAACTGATGACCGGTGTTTACACGGATAATCAACCGGATTTCACCTGGTTAAAGCCCATGGAGGAAAAAACGTTCACCCAGTATTTCATGCCTTATAAAGCCGTAGGCCCTGTGAAGAATGCATCCATTCACGCTGTCATAAACTTAGAGACAAAGGAAAATGAGATTCGTATTGTCGCATATGGAACCCAGGAGTATCCTGATGCGCGGATTCTGCTGACTTATGGCAAGGAGACGCTTCTAGATGAAACAACCCTGCTTTCTCCAGTCCATACTTATGAAAAGACACTTCATACCGGCGTGGAGGATGAGACAAGGCTGACCCTTAAGGTACTTTCCGGCGAAAGGGAGCTGGTTTCCTATACTCCCCTAAAGAAGGAGGTTCCGAAGCTTCCAAGCCCTGCAAAAGCAGCCGATGAACCGGAAAAGATTATGACAAATGAAGAGTTATATCTTACCGGGCTTCATATCGAGCAGTACCGCCATGCCACTTACAGACCGGATCCTTATTACATAGAAGGCCTAAAAAGGGATCCTGAAGATATCCGCATCAATAATGCCTATGGCTCCCTGCTCATGCGCAGAGGCTGCTTTGAGGAGGCGGAGGAGCATTTCAGGAAGGCATTAAAACGGGCTGTTTGGAAAAATCCCAACCCTTATGACTCCGAGCCTTATTACAATCTGGGCCTGGTGCTTTTGTATCAGAGAAGGATTGAGGAAGCCTTTGACGCCTTTTATAAGGCCACATGGTCCGGTGAGCAGCAGGAAATGAGCTTTTATTACCTTTCCTGCATTGAATCCATGAGAGGAAATTATGAAAGTGCTCTAGAACTTGTGGATAAGGGACTGGTGAGAAATTCTCATAATGTAAAGGCCAGATCCTTAAAAGTCTATCTCTTACGCAAGCTGGGCAGGAAGGAAGAGGCCGGGGCTCTCATTGTGGAGAATTTGAAGGTGGACTCCTTTGACTATATATCCCGTTTGGAATCAGCGTACCTGGAGCCGGGGCGTCAGGAGGAAATCCGGCTTGAGATAAGCCGGCTGGCCAGAGGCTTTCACGAAAACTACTTAATGGCAGCCAGACATTATGCGGAATTCGGTGCATACGAAGCAGCTATCCAGACCCTGGACCAGTGTTCCGGGAAACGGCCCATGCTCTATTACTATAAAGCCTACTATCTGAAGCTTATGGGAAAAGACGGATCAGAAGCCTTAAAAGAAGCTTTAAAGCAGGCGGAGGGGTGCAGCACGGATTACTGTTTCCCCAATAAGCTGGAGGACATCTCAGTGCTTAAGTTTGCGGCGGAAAGGAATACGGAAGGAGCCAACGCCAATTATTATCTGGGAAATTTATATTATGATAAGCTTCAGTATCGTACTGCCCTTTCTTATTGGGAGCAGTCCGCCCGGTTAAATCCCCGGTTCCCAACCGTGTGGAGAAATTTATCACTGGCTTATTATAACAAGGAAAAGGACAGGGTAAGGGCAAGGGAGGCCATGGAAAAGGCCTATGGCTTAAACCCGGATGATGCAAGGATCTTTTTGGAATTGGACCAGCTTTATAAAAAGCTGGATATGCCTGCGGCAGAACGTCTGGAAAAATATGAAGCTGCAAGAGATGTATTTATGAAGCGTGATGATCTGATGATTGAATATGCAACACTTTTAAATCTTTTGGGTCGATATGGAGAGGCTTATGAATTCATTATGAGCTACAAGTTTCATCCATGGGAAGGCGGGGAAGGAAAGGTAACTGCCCAGTATGTGGTCTCCCTTGTGGAACTGGCCAGGCAGGCTATGGCTGAAAAGAAGTGGGGCAGGGCGGAAGAATACCTGACAAAGGCCCTGAAATATCCGGAGAATCTGGGAGAAGGAAAGTTAGAGGGAACGAAGGATAATCATATTAACTATTATCTGGGCGTAGTCATGGAGAACCAGGGAAAGACAGAGGATGCACGGGCGTATTTTGAAACGGCTGGCGTGGGAACGGATGAACCGGCTGGCATGATGTATTACAACGACCAGCCAGCTGATATGATTTATTACCAGGGGCTGGCAAAGGAAAAGCTGGGAAAACCGGTGGAAGCCAGAGCCAGATTTGATAAGCTGCTTGATTACGGGGAACAGCATATGTTTGACCCTATGAAGATCGAATATTTCGCCGTATCCCTGCCTGATTTCCTGATTTATGAAGAAGACCTGGATAAGAAAAACAAAGCGCACTGCAGCTATCTTATAGGGTTAGGGAAAATGGGGCTTGGAGATATGAAGGGGGCGAAAAAAGCCTTAGAGGAGACCATAAGGCTGGATCATGCTCATTTAAATGCAATCCGGTATATAAATATGATATAGAATAGAGTCTGAAAAGCAATGGGAGGAAGGATGTTTTAATAACATCCCTACCTCCCTTTTTCTATTATTTCCTGTTTTTTAAATTCCTTAATGGCCATAACGGCCCGTCCTCTTATTTACAATTTACTAAATTATGATATAATGGGAATACTTCACAAAGAAAAAACCTCATAAAATGAGGAGACCCCGATTGACAGGCAATCGGGGCAATTATGAAAAATCTATGTGCAATTTGACGATTAAATCAATTTGACTCATATATTTTCTATGTATTTAGTATAAAAAATATATATGAACGGAATATGAACGACCTGTAAACACATTATGAAAAAAGGAGGAAAGTATGGGAGAAAATTATAAGAGCAGAAAGACAATCGTAATAGGTCATAAAAATCCAGATACAGATTCCATCTGTTCTGCTATCTGTTATGCAAATTTAAAAAGAAAGCTGACCGGAGAAGAATATCAGCCAGGCAGGGCTGGTCACGTCAACGAGGAGACACAATTTGTGCTCCATTATTTTGAAGTGGAAGCGCCGGAGCTTGTGGAAAATGTGAAGACACAGGTCCGTGATATCGATATTCGTAAAACAAAAGGGGTAAAGAAAAACCTGTCCTTAAAAAAGGCCTGGAACCTGATGCAGGAAGCAAATGTAGTCACCATTCCGACGGTAACCGACGATGGGATGCTGGAGGGACTGATCACGGTAGGCGACATTGCCAAGTCTTATATGAACGTTTACGACAGCAGCATTTTATCAAAGGCAAATACACAGTATGAAAATATTGTGGAAACCTTAGAAGGGGCCATGGTAGTTGGGGGAAAGAGTGAATATTTCAATCATGGAAAGGTCCTTATTGCGGCGGCTAATCCGGATATGATGGAATATTACATTTCCAAGGGCGACTTAGTGATCCTGGGGAACCGTTATGAATCCCAGCTATGCGCTATTGAAATGGAAGCGGCCTGCATCATTGTCTGCGAAGGCGCAGCGGTATCCATGACGATTAAAAAGCTGGCTCAGGAGCGTGGTTGTACGGTAATGACCACCCCTTACGACACATATACGGCGGCTCGTCTGGTAAATCAGAGCATTCCCATCAGCTATTTCATGACTACCGAAGGGTTGATTTCCTTTGAAGAAGACGATTATATTGATGAAATAAAAGATGTCATGGCAAGCAAACGCCACCGGGATTTCCCGATTCTTGATAAGGACGGAAAATACATGGGAATGATTTCCCGCCGGAATCTGCTTGGTGCAAAAGGAAAACGCCTGATCCTGGTGGATCATAATGAGAAAACTCAGGCAGTAGAAGGCATGGATAGTGCGGAGATCCTGGAGATTATCGATCATCACAGGCTTGGTACCGTAGAAACCATTGCTCCTGTATTTTTCCGCAACCAGCCGGTAGGCTGTACGGCTACCATCGTATATCAGATGTATATGGAAAATAACGTTGAAATTGAGCCGAAGATTGCGGGCCTTTTATGCAGTGCCATTATCTCTGATACTCTTTTATTCCGTTCCCCTACCTGTACGGAGTCTGATAAAAAGGCAGCTCTTGCCCTTGCGGATATTGCAGGGATCCAGGTGGAAAGATACGCCTCCTCCATGTTCGCGGCAGGAAGTAACCTAAAGGGTAAGACGGACGGAGAGATCTTTTATCAGGATTTCAAGAAATTTACCCTTGGGAAGGTGTCCTTTGGAGTCGGACAGATCAGCTCTTTAAACGCCAATGAGCTGGAGGAGCTGAAGGACCGGATGCCGTCTTACATGAAAAAGGCAAGAAAAGAGCATGGTGTGGACATGATGTTCTTCATGCTTACCAATATTCTCACAGAATCTACGGTGTTGTTATGCGAAGGCCAGGGAGCAAAGCAGTTGGTTGTGGGAGCGTTCCGCGCAGAGGAAGAAGAAGGGACGGCGGAAGACCATATCGTGAGTCTGCCCGGCGTGGTATCCAGAAAGAAACAGCTGATTCCTGGAATTATGCTGGCGGTTCAGGAATAGGAGGCTGTCGTCAATGAAGAAGAAAGAAACCAATGAAAATAAAAAACCTGCAAATAACAGCAGGGTTACCTGGAAGCCGGGAAACATGCTTTACCCGGTTCCGGCGGTTATGGTGAGCTGCCAGAGGGAAGGCGAAAAACCTAATATTATTACCGTGGCATGGGCAGGAACTGTATGTTCCACCCCGGCCATGCTGTCCATATCCATCCGCCCGGAACGGTATTCCTATGATATCATAAAAGAAACCAGAGAGTTTGTGGTAAATTTAGTGACAAAGGATCTGGCGCGGGCTACCGATTACTGCGGGGTGAAATCCGGCAGGGATGTGGATAAATTTGCGGAAAAGAGGCTTACGCCCTGTTCCGTGGAACATGTAAAAGCACCCGGAATAGAGGAATGCCCGGTGAATATAGCCTGCAAAGTTGTAGAAATCAAGCACTTAGGAAGCCACGACCTGTTTTTAGCAGAGGTGGTTGGAGTGACCGTAAACAGCCGGTACATGGATGAAAAAGGGAAGTTCCACTTAAACGATGCAGGACTTATATCCTATTCTCATGGGGAGTATTTTGAACTGGGGAAAAAGCTTGGAAGTTTCGGCTATTCTGTGAAAAAGGCAGGAAAAAAGCCGTCGGGCAGGAGGAAAAACAAATGACGAGTAAGCTTAATAACATTACGCTGATCGGTATGCCGGCTTCTGGTAAAAGCACAGTGGGTGTTTTGCTTGCAAAACGCCTTGGATATTCTTTTGTGGACGTAGACATTGTAATCCAGGAGCAGGAAGGCCGCCTTTTAAAGGATATTATCGCAAAGGAGGGCCAGGAGGGCTTTTTGACTGTGGAAAACAGGATCAATGCCGGCCTTAATGTCCGCCATAGTGTCATTGCCCCGGGAGGAAGCGTGATCTATGGAAAAGAAGCTATGGAGCATTTAAAAGAGATCAGTACAGTAGTTTATTTAAAGCTTAGCTATGAAAGCGTGGAAGAACGGCTGGGGAATCTGGTTGACCGGGGAGTTGTGTTAAAGGATGGAATGACCTTAAGGGACTTATATGAGGAGCGGGTTCCTTATTATGAGAAATATGCGGACATAACCATTGATGAAAACGGTCTTGATGCCGGAAAGACAGTAGACAGGCTTAGATCCATTATGGAGGAACGATTCGGCCTGACTACATAACCGCCGTTTTACAAAGCCCTGGATATATATGAAAAATATAAAAGGTGTCTCAAAAGCTGAATTTCAGCTTTTGGACACCTTTTTTGTTTTATATTTTTAATTGAAATTTTCCAATTAATAGCTTTAGCATTTGAGCCTGTCCGGCCATTTCCTGACTTGCGGCAGCACTTTCCTCTGACGTGGCGGAATTGGTTTGAATCACGCTTGATATCTGGTCAATCCCCTGAGTTACCTGGGCAACTGCATATGCCTGATCTTTTGATGCAGAGGATATCTGGTATGCCAAGTCCGCTGCTGTTTTGGAAGACTGGACAATGCGGTCTAAGGATTTTGCAGTCTCCTTTGCAATATGATTTCCAGTCTCAATGGATGCCAGGGTGTGTTCAATTAATGCGGTAGTATTCTTGGAAGCTTCCTGGCTTTTATTGGCCAGGTTGCGGACTTCATCTGCCACAACTGCAAAGCCTTTTCCTGCCTCTCCTGCCCTTGCTGCTTCTACCGCAGCGTTAAGGGCCAGGATATTGGTCTGGAAGGCGATGTCCTCTATCGTTTTGATTACCTTTCCGATTTCTGAGGATGCATTGCTGATGTCCTCCATGGCATTAGTCAGATCCTGCATTTGAGTTCTGCCAAATTCCAGCTCTGATGCGGTATTGCTCACCTGCTGGTTTGTTTCCTTTGCATTCTCCGCATTGTGGTTTATGTTATTGGAAATATCATTGATGGTGGCGGCCAGCTCTTCAATAGAGGATGCCTGTTCGGTAGCACCCTGACTTAGGGCCTGGGCGCTGCTTGCCACCTGTTCGGCCCCTGATGCCACCTGGTCCGAAGATTGGGTTATTTTAGCCATGACATCATTTAAGGAGTCAGTAAGATTCTGTATGGAGAGCTGTACGGAACGGAACTCCCCTTTAAATTCCTCCGGGTCATAGGGAATATCAAAGTTTCCCTGGGCCATCTGGCCTGTGGTGGTGGAGATATAATCCATATAGTAGGATAGACGCCCCATCATCGTCCTCATGCTATCTGCAAGATGTCCCAGTTCATCTTCCGAACGATAATTCAGAAGGCATTTTAAATCACCCTGGGCCATCCGGTCCGCAACCATTTTCAGTTCGTCAATAGGATGAGTGATCCCCCTAGTAATGGCGATTGCAATGATGATGGATGTAACAATGGAAATGAGGATGATGGTGCCCATAATTGCGATGAATATGGAGGTCTGGCGGGAGAGTTCGGCAGACTTTAAATCCCCGGTTGATGACTTATCCGATAGCATGGTATTGATCGTATCTGCAATCTCCGATGCCAGAGGAGCTGCTTGGCTTCGGAACATAGTCATGGCTTCCTGTGGAGATGTTGATGCAAGCTCAATGGTATGGCTGCGGATCGCCTCATAGGATTTCATCTTTTCTGTAAGTTCGCTGTAAAGCTCCTTTTCCGGGTCTGTCTTCATCTTTCCCTGTACCAGCTGCATTTTATCATTTATCACTTCAATCTGTTTGTTTAGGATTTCCTTTTGATGGGCAGTTTCAGCAGGATCTTCCGAAAATATTATGTATAAAATTGTGGCGCGGTGAGCCTGAAACGCCTGTCCCAGGCTTCCGATATCGCCCTGGGCAAATCCATAATCCTGCAATTCAGCATGATATTTCTCATTAACGGTCCGAATGAGCAGAATCCCGATGGTTCCGGCTAAACCTGAAAACAATACAACGATGAGAAATGCAGTAAGCAGCCGGTTTCCTACCTTTCGTTTTTTTAACATACAATGTTCCTCCATGTTTGAATTTATGTTGCCATAAGATGTTTGTTTCCATGAATTTTTGGATAAATGTCGGATTTGACATAATATTTAATAATTATGTAATATTATATCTTTTCTTAAATTTCCTGAATATGGAATTACTAATAATTATAGTTATCTTTCCGATTTTAGTCAATATGGTTGATGCTTACGTGTAAAATTTAATCAAAAAGTATAAAGAATACCATAGAAGTTAAGTTGTAAAATTTCCGAAAAAAGAAATTATATTAAAGTTGGAATATTTTTTCCATCCAAAATTAACTAGACGACAAAGATTGACTTATTTCTCGTTGATCGTATATTATAAAACGAATGCTTTAGTTTTATTTTAGATGAAATTAATTATTAGAAACAGGAGCTTAAATGAAACAAACAATAAAACATGCGATTGTATTGATTCCCTCTTTAGAACCTGATGGAAGACTTCCGATTTACATAAAGAAGCTGCGGGAGTGCGGACTGTCCCGTATTGTAATTGTAGATGATGGATCTGGAAATGATTATCAGGATATTTTTAAAGAATTAGAGGAGTCCGGTTGTACCTTACTCCGTCACAGCATAAACCGGGGAAAGGGTTTTGCGCTTAAAAGTGGATATGAGTATATCAAGGGGTATATGCCTGACTATACGTGTATTGTAACCGCAGATTCTGACGGACAGCATGCGCCGGAGGATGTTTATAAGCTGGCAAATGTAGCCGAAGGCCATCCCGATACGCTGGTACTGGGAGTAAGAGACTTTAAAAAGGCTGGTATACCTGTCAAGTCTTTCATTGGAAACCGTGCTACATCTGCAATATTTGCTGCGCTTTACGGGAAATACCTTCCCGATACCCAGTCAGGGCTCAGGGCCTTTGGCCCGAAGCTTGTTGACCGGATGCTTCGTATAAAGGGAGAACGGTTTGAGTATGAAACCCAGGTCCTGATCACCTTCATACAATCTAAAATACCGGTACTTACGATCCCTATTCAGACCATCTATGAAGATGAAAACAGAGGCACACATTTCAATGCAGTAAGGGACAGTTTAAAAATTATGGGTATCCTGGGAGCTGATTTTATCAAATTTCTTTCTTCCTCCATCGCCTGTTCTTTTATTGACATTGGGATTGCCTGGGCGCTGCTTGACTGGTTAAAGCCTTCTATGCAGGGGAAAGACTTACTCAGAATCATGATAGCTACAGCGTTTGCCAGATCGGTTTCAATCGTTGCGAATTATCTGCTTAATAAAAATATGGTATTTAAAAACAAGGAGGTTGCAGGCCGCAGCCTAATTCGTTACCTGGGTTTGTGCTTTTTTAATATAATGCTTTCAGCCGCCGGCGTTTATATATTACATGTACATCTGGGATTCAATGAGAAGGTGGCTAAGATCCTCTGTGATGTGTGTCTGTTTCTCTTAGGTTATCAAATACAACAGCGTTGGGTATTTTCCCGCGCAGAGGGCTGGTTCCATGAATAAAGAAGAAAAAAAACAAAATATAATTTTTATCATCAGCATGGTACTGATGACAATTTACTTAGGCTGGCGTATGATATTTACCCTGCCGTTTCATGAGGGGATAATAAATCTGATATTTGGAATATTGCTGATTGTGGCAGAGACCGTTACGGTATTTACTACCTTTGAGTTATTTTATCAAAAGATGCGGATGAATAAGTTTCATTTGGAATGTCCTGAGATACCCGATGAATTTTATCCGGAGGTGGACGTTTTCATTGCGACTCATAACGAACCAGTAGATATTCTGTACAAAACAGTCAATGCATGCACGTTTATGACCTATCCGGATAAAAGCAAGGTACATATTTATATTTGTGATGATGGAAATCGCAAAGAGGTTGCAAAACTCGCCAGAGAGTTTGGAGTCGGCTACCTGGGGCTTGCAGATAATAAAGAAGCAAAATCAGGTAATTTAAATAATGCTTTAGGAAAGACCTCATCTCCTCTGATTGCTACCTTTGATGCGGATATGATCCCGCAGCATACGTTTCTCATGAAGACGGTTCCATATTTCCTGCTTTCCCGGTTCATAAAAGAAGACGGAAAGTGGAGGCTGAGAAAGGAAGAGGAGATTGATCAGAAATTCAAGCTTGGACTAATTCAGACGCCTCAAAGCTTTTATAATCCAGATCTTTTCCAGTTCAACCTGTATGCGGAAGGAAACATCCCCAATGAGCAGGATTTCTTTTCCAGAGAAGTTAATACCATGAGAAATACTTCAAACGCGGTTGCTTATACCGGCAGCAATACCGTCATTTTAAGGAAGGCCATGGAGGAAATAGGAGGTTTTCCCTTAAAAACCATTACAGAAGATTTTGAGACAAGCATACGGATTCAAAAAGCAGGATATATAACCTATGCAACGGATGAGATCCAGGCCGCAGGGTTAACGACCACAACGATAAAAAGCATGATCAGGCAGAGGGTACGCTGGGCAAGAGGAATCATTCAAAGTCTTCAGAATACCCATGCCATTATTACCCCCGATCTTCCCCCGCTTGCAAGGCTGACTTATTTAAACAGCTTTTTATACTGGTGGTCATTTTTTAACAGGCTCATATTTATTATGTCTCCCATCCTGTTCGCCCTGTTTGATTATCAGATCGTAAACAGTCATTTCTGGGATGTGATTGTGTTCTGGCTTCCGGCGTACTTTTTTTACAGTATATCCATGCGTTATCTTTCAAGTAACGTGAGAAACCAGAGGTGGAGCCAGATCATTGATACCATATTTATGCCTTATTTAATTATCCCGGTATTGCTTGAGACCCTTCACATCCATCAAAGGAAATTTAAGGTTACCAATAAAAAGAAGGAGGGAAGCGGTATTGGCATAGAGTTTGCCGTGTATGCGATCCCTCATCTAATTTTATTGGCGCTGTCCGCAGCGGCCATGATACGCTTTGCCTATGGGAAATATGGCTGGGCATTATTCTACAGCAGCATTATCCTTTTCTGGATCACCTATAACATGGTTTCGCTTTTCTATGCCGTATTTTTTATGCTGGGAAGGCGCGCTTACAGGAGCAGCGAGCGGATCAGAGCAGAGGAAGATATTAATATACAATATAAGGCCTTAAGCTATGACGCGATGACCGTAGATGTTTCAGAAAACGGATTAGCTTTCTGGACGGAGAAGCCCATTTATCTTCCGGAAAATATGACTGTGAAATTCGCGATCACCACGCCTTATTATAAAGCCGGACTTAAGGGCAAGATAGTTTATGTGAAAGAACAGGACAGGGGCTGGCGTTATTCCGCAGCCGTCCGGGCAGTTGACGATGATAACAAACGCCAGTATATGCAGATCATATATGACAGAACCCATTCCCTTCCAAAGCAGATGGATCTGTGGGTTACCGCTTATGATGATATGCTGAGAAACATTAAAAGAAGGATAAAGCAGCCGCTTTCAGACAAAAGAAAAATGCCCAGAATTCTGCTGGACAGAGAAATTGCTTTTACAAACGGAGCAGCCTGCAAGCTGATTGATTTTAACTACCGCTATTTTTCTGTTTCTGGTTTTAATACCAATGGAAGTCAGGATGATGAATTCATCTACAAAACAGAAAGCGGGATTCCATTGATTTTGAAACGGACGGGAATATACATACGGCATTCATCAGAGGAGCTTTTGTCAGTTGTGAACTTAAAGGATCTTATCCGGAGAAGTCAAATGGATCAGATTCTGGTTGACATAACAAATACAGATGAAAAAGAGGGTTAAAGGATGAGTGGTGTAATCCATTTTATAATTGGGGCTGCACTTTTGTGCTCCCTTTCCGGCTATATAATGTTTACAAAGGAAAAGCTGAGGCTGCAGGCAGAATTCATTCCTGTTTTTGTATTCTCAGCCATTGCCTGCATCGTATATTTTTGCGGACTGGCCGGCTTTTTGCTGCCAGGCTCAGCAGCCGTGCTTGCTGCAGGAGTTATTCTTTTTGTTTTTTCTTTAACAAGGATGATCAGGAATCGACCCAGTGAAGGGTTTCGCCTTTCCTTGTTCTGCGTGGGGTTTGCTGTTGGCAGTCTGTTCTTTTCTCAGCTGCTGCTGACCAGCAGACTGATACACTACGACAATTTCTCGCACTGGGCCATAGTAATTAAGCAGATGCTAAACACCAATGCATTTCCTGATGCTGCATCTGCATTGGTTGATTTTAAAAATTATCCTTTGGGTTCTTCTTCGTTTATATATTTTATCTGCCGTTTCGTCGGAACCTCCCAGGGGATAATGCTGGCGGCCCAAGGGCTTCTTATCTTTGCCTGCTTCTATGCCATGTTCGGAGTGATCACGGAAAAAAAGCGGTTTCTGTTATTTGCATTTTTAGCAGCAGGTTGTTCCCTGCTGTCCATATTTAACATTACCATACGCATCACCAATCTGTTGGTTGATTTTCTGCTTCCCATATATACCCTTGTGCTATTTGTGATGATATATAAATATCAACGGGAAATAGAAAAAGCCTGTATCAGCATCATACCCGTAGCAGGGCTTTTAATGATTATTAAGAATACGGGAACCATATTTGCAGGAATTGGATTTCTCTTTTTGATCTATGTCTGGCTAAAGAACAGGAATAAGTTTTTTTGGAAGAACGGATTGGTTGTGGTTTTATCGATGGGAGCTTCTTTCCTTCCATATCTGTTATGGAACAACCATATGGCAGTAAAGTTCCAGGGAGTTGAAAACAAGTTTGAAGTATCCGCTGACAGCATTCGCAGCGTTTCCGGCGGAAAAAGTCCGGAAGAGATACATCAGATTCTTAAGCTGTTTGTAAAATCAGTCTTTGATATCACAAGCCGTCCTGCTATGGGAATTCTGGGCTTTCATGTAGCTGCCATAATAGCCAGTGTATTTGCGGCTATTCTATTGAAGAAAAGCTGGAATCTATGGAAGGCACTGATCGCATTAGATGTTGTTCTTATCGGCTACTATCTTGGTATACTTGGGCTTTACATTTTCTCCATGCCTCTTGATGAAGCGATCCGATTGGCGGGGTTTGAACGTTATGCATCAAGTATCGTGGTATTATTCGCTGGTGGGCTTGTACTGTGCGCAACTGTTGATATCGAAAATTCGTTTTACTATCGAACCGGTGAGCTGCCGGCATACCAGTCGTTTAAAACCGTGGAGAGCAAGGATCGGTATCAAAAGGGTGTCATCTTTTTTATGGCGTTAGCCATAACCATTCTGATGTCAGAATACAATGGCATGCAGACCATCCGGCGTTCTTATAAGACGACCTTGCCTTATAAGGTATATCAAGTGACTGGAGACCGCTGGTATTCCGGAGGCAAAGTGGATGAGAGCAGGTACTTATTTTATGCATCGGATGTGGACAGCCAGGTAACGGATTATTACCTGCAATATATTGGAAGATACATGCTTTATGCCTCCAATGTAGACGGGATCTGTGCATTTTATGAGGATAATCTGATCAACCTGTTAAGCAGCTATGATTATCTCGTTCTGGTTGAAAGCGATGGGGAAGCAAAACATTTGCTGAAAAAACACTTCGGGGTTTCCGGACAGGAGGGAATTTATAGGATTATTCATTCGGACAAAGAACTGGCCCTTGAGCTGGTAGAGTGAATATCTGCATAAAAAAATACCGCTTCATAATGAATGATGATTATTAATTGGCATGAATCATTCATTATGAAGCGGTTTTATATTAATTAGAACCGGAACTGATCCATCAGGCCATTTAAAATCTGAGCCTGACTGGAGAGCTCTTCGCTGGTGGCAGCACTCTCTTCTGCGGTTGCGGAATTGGTCTGTACAACACCGGATATCTGGTCGATTCCCAGTGCCACATGGGCAATGGAGCTTGCTTGTTCCTGTGATGCTGCGGCAATATCATATATCAGAGAAGCCATTTTTTCAGAAGAATCCGCGATCCGTTCCAGAGAATCCGCTGTTTCCCCGGCGATTCCCGTGCCCTTTTGTACCGACTGGGCGGAGCTTTCTATGAGGATAGCCGTGCTTTTTGAGGCCTCTGCACTTTTTGATGCAAGATTGCGCACTTCGTCGGCAACAACGGCAAAGCCTTTCCCCGCTTCTCCGGCACGGGCGGCTTCAACCGCTGCATTTAATGCCAGGATATTGGTCTGGTAGGCAATATCTTCGATGGTTTTTATGATTTTACCGATTTCATTGGAGGTTTGGTTGATCTCATTCATTGCATCGGTCATTCTCTTCATCTGTTCTTTTCCATTATCCAACTGGGAGGAAGTCTCCTTTGCCTGGAGAGTAGCTTCTTCTGCATTTTTGGCATTTAAATCTACATGAGAAGAAATAAGGGTTATAGTAGCCACAAGCTCTTCCACGGAACTAGCCTGCTCCGTTGCTCCCTGGGAGAGGGCCTGCGCTCCTGCGGAAACTTGTTCCGCGCCGGAGGCTACTTCCTCAGAAGACTGATTGATTCTTAAGAGTGTATCCCTAAGCCTGGTCTGAAGCTGGGTCATAGACAGTAAGATTCCCCCAAATCCTCCTACATAGGCGGATTCACAGCTGGAAGAAACCGTTAAGCTGCCTTCTGCCATTTCATTAAGAATATGATCCACATCTCCAATGATCATCTTTAACCCGTCTACCAGTTCCCAGGTAGCTCCTGCCAGCACACCGGTTTCGTCCTGGTTGATTATTACAGGAACCGGGGATTCTAAATCACCCTGTACCAGTCTTTTTAAGCGTTCAGCGCAGGCATTTACGGGATTTCCGATTTTTCCAGCCAGGACAACGGATATGATTCCGGCCACAGTCAGTGCTGCGATGAGCAGTATAACCGAAATGATGATTCCGGTTACGGTTGCTCCCATAAAGTCAGTCATAGGAGCTTTTAGGCCGAAGCTCCAGCCATCGGTCCCTTCAATGGGCGCATAAGCCAGAAATTCATTTACGCCACCTTTGTTGTAACGGCCAAAGCCGCTATTTCCTTCGGTCATTCCTTTCTCAAGAGCAGCAAGTGCGGCAAGCCCTGGATCTGTTTTTGCGATATCCTGGGTATTAGTCACATTGGTTACCTTCTCCATATCCACATCGGCAATGACACCGCCGTCTTTGTTCAGTATGTAAGAACTGCTTCCCTTACTTATCTTTATGCTGGCAACGATATCATTTAAAAAAGTCTCGGTAGGGACAAAGTATACAACTCCTACTACTTTGGAATCCGGAATTCCTTTATCCCACAATGGGGCGGATATTATAATAGTAAGCTGTCCTGTGATTTTACTGATCAGAGGATCGGATACCACTGTCTCGCCTTTTAGGGATTTTTGGAAATAGTCCCGGTCAGAATAGTCTTTTCCATCAAATAAGCTGATCCCGTCTGCTCCCAGTATGTTACCCCGCTGGAAGTCGTGTGCTTTTGCCTTCTGGTCCATGATGGTTTTCTTATCCGCCACGCTGGTTCCCGGGCTTGAGAGTCTGTCCATGCTGCCGACTTCATAGGCAATATTTTTGTAAATATCCAGCTCTTTGGAAACCCGCTGTGAAGCGGTGCGTGCCAGTTCCGTCATGGTCTGGTTCATGGTCCCGATCATGCTGGAATAGTTTAAATAAATGCTGGTTCCTCCAACTGCGCATAGAGAAAGAAATACTGTCAAAGCCATGCTTAGCAGTATTTTTGTTTTGATGCTCTTCATAATATTTCTCCTTTGTACTGTACTTCGTTTAAGCCTGAAATGATAGGAATAAAAAGCAGAGCTTTTAGAATCAAGTATACTTTATGTTAGTAGAAATGTCTAATTCCTTTTCTTTAATATTATGTAAAATGTGAGTATAACAATGAACAAGAATTCATATCTCTATTTCGGCCAATATACGTAAAAAAAATTTACATTCCGTTACAAATTTTAGGGCATTACTTGCCTTTTAACGTATTTTGTGCTACACTTTTTTATGCAATAAGGTCGCAGACCCTTGATTTTCCTACATATCAAGGCCATTTGCATTCAACGACCGGTGTGTTCGAGACCTTCCACACCTAAAACAAAACTAAAGGAGAATTGAATATGCATTACAAAACTTCAGAAAAGACCTATTTTATGGTTTTTTCAGCGGCGATTGCTGCAATTTACACTGTGCTGACCATGGCTTTTGCCCCTGTCAGCTTCGGCCCCATCCAGTTTAGAATTTCAGAGATCCTCTGTATTCTGCCATTTTTCACTCCGGCAGCAATTCCTGGATTGTTCGTTGGCTGTTTCCTGTCAAATTTATTATGCGGAGCAGCAACTCTGGATGTGATTTTCGGAAGTCTTGCAACCCTGATCGGAGCGATTGGATCGTATAAGCTTCGGAAAAACAAGTGGCTGGTATGTCTTCCACCGATTTTGGCAAATACCATTATCATCCCATGGGTTCTGCGGTACGCTTACGG
>Ga0213825_1000586_pt1 | contig 26469 bp, 22 predicted proteins | sample MC6MC0900MG_FD_179896 | JGI IMG/M metagenome (GOLD analysis project Ga0213825, IMG submission 179896) | Enriched soil aggregate microbial communities from Iowa State University, Ames, United States - MC6-MC0900-MG | ecosystem: Environmental > Terrestrial > Soil > Unclassified | place: USA: Iowa... | reverse complement strand
TCACTCAAACAGTTTTATGCCCAGGGTCTAAGCCACCAAAAAAAGCCGCGTCTTACATCCTGTTTGTGTCACTACCATTATGGACAGGAGGAACTTATTTTCATGCCAGGGTTGGGAGAAGAAAGCTAATGATTGTTTTATGGTATTGATTCTTAGAGAATGATTTTGTGAATGGTAATTCTTTAGGGAAGTACTTGAAAGAATCGCCAATATTCAATAATACTTCTTCACGTTCAGTAGGAGTTGGTACTTCATTAAAAGTAGGATTACCAGAGTCATCTAATACAGGGTCTCCATTTTCATCAACAATGGGAACTTTAGCTACTACATTTTCAATAACTTTATTAGTGAATTTTCCACCAACATTTAAAATCTTTTGACCTCGATCTGATACAGTTCTTGAAACTCTGGTGATTGCTCAACAACTTCAAAAGTAATAGAATAAACATTCTCTTTGATATCCTTAATTACACGGTTTTTTCATAAATAAATTCCTCTTTTCTAAATTTGATTTTATGTATTTTGTTATATACAATTAGGGTTATTTGAAATATCTTCAACCGTTATTTCTTTTACCATTGGTTGTAAAAGGCGAATGTATTCTAACATTTCTTTCTGAGAATACAGCTTTGTAATAACATTACTCAAACGTTCATCATGAATAGCAATTTCAACGTATCTTTCAATTTCTGTTTGACCATTGATTTCTACTTTTTTTAACAATAGGGGTAATTACTTGGTAAATATCTTTTCAATAGGTACTTTTGCAGATTGAATCACTTCGTTATAATTTATGTATTCTACTTGAACTGACATTCTTTCACCTCTCATTATTAATATCTTTTATCATACCTTACCATTCCTTGATTTAACCCATGATATGTTTTACCTCATTCCTACGTTGCTATGATAGTGTATGTTCTATTGCCTACAGGTACAGGAATAATAAACGTATAGTTTTTTCCTGATTGAGTATAGTTAGCTTTTAAATGACTGATTATCATTTGACCTTGCGCTCCACTATAAGATGCAACTTTGTAGTTATAAGAACCAAAAGCATCGGCTAACTCAGTACAAGTTGTGGTGTAAGTATCATACCCATTAATAGATTGAGCATACAACATTTTAGGTTTAAAGGGAATAGTAACCGCACATGTATTCATGTACACAGAAGAACCTCCTCCTGCAAGTTGAAAACTAGTAGCTCCGGGTGCTACATTCACATTGTTTGACCAGTATTGACTTGTAGGTATGGATCTAATATTAGCTGCCATTTGGTCACTTGTAGCATCTGCACTTGTTGGAACCCCTTTATCAGTAGTAGCAGATGCTATTTTTTGTTTAAAACTACTGAACAAGGTAAAATTTTCAGTTATACGTTTGTCAAAATCTATCTGACGTGTAGTAGGTACACCTGCTATATTAGTATATAAAATACCAGTATGGAAGCCGCCTAAAAACTCGAAAGCAGACATAGGGCTTACTGTAGAAGTAAATGTAGCTGTTACCACTACAGGGTCATTGTGTACTCTCTTGTAAACTTTTATAAGCACTATTCTTGATTCATGTCTATGCTCGAATTCTACATAAAAGTTTTCAGTAAATCCTGAACTAGCTGTTATAACTTTCATAACATTTTTATATTCATCAGATGGTTGTGATGAATTAGGGACATGAATACCTAATTCAACTGCAATTTTTGCTCCTCCTGCTGCTGATGAATACCCCGCAATATCAAGCTCTAATATGCCCCACACCGAATTTGTAAGCATAAAAGTTGTTTCCCATAGCTCCATACCTTGAGCCTGCCAATTAATCTGTGGAAAGACCCTAGTAGCTCTATTAGCTCCTATATTAGTCATTATGTTGTTAGGATTATAAGTATTAGCAGCTAAAAATGAAGTTGATTGAGGTGTCCACGGGTAACTATGCCATGTTGTACCTAAGTCCTCATAAACTATGGTTGCATCCTTTAACATTTCAAATGTGCCATCTTGCGTTGTTAACAACTCAACCTTAACTGATAAATTATTCATAGCATTTGGTTTACGTATAATAGGGATAGTGAATAGTCCTCCACTGAAATTAAAGTCAGGGAAATAATATTCTGTAGCTGTTCTTTTATCAGCTTTCAATATAGTCCTTTGATGACTGTACAATGTATCTCCAATCTTTGCATAATGCGTTACATATTCGAAAGTTCCAAAAGCATCTGAGTTGTTGTATCCACCAGTAACGGTTACTTTAACTGTACCGTTAAAATTTGCTGTTGGAATTACTATAGATACTTGTTCTAAATTAGTAACAGGTGCTTTCCAACCAGTAATATAAAATACTCTAGATGCATTAATATTACTAATATTAGTAATATCAGTATCGTTAAACTTACTTAATTGCCATGAGTTATTTGCTTTAGCTGTAGTATTTGTAATCTCTTGTTGCAACGTAGGGTCAAGTGTTTGTTTATTTATTTGACTTCCTTTGTAGGTCATTCTATCACATCCATTCCGTAATCATTTTCTAGTATTTCAATTACTGCTGTCTTATACCCTTCATGTACAGTAAAATCAAGAGTAAACGTTTCACCAGTAATAGGGTTAGTACTACTTTCTGCAATACGTTTAGCAATTATTTTAACAGTGTTTTCAATTACTGAACCTTCCATAAATCCCATTAAAACGCCTTGCACTTTGTAGATTTCTGTATCTTCTTTCATGCGTATCATTTCTTTCTCTTGCTCAGTTAATTCAATTTCATAGTTTTTAATAATAGCACGTTTCGTTTTAAGGTCTACACCTGCAATGTATTTCTTTGAGTAATCAACAGCACCATAAGGAATTTCAATATATGCTATACCATGCCAATCATCATACGGTAGTATATCTCCTGCTGCTTCACCTGTTTGATGTATTACTTTTCCTGTTGTTGTATCATATATAACTCTATTACCACGTTTGAGCATTTGAGTCCCTCCTTTATTATTCTGTTACACCATAATAAAATGTACTAGCAGGTGATGAATTATTTAAATCCATGTTCCAAACATTTAATACAACAGTCCAAGTTCCGTTATTGTTATTTGTTACTTGGTAGAAGTCTCCTTTTAATCCTGTTTGATTTGGTGTTTGCGCTTGAAGTCCATTAGCTATTTGAACACCCGGCAAATTGACTGATACATAAGCAGGGTTAAAAGGGAATGTACCAATGTTAATAGTAGTTTTTCCATATGATGCTAATGACTGAACATAAAAAGTACCTTTTACAGACCTTACACCAGTAGGAATTTTATTTATGTTATCTATCATTATGGGGAATGTAGCGTTTGCGTCTGTCGGAACACCCTTACCAGTAATAGCAGACGCAAGCCCCTGTTTACTATTACCTACAGATTGCTTTAAATCTTGTAAGCTAGGGGACCAATCAGACCATACGTTATTGTATTTATATCTAGACTTCATGTCGGATTGATTATTGTCCCCATTAGCATATTTATAAGCTACCTGCATTTGAGATGTAAAACCAACTGCTGCATACCATCTATTTTCAACATACCAATAACCTCCACCTAACTTTTCATTACTACATATAAAGAATTGAGTCATTACTGTATCAGGGTCAGAATCTTCTACATTGGATGCTACAATATCTGCTTTATTGTTCCATCTTGAAATTTGTGCATTAGTAGGTGTGTTACTAGTTTGAGGTGTCCACGGATAGTTATTATGTGTAGGACTACCGTTATCAATAATATACGGAAATGTTTCATTCATAATTGTAAATATATCATTTACACCATCCACAAACCCTTGTAATTCAAGTTTAACTGTAAAAGGATTATTAGCATTAGGTGCTTTTTGTATAAGTAAAGCTACAGTGTGGTTATCAGGGCTAATGTATGCTTGATGTATATAAAAGTCTTTAGCAAAATCAGGCGTTATAGTTTCTATTATATAATCATTTAATTTTGTTCCCCCATTAACATAATTGCCTATCCTATACAATACAGTAGCACCACCATGAGAATCAGAACCACCCCAAAAAGATGTATAAGTTGCTTTTATTAATCCCGAAAAAGAACCGCCAAACGGAATGTAAATATCTAATTGCTCTACATTACCAGTAGCTTTCCAATCAGTAGTATTGATAAATAAAACTCGTTCTGCTGTGTGATTTCCTAAGTTAGAAATGCTAGTATCATTGTATTTACTTAATTGCCATGAGTTTTTTGCTAAATCACCATCACCTATTTGTGACCAAGTAGAATTAAAATGGTCTACAATATCACCGTTGTCATCCTCATCAAAACTAGCTACCCTAGAATAAGATTTATTTGTATTAGCATGTAAAGCTTTTAGTTTATTGTAATATGATGTTGTTTTAGTAGATGAGAACTCTACAAAATAGTATCCTGTATTATCAGGGAATATTGTAGAAGTAGATGCTGATACAAAAACTCTTCCTGTTTTATTCTCATAAACATACCTATAAAAATCCACTTCATCTATGATAGGTAAATAAGAGTTGCCACCTGCTGCAATAGCATCCTGTACATCTTGACCTAATTTTGATAAAGGAATAGAACCATCAATAATGTTATTACCATCAAATTCTACTTTCATGTTTGGCATGTTACGGAATACAACTAATACAACATTATTCTCTTCAATTTCAGTATGCGGATTATCAGGAATAGAGAGACGGTTATTAGTAAGTGTGTAAGATACCTGCTCAAGGAAAATGGTATTATGGAATACCATTGCTGAATCAGTAACCTGATTATATATGCCTGTTGGTAATTCCCATATTGTTTGACTTACACTGTCAGTAACTAATGGATAAGAATTAACACTTACATTTCCACCGCCACCAGTATCTGAGCCACCTCCACCTTCAATCCATCCTGAATCATGAATTAATGAACTTGTATTATCGAATGTGTAAGTACGCATATAGGAAATAGCAGTAGTGGGGTTAATTACGTTGAATATCTTAACAACATTTTCGTTATCAGGATTTTCATATACTAGTAAAGTAGCTCCATGGTCTGTTTCTGTAGGCAAGAAATCAAGGGCATCATTTTTTACCCAAAACATACCATTATAATTTGCATCTATATAATCTTGCTCTGAAATAACGATTACCTTGTCACCAATACCTTTATCAGTGAAGTATTCTTTTACTGTTGTGTCTTTATCGTCAATCTGTTGTTGTGTATAAGTTCCAATTTCATCTGCTGTTAACTCTACATTACCTGTACCATCAGGACTTTTACCATTAACAGTTGAGACAGCACCAGTACCATCTACACCACGTAATGCTAGTAGAATCCAATTTGTATTCGTTTCAGATGGAATAGAATTAAGGTTATTATCTCCCTTAGATTGCCATGTACTACCGTTATAAGTTACAACGTTATTTTTAGAATAAGTAGTAGTGCTATTCCATACAGTGGCTTGACCCCAACCTTTTATAGATTCTGCAGCTTGATTGGCTTCAACAGTAGCTTTCTTAGTATATGTAATAGCTACCTCAGCTTCATTAATTTTGTTATCAAACTCTTTCTGACGATTTTGTTCATTTTCAATTCTGGTAGCTTCATTGGATTCACGTATACTTTCAGCATTTTTTCTATCTAATTCATTTTGTTGACGAGTGTTCTCATTAGAAATTCTAGTATTTTCTGATGTGATCCGATTTTGTTCACTTGTATTTCTTGTTTGTTCTGCACTATTTGCCTCAATCAGTACGTTGTTTAATTCATCTTTTAAATTATTTGCTTCGGATAGGGTACTTTTCACTTCTTCATTAAGTAATTGAACTTCGGCAATCAAATCTTGAAGAATACCGATATAGCTTAGATCTTTATCTTTTAGGTGGTCAAATATGAAAATAGAGAATGGTTGAATGGATACCATTGAAGTACCAGAGTATATAGAAAGAATGGTTGTTAACTTTCCAGCTTCATTCATCTCTACACCAACGAAATTATAAACAATCATTTGAGTGTTAACGTCTATGTATGGTTCACCGACAATTGTTTGACCTGAAGGCAATTTAAAGGTAATTTCAGCCCTTGTAAAAGCAGCTAAATCGAACTTTTTGCCATCATCAAATAGTTTAAATTTTAATGTTGCTGAATCTCCTTGCTTAAAGGTAGGAACAACACTCGTCATTCTTCTTTTGATATCTACGTTTAATGTATATTCATTTTTAAATGACATCTATAAACTCCTTTATTTATGTATTTTTAATTTTGTGGTTCGTAAAATTTAACTACATATTCAAATTGTTCACAAACTGAATCATATGTTTCTGCTAATTCTCCTGAAACTGTCATCAATTCTTCATCTAGGAATAGGTTAGCTACAGTGAGTAACATTTCTTTGTTTGCTTCATTTAAATCAATATGTAATTCTTCATTTAATAAAATGCTCATTTCATTTAAATACTCTTCTGTTACTTTAAAGTTACCTTTGTCATCAATAATGATTTCGTTACTTTCATCTTTAATGGCATATTGATTTCTTAGCTCATTTTCTTCAACTTGTACAGTATTATTGTAATGATCCTGTAACAGACGATTGAATCTTGAACGCAATCTTGATGTTTTACCTTTAAGCTCTAAATCAAAAAGCATTTTATATGTATTTGAAATATCTTTATTTTTTATTTGCATTTACTGATTCTCCTCGTATTAGTAATTATTAAGCATCTGAGCGTTTTAATTGCGCTACATTACGCCCATTCCTGTCTCGTATATATACAAATGTACTATTATATGCTATCCATAAGCCTTGTACATATTGTGATTCGTCTGCATTAGTTGCTTGGTTAGCAATATCTGCTGTTAAAGCTCTTTTTGCTGAACCAACATTGATATGATCAGTATTTACAAAGTTAGCGAAATTAACATCTATAGTTCCCTTCAAGTTAATTTTAGAGTACCAATGTCCTAAGTTTATATAATTTGCATCCACAGTCATTTCGTTAGTTAATCTAAAATATAAATCATTGCTATAAATAAGTATTTCATTATTATCTGCTTGTATTCCAGTTCCACTATTAAATGATATGGTTTTTTTAGTATTAGAAAAACTATCTCCTAATCTTATGATATTTCCTACATTTACATCTGTCTCAACATTTATAGTTCCACCATTTATTGTTGCGCCATTAATAATAGTTCCATTCACAGTTCCACCATTAATTGTAGTACCGTAAATATTTGAAGCTGTGATATTTCCACTAAAAGTAGCATTCCCATAAATATCAATTTCAAATGTTTTTGTCCCACTCGTATTAAATCCACGAATACCATAGTCGTCCATTTTAACTCCACGATTTGGAGAAGTGGATGTCTGAATAAGAAAATTTTCCTGAGATGTCATTCTGCCTGAGTTAGCATTTAGCTCAAAAGTAATGCCACCAGAAGCGTTATAACCTGTAATTCCTGAAGAAGTAATCACTACACCACGATAAGAGGAAGGGGAGGACTTAATAGTTAAATCTCCAATAATTTCAACTTGACCTGTTGTTGCATCTACATTAAAAGTACGAACACCATTGTTATTAAAAGCTCTAAAGCCGCTTCCATCTAATTGAGTACCTCGATAGGCATTGGAGGATGATCGAATATCAATTGCACCATCATATACCCGTAACCCATATTTATATTGGGAAGGGGAGTCTGGATGAGGGTATCTGCCGAGATGTACTTTAATTTTTCCATTTGTATCATAAACCGATTGAAGTCCGTTATAAATCGTGACTATGCCTAATTCATCTTCGATATGTAGTTTATTCCCCAGCAGTAGTCGTCCTGCTATTACCTCTGCGTGTACCCCACGCTTAGAAATCGCCACAGCTATAGAGTTGCCACCGTCAGGAGTAATGGCCATTAAGGCGTTATTAATAACGAGGTAGGTTTTGTCATCTTGTAAATCCTTGGAGTATAGTCCTCGTTCATTCATTGTAGTAGAATTTGCATAACCTCCGAGGAGGATATTTTTAGCCGTATCAAATTCACTATTAAGAATTTGTGTGACACCGTCCATTGCATCTTTGCCTTGATTCCATTTGTACTTATCCATATTGACTGTGGTAGATGTATTGGAGATGTCATAAATGACTTTCTTTAATTTCCCATTCTCATCCACAACATCTTTGCCATTAGCAATCGTTAAATTGACAGAGTCATTATTAAAATCAAATTGCATTTCTATAATTTTTAATGTTAGTCTGACACGAAGTTCATCATTTTGAACTCGGATAATGTCACCAATTGCAATTTGTTTTATTGACATGGTTTCATGAAGATTGCTTAAATAACCTTCTAATCCGACATTGACATGAATAGGCGGTTCGTTTAGCGTTTTAAATATTTCTTTAGCCTCTTCCAATAAATCCTTTTCATCCGTAATAGAATCGTTGTGGTGTTCTTTGACAATGATGTATTTATTTAATTCTGTGATTTCTTCAGGGGAAAAGTTATGTTCCATTTTTAATTGAAGACCTAAATCCAACATCTGCTGCTCAATATTCATTAATTGTATGTCCAAAGTTGCGATCTGCGAATTTTTATTATTAATTTCATTTTGTTTAGCATTAATGCGGGAAATAACATTTGACCAATCAGCTCTACCAGGTGCTTGATCTTGATAGGTATAGTTGATAACATCCCGTTCATTTAAATAGGTTTTTAATTGAGTTTCTAAATTAGATAATTCTTGTTCTTCTTGCTGAATGTCATCTTGTTTTGTTTTCTTCTGTGCTACTAATGAATCGAATTGACCCTGGAATGATTGTAATTTTCTTTTGTATTTTGTCAGAGCTATACATAATTGATTGGACATATAATCCGATTGTTTAATTACGTTGTAGTTAGTGTCACATTCAAAAGGATACATAAAGTAACTAAAATCCTCTAAGTAGTTTGAACCAGTAGGGGAGAGCGTTCGAAATTCTAAGCCGTCCTGACCATAAGCTTTTAAGCGTGTAACCATATCTTCGGCCTTAGTTGCTACTGAAAGGGAATCAAGTAATATGCCCTCTTTTAGCCTAACACCGCGATTCATTCCTATATGATTAGGCTGATGTAGATTAACCTTACGATTCTTTGTATCCCAGACAATTAATGCATTAAACCTTTCCGCAATATCAAATAAGCACTGTAAAACTGTGGCAGAACTTACATCAAATGAGCGATATTTCAAATTAAATGCAGCATCCACATAGTCTAACTTCCATTCCGTTTCTGCTAAGAAAAAATTTACATATTCAGATAGAGTTTTAGAGGTTTCTTCATAGTCACGAATGTTTTTGTCTGCTAATTCAATACCACAACTATAGGCTGTATAAGAAATTGAATTTCCATCGTTGCCTACTTGCTTATTTTTATCTAAAAAAAGGAAGTATTCTACTTGATTATTGTAGGTCATTTTTAAATAATAGCGATCTTTGATTAGATCAATTAAAGGATTGTCGATTAAAATATGCTGTCGTTCAATTTTTGTAGGAATCGTAAAACTGATTTCGTTAATAGCTCCTAGGCGAATAGTCAAACTTAATCCATATATTTCCTTTAACGGTGAGATAACAGTACGGTCAGGTTTACAAAGTTTTAATAGTGGATAAGTAGGATCACTTACCGTATTTGTATAGCTTATAGCTCCCATGTTAATTCACCTCCTTCCTGTAGGTATTTGTATTCAATACTAAATTCAATTTTATAATTCCCTTGGAACTGTATCTCATAATTAGAATTACATTCTCTCGCTTCCTCCCCCTGAAAATCTAACCAATAGTCATTATGAAAATCATATAAATAACGAGAATTATATTCTTGAGAGGACACAATCATTTCATTTTCACAGTCAACTGTAACGATTTCATTAGCTAAAACGTTTGTAATGATAAATTCCTTATTATCTGTGATGTTTCGAATAATAATCGGAATCTTATCTCCAATTTGTGTTATTTTTAAAAAAGGTCGAATGGTTGCATCACCTTCATTGAAAAAATTCCAAGTTTCTTCACCATCCACATGAAAATCATATGTTTTCTTAGGGGAGTAGCGGTAGGCATCTTTACATCTAAAGGTTAATTCAATAAAACCTTCCCTCAATCCGTTATGAATAAGCTTGGGTTCGCCTGTCAACATTGCATAATAGATTTTCTCAGGTTCATTATTAAACCAAAGGGGGCAATAGAAATCCGTCCATAACCATCTTGCAATAGCTCGAATATTATTTCTATCTCTCCAGTCTTTAATCCAAATAGCCATAGAAAAAGAGAGTGGCTCAATCTCCACTCCCTTAAAGTAACGCTTTTTTCCTTTAAAAACAGACGTTTCAACTATATTCCTTGAAGGAAGGAATGTCTCTTCGTAAAGTCCACTGCTTGGATTAATCATCATTACTCCCATATCCTCAGAGGATATCCCATTGAAAGTAAAGCTAGTGTTTTCGAGCATTATTTCACTCCTTTCTTAACTCTTAAATCATTCCAAATATCTTTTGCAAAATTATTAGCCGTTGTTTTATTGGCGATCATTTCACCAATATCAAAATTGAATTCATATGTATCACCCCCCATACTAGCTACATTACTAATTAAGCTTGTAGGATTACTAATGGTATGTATCATTGGTGTGAAGAAGTTTGCGGCTCGTTCCATTATATTTGCCATATCTAATAGGCGCTTTGTATCAATAGGGGAGTTGATTAATTCATTAGGATGAACAATTACTTCTTTGCCTCCTTTACCATCAATACCATTCCCACTCCATTTTGTCATCCCGCCATGTAAAGCAGAGGCTTTATTTCCTAATAGTAATTTTGCCCAATTTTTTAATTCATTTTGCATTTCTGTACTATCAAAAATAGTATAATTTTTCATGACAAAGTTACTTAAACGTACCAAATCTTCATTACTTAATTTACTTATCTCAGTATTGTAACTAGAATTTGTTTCAATAGAAGAGTTTTCTCTGCGTCCTGCTTTTGCTATCGTATGAGCTTTTTCACGAATATTAGCAGCTCTGACAGGAGTTGCATTGCTAGCTAATACATCTGTCATATATTTCCCCATAATTACTTTAAAATCAGCATCAGATAAATGTCTAATTTGTGAAGTTGAATTTGTATTTTGAGGAAGTTCATCTGATGAATAATTCATCCCAGCTAAATATAATCGATTTGCTAAATCTATAATCTTTCTTTGATATTCAGGTGTCATAACAACAGTAGCATTGCTTTTTAAAAATTCACTGAATGCTGTTAAATCGGATTTAGATAAGCTATTAATTATACTATCAAATGAATCAGTAGCTTTAAATTCAGAACCATTTTCCCGACCTTGTGAGGCTAGTGTATGAGCTTTTTCCCGAATATTAGCAGCTCTTATGGGATTATCAACTTGCAGTGCTAAATTATCAGTTAGATATTTTCCTAGTAAAACCTGCATATCTCCAAGACTGAGTTTACTATTTTTAATAGAATTTTGATACGAAGAATCGTTGTCAGCAGAAGAACCATAAATACCTGTAGGACTAGAAGAATTCTGTACAAGCGTCATAAGGCTCATAGCTTCTTTTAGTGTATCAATAATGTTTTGACGGATAGTTAGACCAACTGCTTTCATAGTTCCATCTAAAGTGTTTCCTAATTCTGGCATCGTCGTCTCTAGCCAGTCTATGAAACCACCGAATTCCAAACGGATATTTTCGAAGTTACCACTAACAATATCTTCTCGTATTTGTGCAAACTTTCGTTCATCGTTTAATAAATCATTGTAATGTTGTTCCCAATAACTCTTTAGGTCATCTATACGTTTTAATTCTTGATTATGATAGTCATCTTCAGCTTTAGATTTACCATCAATCTCTTTGTCTTTCATTTCAAGAAGATCATTTAGACTTTGCTTCTGTAGTTCTATATCTCGATCATGACGTTTTTCTTGAATGTCCTCTTCAATGTTGAAGAGTTGCTCTTCAAGTTTTTTACGTTTAGACTTTGCCTCATGACTATCATCAAGAGAGAGGAGCGCAATTTGACGTTGAATATCATTTTTCTCTTTCTCTAATTTGTCAATATCCATGGAGTAATCGCGTTCAGCTTCTTGTCGATCAATTAATCGAAGTCGTTCTTCTATAGCTTCTCGAAATTTGTTTCTCTCATCGTCCATATTTTTCATGATATTTTCATGACGCTTATTTTCCGCTTCAGTTTCTAATTCATATTGGCGAATAACGGCATCTTTTTGTTCCTGAAGGTAATCTTTATAGATCTTGATGAGTGTCTCTGCCAAGTCCTTTTTTTGTTTAATAATTTTAGAATCTATTTGTGTTTCTGTTTTAAGTATTTCCGATTCCTTATTTTTTAAATCTAGCTTATAATTTTGAAGATCTTCTTTTAACGCTTTAATATCATCAGGATTCAACTCTACACTTCTTAATTGATTTTGAGTAATTATTATTTGGTTATTAATGTCTTCTCTTAATCCATTCAATAAAGAAACCTGGGAGTTTAGTTCCTTTAGTACATCACCAGAGCGCTCTAATTCTTTAACTTTTGCTTCGTTTTCAGTCATTGAATCGCTCACAGTTTCATACATGGACTGAATGATTTTGCTTTGTTGCAGTTTGAACTCTTTTTCCTTAATTTTTTCATCGAATCTTGTTTGAAGATTAACGATAATCTCATAATTCCTATGACGTAATTCAACTGATAAATCTTGAATTTGAACAGTTAATGCAGCATATTTGTCTTTTAATTGCTCTAAAATTTCTCCTGAATATTTACCAGATTTTATTTGAGCTTCTAAATACTTTAATTCATTTTTATTAATAGCCTGCTTCTTCTCCATATGAGAAGTAATCGATTGAAGAGTTTGAATGTAAGCATTGGAATTAGAATCTAGTTCTTTCAGCTTGGAGCTTTCAAGTTCGATTTTGGAGTCCTCGGTTTTGCGCTGAGCTTCGTATACATCTAAATAAGCCAGAGACATCTCACCTAATGCTGAATTAACAGAATGCATTTCAGTTTTGAGTTCGAGCATTCGATTTGAATATTCTTCTACAGTTTGACTATTTAAACCTTTTGTAGTAATTATCTTTTCTAAAAATTCTAACTCCTGCTGATTGACTGCTTGTTTTTGCTCCAAATACTTTGTTTGCAAATCCAATGTTTTAGTGTATCTGTCAGATGATTTATCTACTAATTTTAACTTTTCTTCTTCATGAGATAGATTAGCATCGATAACAGAACGTTTACGATCAAATTTGTCTAAATATGTATCAAGAACTCTTTTTTCTAAATCTGTAATGTTTACTTTCTGTTGAACAATATTATTTGATAGGGAATTTAATTCGGAAATAGCTTGATCAATAGCCTGCTGTGATGTGTCAATAGCAGTATAATTTGTAGAACTTACAGTGCCTGATTTTGCATTATTTAAGTAATCAATGGGGTTGATCGGTACATTTCCATTTTTATTAATTTCATAATGTAAATGTGGACCAGTGGTTTTACCAGTTGAGCCAACAGTTCCAATTTGCTGTCCTACTTCAATTGTTGAACCTAATTTAGCAACTGCTTTGTCTAAATGAGCGTAAATATGTTTTAAATTATTAGCATCTTGAATAACAACGATATTACCATAGGTTGAATCGTAGTCATTATCTTCTGCTCGACCACTAGCAATTACTTTGCCACTAATATTTGCGTCTACCTTAGTTCCTCGAGACATAGCAATATCTATGCCACGATGATTATCTAATTCACCGTTTAACATTCTATTTCCAAAGTTACTTGATATTTTACCTGACCAACCACTTAGCTTTTGAGATGTAGTAGATGTGGAAGCATTTGAAACCGTTCCAGTCTTATTAATTTTTCCGGAAGAAATTTGAGATTTAAGAGATTTTTCTTGGCTTTCAAGTAAATTTAATTTATCCCTTTCAAGCTTAAGCTGAGCCTGCAGTGAATTTCGATATTCATCAGAATGCTTTGGGAAATTAGATTGAACTTTTACTTGATTTTCAATTTCGGAATTGAGCTTTTCTAAAGATTTTTTAAATGTGTCTGTTATATAGATGGAATCTTTCGTAGCTGTATTAGAAGATTTTGAGGCTTTTTTTGAAGACTCTATGGAAGTAGTAAAGCCATCAATCTCCGCAATATTAGAATCGAAATCCATAGTTAAACTATTTAATTCTTCTTTATAGTTTCTAATATTACTTTCTACCACTAATTGTTGTGCCGCCATACCTAATCCAAGCGGTCCACTCATTTGACCAATTAATTTTGATGTAATTTCATTGGCTTTAACATAATTTCCTAACATCATAATTTCTCTTTTGATATTTTCAATTTTTAATTTAGTAACTTGGGTAGATGATAGTAACATTTCTTGATCAGCAGTTAATTTTCCATCACGAGCTAATTTATATCCATTTAACAGTGTTTCATTTGCCTTGTTCTCAGCTTCAATTGCTTTTATCTTTTCCTCATTTAGCTTAATAGCTTTACCGTCATTATCAAGTAAAGTGGGATAATTTGAATTTAAGCTGTTTATTACTCCGTTCCTAGTGTGCATTATGTTTACAAGACGCTGCTCTTCAGCTGTTAAATTCCCTTTTTGACTAAGGTTTCGAATCTCTTCTTCTGTATAACCCTTCAATTGATTAGTTAACATCTGATATTGGAATAATAAATCCGAAGTGTCATTTATTTTTTTCTGAGATACACCTGCTAGTTGTTCATAAATTGTTGTCAATTTTTCTGCTTCTTTGTTGTAACCAAACATTTTTTCTTTTGCTTCAGCTAATGTTAAATTATTGGTTTTCATTTCCACAGACAGTTTCTTTTGAGTTGCAATCGTATCGTCGTAATGTAAATTAAGTGATTTCATGATACTACTTACGACTTCTTCACTAAAGCCTAGTCCAGTTAATTCAGCTCTAACATTAGACAGCTTATCTTTAGCACTGCTAGCCATGGAGTCAAATGTTTCAGTAGTTGCATTCTCCATATTTTGAAAAGAACCTATAACATCATTTATTAATGTAGAGGCGTTCTCGTTTGAAAATAAGGCTGTTAAAGAATTTTGTAATGTATCTAAATCTTTTACATCTGTAACATCAATTAACTGTGCTGCAAAACCCTCAGCGGTGTTCTTTAAACTATCTGTTAATTTATCATTTTCATTAATAATATAAGCAAGATTGGAAATATAGTCAGATTTTTGAGCTGAAATTTTTTGATTTAGTTTAGCTTCATTATCAGCTATTTCCTCCATGAAGTGATTAACATCGTTGCTTAGTTGCTGATAGTAGTTAACTAAGCCATTATCGCCGCTTTTTTCAGCAATGGATTGTAGCTTTTTTATTTCGTTTAATTTTTTTTCAAAATCTGCTGCTGTTTTAAGTAGTGGTTTACCATTATCCGAAAATTTTTCATTATTTAGGATGTTAGAAGCCATATCGGAGTCTAAGATTATAGCTGCATTTTGGGCTATAGTTTTTTGCTTGTCTTTAAGATCAGAAATAGCTCCTTTACGTGTATCAATATTTTCATCACGTTTTTCTTTTGCTTCTTGTTCAGCCATTTGTGCTTCTAAAGCCTGTTGCTCTTTCAAAAGTTCAATTTTTACTTTTAGAGCCTCTGAAGAACCAATTATTTTATTACCATATTCATCTTCATGGGCAACAATATTAGGTAAGAGTTCACCAAGTTGATTAGAAATATCCTGATATTCGGCAAGGACAGTAGGATCAGCATTTCCTAATGCCATTGATTTTTCTAATTGTGCATATTTATTTACTATGCCATCGATTTCTTTTGCGTTTGATGTATAGGCGTTCAATATTTCATGTTCTTCAGTCTTTAATTCCTCAAGCTTTTGTTTTGCTTTTTCTTTATGTTTCGAAAATTCACCTATTGCAAACTCACTAAAACCTAAGACAATTCCAGCTATATTAAATCCTCTAATTGCCTTTTTGGGTAATTCTATACCTGCAATACCCTCTGCAAATGTTTTAAAGGTGGATACTTGACCCATCCAACTCGTTATAGTAGATATTGACAAAGTAGCACTTTGAGCCGCAGCGGCTGTATTTTTTCCAAAGGCCTCGATACCTTTGTTAATCTTTTCTAGTTGTTGTGGGATGTCTGATAATCCTGCTATGTTTAAGCCTTCACCAAGCTGAATATTGGATAGCTGGGTGTTTAAATCTGTTATCTGGGAAGTTAGTTGCTCGAAATCGGCTGTATCTGCATAGGCCTTATTCAATTCATATATTGAATATAAATTGGATTCTAAAGCTTGTAGATTTGCAAGTGTTTCTTGAATGCTCCCGAATTGAATATGATTGAAGCTGATAGTTTCTACTTCAGTTTTTAGTTTAGATACAATATTTTCTAATGTTCGTAGGTCACCAGCTGGGGTTTTTGCTAGCTGCTTGTAAAATTTGCTGACATTGATGTTGGCATCACCAAATGCTTGAGATAGTGTGTTAATTGATTTCACAGAGTGGGTGATCTGCTTCTTCAATTCGTCGAAAAATGAGAGGGAAGGGGTTGAGCCACTTCCGATTTCTTGATATTTTTGGTTAACGCTCTGTAGTTGTTGCTCCAGGGCTTGTAATTGTTTTTCAAACTCTATTAATATTTGAGTGTTGGGTCCTTTTACATCTAAGCTCATTTTAATAGCAGGTATGTTTTTTAATCTTTTGATGTAGGTCTGTATATTTTTTCTTGAAATATCGTCATTGATACTTAGAGCAGCTAATAGCTCTATTGGTTTTGTTTGTCCACCACCAGTACTCAATCGATTTTCCCTCCTAATTTTAGATAATCGATCAATACAAGGCAGTGATCGATTCATCTTTCTTTATTGTTGTATAAAACAGTAAATATCCTAAAATATTCAAATACCCACCCAAAGAAGGTAGGGGAGTAGTTCAAAATTTTAACTATTTATGGGCAGAGGCTAAAAATCATCTGAAGTTCCTTCGGTGTCCTTAGCAGCAGTTGCTTGTAAAATATTGAAGTACTCTTTTTCCATTTCTAAAAATTTAATGCTTAAGTGCAATCGTTTATTAATTTCCTCTAATGCATTGGAGATTTCCTGCATGGTGAACATTTTTGTTAAAAATATGTCGTACCAGCCAATATCCACGAGATAATTCATCGTGGCAAAATGCGTTTCAATGGGTTTATCCTTTAATTCACTTTGTAAATCCGTAAAATGCTTAATGATTAAAAAGAAGATATAATTATTTAACTCATAATCATTTTCAAAATATTCCAGCTTATGTTGCTGAGCATATTCCAGCGAATTCGCTAAATCATTGATCAATATCGTAATTTTACGTTTACTAAACTTTGGATAGTAATAGATGAACTTTCCTTGTTCTTTATCGATATAAAACTTTTGCTTCTTATTTATGGCATCAGCACTTTTTTGAATATCCGCTAACGTTAATTTTGTTTCACGTTTTGTCATTTTTAAGCTCCTTTTATGTTCAATAGAAAGGGTAGAGAATTTAATCTCTACCCATTTTACATTAATTTATTTAAATAATATCTACGGCAATAGTTTCAACGAATGTTCCATCGGTTACTTCGATCATTGTTTGATCATTTGCTTTTGCGGAGGCACCTAACGTTACGACACCATCTGCATTAACACTTGCAATGGATGGGGCTTTTGATGTCCACGTTAAATCACTATTTTGTAAAAGTACATTGCTATAGCCTGCACCACGGATACCTAATACTGAAATACGTTGAGAATCACCGGCAACAGCAGAATCTAGAACTAGACGTGATGGATTTGCAGCTAGAGCAGTAAATTGTACTTTTTCCTCAGATAAATTTCGAAGCTTAATATATGCATAGTTTCCTTTTTTATCTGCAAGTGAGCTACCTGCTAGAGAAGAAGATGCTACACCCTCATGTGTCATTGAAATTTCAACGGCACCATTCGGCTTGAAGTTTGGCACTTCAATAATAACTTCACCTGTTTTACCATTATTCGAACGGATATCTACATTTAATTCCATACGTACAGCCTTAGGGAAGGAATCAGCAGAGATTTCAATTGTATCCATCATCTCCTGAACAGCATAGACCACCTGTACTTCCTTACCTGCTAGTGCAGGAACCGTAATCTCTTTGCCAGCAGGCGCATATTGTGTGAATGTGCCGTTAAGCTGCTCAACATGAACCTGACCAATAGGTGTTTCGGCAAGCGTTCCTTTACCATTGGCATCAAGTAAAATAATTTCGTCAGTGTAGTACTCAGCTAGTTGATGGTTGATTTCTGTACCGTTTTGTAAGGCGATATATGCTGTATCGAAAGCAGCATCTTCAATAGAGAATGTTAGTTCTTTTTGATAGTTCAGTTCATATACCTTTTTAGAGCCTTTTCCAGCATGGATGGCCTGAGTTTGAATAGCCTGTGTCATGGATGAATTTAGTAATGTTTTACCATTTAAAATTAATTCATCTGTTAAGCGATCGAATAAACGAACATTTGCTACTGAAGTTAAAAATTGATTTTGTTGTGTCATAAAAGATTACCGTCCTTTTTGTAATTGTTTTTTATTTTAACTAGAGGCAAGCCCCAGTTTTTTCATTTGTTGATCAAATGCTGATTTTGTGATAATAACATCCTCATTTTTCTTTGGCTCCTCGATATGACTTAGCCAATGAGGAAGCTCATGCTCATTTTTAAATTCAACCATGCCCGAGTATCGAGCGTTGAGAATGGCATCACTGCTTACCATATAGTCCATTCGAATTAATCCTTTATGGAATTGGTAAAGCGTTAATTGTTCAATTTCATGGTAGGGGAGTCCAGATTTACAATGGTAAGCTATTATTTGCTGCTCTAAGTCGGCCTGCTTTGTTTTTCTTTTTGTCATAAATGCCCGTGCTTCTTGAATGGCCTTTTTTGTATCTGGATCAATAAATTCATCCTCTAAATCAATTAGATTTTGCTCACTAATTAAAGTTTTAATCTTATCAAAATCACGCTCATGCAATGAAATGCCATTGACTGTTATCAAGACCATACCTTTTTCATTGATTGAAATTTGTATGTCCTCAGTTTTAAAGACTAGACGATATAAGGCAATTAATTTTTCAAGTAGGATATAGCCATCCTCGTTCTGCGCCATCGTAAGCAAAAATAATAAGTAAGACATTCTGACAATTTCTGGCTGCTGAAAGTCGTTTTTAGGTAAAAGTAAGCACTGTACAGCCTCATAAAATTCATCTGCATCCTTCATTTTTACAGGGTAGATGGATAACCCTTTATATGTAATTGGTTTGCCAAACGCCTTTTTTGTGACCATATTCATGATTTAAATCCCATAGGCTGTTGGCCAGAAGGCATGATGTAGGTCCAACGATAACCAACAAAGCCATTTGGAACAGTTGTTATTGGGAGTCCGCTATGGAATCTTAAATCCCCAAATTCCTCGATGTCCTCCTGAAACAATACCTCATTTAGTACTTCACCAAGCCAATCTAGTCGAAAATCAATATTGTTGGCAGAAGCAGGGGTATAAATATCAAAGATATATTGCTGGGTGCTTGAATATGGATTATCCGTAAATTGATTGATGCTTTTCAGATAATTTTTTTGAGGTATACGTGAACCTGTGTAGAAACAAATTCTACAAGTATTGGTTTCCAACGCTAAATCATTTGTTTTATCACCGATAACTAGTACATTTTGAAGAATATGATCTTTCTCAGGTAACTGTGAGACATTCATTTTTAAAGGATCGAGAGGATCATCCTCTGTATCTTTGGGCATGTAGTATAGTAAACGGAGGAGCTTCTCATCATTTACTAATAAGTGATAAAATTCATTTATTGTTTTTACAATTTTCATTCTCCTTTATCCTCCTAAAGAAGAGTGCTATTTTCGAAGGTTTCAATATAGAAAATAACAATAGAATATGTATTTTTTACATTAGTTTAAACATACAATCGGCATCACCTTCTTTCATGTATTAATAGAAGTTAGTCAAATGAGATCTACTTCTTATAGATCCTCTATATTATATGAAACCTTCATTATGGGGCTGTAAACTGAACAGCCCCATTAGAAAATTTCATATTTTGTATTAATTCATTTATTAGGTAAAATCCTCTTCCACATCTTCAATCCCAAAGCTAATTGCTTCAAAATAGGAGATACCTGAAAATGTGTTATGTCTGCTAGAGCCTTTTGCCATCTCTTTCAGCTTATGATGAGAAAGCACGTAATTATCCTGTAAACGATGTGACGTATTATGATTTCTTAATAGTTTCATAATTTGCCTGCTTCTTTTATGACGCTTTTTTGCTTCTTTTATATACGCTAAATTTTCTTGTTCTAGTAAAAGTTCATCCCTAGTAAAATATCCTTTTGTTATGTAATAGGCAAGCATGTCTAAAATAATAGTAGTATGATAGGTTTGAGCAGTTATGCTGAAATAGTCATCTAATGTGATCTCTTTCCCTCGGTAAACCACTTTTTCTTTTTCTAAAAGCGTTTGTATGTATTGAACTCTGTCTTCAATAGGAAGCTCCATTCGCAATTCAATGATTAAACTAGGTAATTGTAATTTCATATTATTTCTCCTTCTACCTATTAGGTTGGCTAGTGCAGGGTAAAATCCACCTTTTTCGCCCAGGTCTATTTTTTACATTTTTTGCATTGTGAATGGAGAAGATCTTTACTGCTGCTATTGACACTAAAAAATTCATCTGTCGCAGGGAGGATATCTTTGCATTTACTACAGCTTTTTGTTTTTAAATGCAACTTGTTGATATAGGTAGCTTTGCGCCATTGTCGATCGTTTTCTTGTTTTATTCGTAAACAAATCGTGTTAAATTTACTTCCTACTGTTTTAACAGGTATTCCTAAAATTTTACCTATAGTATAGTAAGAATAGTCTTTAGCAATATAATGAAGTAATGTAGTTTGTTCTTTATTTAAGGACTTTTTAATTAATTCATCTAAATCGGCAAATAGGCTAATAACTTCTGTGTTTAATTTCAATGAATTGGTCGCACATGCCCCTTGATTTAAGCTGGTATCATCAATAGATCCTCTAAAAGTTAATAGTTCTTTAATAACGATTACATCTGATAACACAAGTTGTCTATACTTTGTATCCTTATAAGTTTGATACGCCATTACTACATCCCCCTTTATTTTTATACTTTAGCCTATTATAATTCAGTTTAAAAATAAATCAATATTTTAAATTAATTTATCTATTAAATTTTGAGAATTAATTTAAATGAAATAATTTAAAAATTTACAAATTAAAATTGCTTATGCTACTATTGACTATAGTCAAAAATAAGGGAGCGTGTAGAGGTGAGAGTTGGCAAAACGAAAGAATTATTAGTTGAACAAATAAAAGCTAGAATTCCTCTGTTAGTGCAACATAATGGGATTTTAGATGAGATTGCCATACAGCTTAATAAATATAACATAAGCTTAGGCAATATTATTGAACTGATAAATGATCACAATAAACTAATAGAGGCACAGCTGGAGGAATTATTATTGCTTGGTGAGCAGCTTCATTTAAAATTTGCAGATAGTGACCAAGACTGGATCAAAGAATGGCTCAATCCTTCAGAAATTAAAGAGCTGAGATTATACATAAAAGAATCACCTTATGATGAGCTTATCACTTTACCATATACTTTCGAGAACGTTATAAAATCAGGGCACAATGAATATGTTGCAATCATCCCTAATTCAATCATCGGTAAGCTGTGGATGAGTGGGATTACCATGTATAATCCCAATATTCAGCGACAGGCAAAAAAGAAGAAAGTTAAAAACGAAATAATAGAGGTTATGAATTTAAATCCAAAATCTTTGCGCGAGATTGAAAAGCAAACCTTAGATGGTGATTTAATAACTTCTACACTACGCTATAATGCCAAGGTTGGTACTGGGGAAGATGGAGTTGAATTAATTTATGATGAAAGAGAAAAATCGCTCACATTGTTAGAGGGCACACAAATAGATGTTTTAGATGGTGCACATCGAACATTCTCTATCTATAATGCCTATATGAAGAAGGTTGATTTGGAAGGGAATATGATTGTAATTTTTTCGAATATGACAGAGGCACAATGTAAAAGAGTTCAGGTCGATATGGCAAAAGCCAATCCAATTCCTAAACCGAGATTACGGGAGCTAGCAAAAGATAAATTAGCGGATGAGGTTGTGATTGAATTAAAAGCGGATGGTGAATTAAAGGGGAGAATTACCTCCAATTCAAATGTTAAATATTCATATGGGGAAGTTGTTACTTTCTCGGAATTGTCGGATGCCATCGATCATAGCTTCCTACTAGAGAATCGTCTAGAAGTCATCGAGGTTGCGAAGGTGATAAATGATTATATGATGTATCTTTTCGCCTATTATAAATCAAATTTATCAGATAAAAACTCTTTAATGTTTAAAAGTAGAATGTTTATAGGCCATATTGAATTAGCGGCAAGAATGTTTGAGCATACAATTCCGTTTGATAATTTATGTCAATATCTCAATAAAATCGATTTTTCAATGGATAATCCATTATGGGAGGAAATTGGAATTCTTAAATATGGCAGCATGAGCGCGCGTAGCAGAACTAAAATTCAAACAGTATTTCAACATTTACTAAAAGAATGAGGTGTAAAAAATGATCCTTAAAGATAATGTTTTTAATAAAGATATTAAAGAATGGTATTTAACTTCATTAGACATCCAAGAAAACAGTTTAACTACTTATTTATCATTGTTTAATAAAGCAACCGTACTCGAAAATCAAAAAAATAAAGATATATTTGATATGAATAAGGTAGAGCTTGAAGAGTTATTTTACAGCTTGAAATCGCCTAGTCCACAATCTTTAAGTGCATCAATTGGTTTTATCATCAGATATATAGAATGGGCAATTGCCAATGGCTATACGAATAATCGTTCACAACGGCTTCCTACCAGCATTACTATGGACTATTGCAGTACATTTGTCTATAAAGCATCCATTATTCGCTATACTAGAGAGCAATTGTTTAGCTATATGAACCTGTTTGATGATCAAAGACATGCTGTATTTCTTCTCTGTTTATTTGAGGGAATTAAGGGGGAAGGCTATAGTGAAATCTTAAATTTAAAAATGGCTGATTTAGAAAATAGCAATGGGGTATACTTGGCAAAGCTGACGAATAATAAGGGCTATAGAAGGGTTATTGAAATTTCCGATGAGCTCTATTGGAGGCTAGAAAAATTAGATAAGATTTCCTCTACAAGTAAGAAGCCAAAACAGGGACAAAAATATTTTTCCGATAGTACCTACATTTTTAAGAAGGCAAATGCAAAGAGTGAGGATATCCAATTAAGGGCATCCTTTGGCAATAGAGCATTGGATTTAGCGAAAGTAATTTTTGATAATCATAATTTAATTGCAAGTACAATTCAGGCATCAGGGATGATGTGGTATATTTGGGAATTGGTCCGCCAGAATGAGGTGAAAGTCGTCAATAAAGAAATATTAGAGAAGGTTGCAAGTAAATATGATACTGGGTATGTGGATAAAAATAACCAGTACGTTAGTTTTTCTATACTTCGGCACAAAATAGACCTAGATTTTATAAATACAAATTATGGACAGATAATAATGGACGTTTAGAACTGGTTAATACCAGTTTTTTTTATTTTCATAGAATATCCATTCTAAATAATTGTAAATATTCTCTAAAAATAAACTTGAAAACGAACAGACGTTCGTGATAGAATGAAAACAAGCTAATTTTGTATGGAGTCGGTCCGCACAATTTTAAAGGGGGATGTAAATGAATGTAAGAGAAACAACGGCAGTAATAGAATTAGTGCTTTACAATGATCGAGATATCTCCGAAGAGCTAATGAGAGATTTCTACGGCGGTATAACGAATGTGATTTTAAACGATGAAGGAGGACATGCTCTCGAATGCCAATGTATGGATAGTTCAGTAACTAGTTTAATACTGATGGATAAACAAACGGAGGAGGAGGATCAATTAATAAAGGAGATAGGGGATAAAAAATTTATTTATAAAAAATCACCCAATTGGGAAATCCATTTTGACAGCTTAGTGCAATTAGATGCAGATCAGGAAAATATTTATTATGTTGTCGAATTTCAAAATATTATTTATTTATACAATGGAATACGACGAAAATCTATTATTGATAAAACGATCACATCTTTGAGAAGTCTTAAAGAATATTTAGATAAACACTACCCTGCCTATAAAATTCTCGAAAGGTTATAAAGAGCAACGTTGGGAGAAATCTAAAAAATGAGGTGTTACGCTTGGACAAGCATTTAATGAAAGAATTAGCATCTGAGATTGTCGAGCAATCGAGGGGAAGAATTAGCATGTTAGAGGCAGAAGCTCTTGCAATTGTTTCCATCAGTAAGATGAAAAATTGTACGTCGACAAACTATAAGGAAAAAGTCATTCAAAAAATAATTCATAACTACGCATAGAGCCTTTTGCTAAAACTATTTAGATAAATTAATTAAAAAATACAAAGGAGAGATAAATATGGAGAAAATAATTTTAACGGAGATGAAACAGGTAATGAAAGATTTTGGGGAAGTTTTTAGTATGATCAATCAAGGAAAAGTATTCGAAAATGAAACAAATGTAAAGGAATGTATCAATAAGTGTAAAAAGCTTCAATTGGAATTGATGGATTCTATTAGATTAATTGAATTAACATTTATGGAATTACAATCGAAGCGTGATCAAGCTCTATTAGCTACTGAGTCAGATAGTGAATTAAAGCTTAGGCAGCTAGATGACCTTTTGTTAGCAATCAATAAAAAAACAACATAGTTTATCATACTATGCATCATTTAATGAAGGGAATGAGTTAAATGAGTACTGTAAAGAATGAACATACAAAGGGTTTCAAGGTTGATTGTCTTGCGATGGCATTAGCTTATAAGGAGATGGGGGATTTGAATTTAACGATTGCAAAGGAAATGGATTATCTGGAGTGGGAAGCGATAAGAATTATTGAGTCATTTTTAGAGAAAATGAATGCACTAGAGATTTGAGAAATTATACATACTTAGTAACTATGATAAATACATATTCAATAATTAAAAATATAGTTGGAGTTAACTTATGAATGAATATAAAGTTGTTTTGATAGTATGCTTTAGCTTCCTCCTATCATTTTTTATGTTAGAACGAACGAGAGAAGATATCGTTTATCTTCATTCAGAAGAAGACTCACACCTTGGTGGTGAGATGAATGCTGTTTTGGTTCCTTTTCAGTGGGTGTCCAAACGCCTACTGAATGAAGATAAAGCCTCCGGCGGATGTCACGGATTTTCAAAGGAAGGAATTGTGCAAGCACAATTCAAAATCCGGACGCAATTATGCCAAGGCGAAATTAATAAGAAATTAGATTTGGAAACGATTCTTCAAAATACACCAAAAAGCAATCATGGGCATGCATTTAAAATGATTCAAAGGGAAGCTGAAAGGATCAGACAGGAAAATCATCAAAGGCAACTAGAGCAAAATCGAATAATGCAGGAACAGGAATTTCGAAAAGAGCGACTAAAGCCAAAAAATAATAGTTTACAAGAGCATAAATGGTTAAAATTTCACGCTACTTACTACGGTAGAGACTGTAGGGGATGTAGCGGCATTACTGCTACAGGGATTAATGTACAGAAGACCATCTATTTTAAGGAGCTGCGAATTGTCGCTGTGGACCCTACCATTATCCCATTAGGAACGATTGTTGAAATTAAAACACCTAATGAAAACTTTAAGGCCATTGCTGCTGATAAAGGTGGTGCAATCAAAGGGCATCGACTTGATATACTCGTGGAATCTGAAGAGATTTCTGTTCAATATGGCAGACATGACGTGCAATTACGCATAATAAACTAATAGAACATACGTTTAATACATATCATGAGGAGCATAATATTGTATGCTCCTCATGTTGTTGAAATACTATTATGTCAATGAAATCAAGGTGACAAATTAAAAAGTATGCCCTTTTTCAAAACGAGGGGTTGATTTCCGTTCCGACTGAGTGCTTTGTAGCTGTCGCTTTGCTTTCGCTACAGAAAACATTTGCCGCTGACGCTGAATCCTCAAGGAGTCACTCAGTCTACACTCCAATCAACCATTGCTCATAGTATTTTCATTGGCATTTCACATAAATGTATAGTGATAAATTGAAGTCTTAGCCATCACTATTTTTCGCAAAAAAGAAGCTGATAACATTTTTCTATGCGAAAGCAATATGTCAGCAATAAGTGGCTTTATGTTTATTTATAAAGTAGTTTTATGAACAAAATGTAGGTTGACAGCTATAGAATTGTACTACTATTCTATCCATTTAATGTTGGTGAGTAATATGCTTTTACTTTACTTTTGAAGG